>OBYM01000097.1_pt1 | contig 59432 bp, 45 predicted proteins | sample 1538191 | NCBI WGS metagenome assembly OBYM01 (sample SAMEA2580165, study PRJEB22360) | human gut metagenome | biome: human gut; feature: human-associated habitat; material: faeces | place: Denmark | collected 2008/2010 | reverse complement strand
CCTGACCATCAACGGCGAAACCGTCGAGGCCGACCTGCTGGTTATGGCCATCGGTGTGCGCCCCGCTTCTCAAATTGCCGTTAAGGCTGGGCTGCCTGTCAACGCCAAAGGCGCGCTGATTGTCAACTCTGCTATGGAAACCGGCGTTCCCGGTATTTACGCCGTGGGCGACCTGATTGAAATTACTCACTTCGTTACCGGTGAAAAAGGATACATCCCACTGGCAGGCCCCGCCAACAAGCAGGGACGCATTGCCGCTGATAATATTTGTGGAATCCACAGCCGTTATACCGGCACACAGGGCTCTTCCATCCTGAAAGTGTTCGATTTGGCCGTAGCTTCTACCGGCATTAACGAGAAAACCGCTAAAGCCTTACACCTGAACTATGAGAAGTCCTTTACCTTCTCCGCTAACCATGCCACCTATTATCCCGGCGCCACAAATATGTCCATCAAGACCATTTTCGAAAAGGACACCGGCAAGATTCTGGGCGTACAGATTGTGGGCAATGACGGTGTTGATAAGCGCTGTGACGTGTTCGCCACTGCGATTCGTGCAGGCATGACCGCAAAAGACCTGACGGAGTTGGAACTGTGTTATGCGCCGCCCTTTGGTTCTGCCAAAGATCCGGTGAATATGGCTGGATACGTCATTGAGAACATGATGAACGGCCTGGTGAAGACTTTCCATTGGCACGACATTGAGAGAATCAGCAAGGACCCGGACGCCTTCCTGTTGGATACTCGTACTCCCATGGAGTATATGGCCGGTACGATTCCCGGATTTGTCAATATCCCGCTGGATTCCCTGCGCAGCCGTTTGGACGAAATCCCCAAGGATAAAACCATTTATGTTACCTGCCAAATCGGTCTGAGAGGTTATATTGCCGCCCGCATTTTGATGCAGAATGGTTATGATGTGTATAACCTTTCCGGTGGCTATCGGCTGTATCAGACAATATTTGGATAATCTTTTTAAACCATAAAATCCGCTGTGAGCCAAACGTGCCTACAGCGGATTTTTTATGCCTGTCTGATTTGTAACCATTGTTCCCGAGTCACGGTTCGTTGTCGGGGTGTTAGAAAAGTGATACAATAGGAATAGTCATTTTTAAAGAAGTACAGGAGTTATCCCAGATAGCAAGGGGGCAAAAAAATGAAGCAAATCCTGCATTATATCAGAAGGCATTTGGGGCTTTTCCTGGCTGCCCTGTCCTTTTTAACACTGGAGGCAATCGCAGACCTTTTACAGCCAGCCTTTATGGCACAGATTGTGGATAATGGTGTGAAACAGGCTGATTTGGGAAAAATTTTGCAGTATGGTGGAATTATGCTGCTGATAGCGGCACTGGGAGCGTTTGGCGCTGTGATGCGAAACATACTGGCAAACCGCACATCCCAGACTATTGCCCGGGAAATTCGCTCGGATATGTACCGCAAAGTACAAACCCTATCTTTGGAAAATATCGACAGGCTACAACCGGGCTCTATTATTACCCGTATTACCAATGATGTCACACAGGTACAGGAATTTATCAATGGCTGTATGAGGATTATGGCGAAGGCTCCCATTACCTGTATTGGTGCGATTATATTGGTGATTATGCAAACCCCACAGCAGCTTCCCATGATAGGCGTTATTCTGTTGATTGCTGCTGTATTGATTATTGCCAATATGAAGCTGGGATACCCCAGATTTGGAGTGGTACAGGAGAAACTGGATCATCTGAATACCGTCAGCCGGGAGTTTTTGTCCTCCATTCGGGTGGTGAAGGCATTTCGCGGAGAAGAGCAGGAAGAAGCCCGGTTTACAGGGGCATCAAAAGAACTCGCAATGGCCGGAACCGGGGCTATGCGGATTATGGCAATTTTTGCACCGCTGATTAACCTGACAGTCAATCTGGGAATCGTCGTGCTTTTATGGATTTCCAATGCACAAAACAGCACGGAAATCGGGCGGCTGATGGCTTCTGTCAATTATATGACGCAGATTCTTTTTGCCCTTGGGATGGTCTCCAATATTTTGAATACAGCAGTGAGAGCCATGGCTTCTTCCAATAGAATTCGCGAGATTTTGGAAGAAAAACCCGCACAGGATTCCCCGGAAAATCCCGAGCATCCCAACTGGAAAGGGAAAATCGTGTTTGATGACGTCTCCTTTACCTATGCTGGCTCAGCGACTCCAGCCCTGCATCATATCAGCTTTCAGGCAGAGCCGGGCGAAACCATTGGGATTATCGGCCCGACCGGTTCCGGAAAAAGCACACTGGTGAATCTCGTGCCCCGCTTTTATGACGCAAGCGAAGGAAAAATTCTGGTAGATGGGGCAAACGTTAACCAAGTGTCCGAAACAGAACTTAGAAGTATAGTGTCAGTAGTCCCGCAAAAGGCCTTGTTGTTTACCGGCACCATTTTGGAAAATCTTCGTTGGGGAAGACGGGACGCTTCAGAAGAGGAGATTCAAAATGCAGCGGCTATTGCCAAAGCCGATTCTTTTATAGAAAGAACAGAGAATGGATACGAAACCCTGTTGGGGCAGGGGGGCGTAAACTTATCCGGCGGACAAAAACAACGTCTGGCTTTGGCGCGAGCTTTGGTGCGCAACCCGCGAATTCTCATTTTGGACGACTGTACCAGCGCCTTGGATGCGGAAACAGAAGCTGCTGTTTTGAATGGGTTGAAAGAAAAAGCAGCAGATTGTACCGTGCTGCTTATCAGTCAGCGGATTTCCACTGTTCGACGGGCAGACAAAATCTTGTGTATGGATAACGGTTTTGTCCGGGGATTCGGGACCCATGAGGAACTGATGGCGGGGTGTTCCGCCTATCAGGCAATTTACGCTTCGCAGATTGGAGGGGAAAATCATGGCTGAACGGAATGGTACGCCGCCGCCCACTGGGATGGGAAGAGGAAGAATGAGAGGGCGTCCGGTAGAAAAGCCGAAAGATTTAAAGGGGACGACACTTCGCCTCTGGGCTTTGACAAAAGGTCATCGAAAAGGATTGGGGTGGATTTTACTGCTGTCGGCTTTTACTTCGATTTCTTCCATTCTGTCTCCTTTGGTGATTGGCAGTGCCGTGACTGCGGTAGATCAGGGGAATCCATTGGTTGTGTTGGTGCTTACCCTTTTGGGGTTGTACCTGTGTGATTGGTTGGTTCGATTTTTACAGCAGTTTTTTATGGCCGCTATTGGACAGAGAATCATTCACTATATCCGTGTAACCCTATTTTCGGTTATGAAAAATTTGCCTCTGGCTTTTTTTGACAAAAAACAGCATGGGGAACTGATGAGTCGATTAACGAACGATGTGGATAATATCAGTACCACCATTTCCAATTCTCTAACGCAGCTTTTGACCTATCTTTTTACAATTATTGGCATTTTCTGCATTATGCTTTCTCTAAATTTGCTGCTGACAGCAGTGTCACTCATTAGTGTTGGGCTGATTTTATTACTTACCCGTGTAATCACTCGCCGTACCCGAAAAATGTTTGCAGAGCAGCAAAAAGTATTGGGCCAGCTGAATGGTCAAATTGAAGAAACCATTTCCGGTGTCAGTGTAGTGAAGGCTTTTTGTAGAGAGCAGGAATCTATCGACCAGTTTGAAAGTCTGAATGAAAACTTGCAGAAGATTTCTACCAAAGCTCTTACCTGGTCTGGTTATCTGATGCCGATTACGAATGTAATTAACAATTTAAATTATGTGCTGATTTCCATTATCAGCGGTGTTATGGCTGTCATGGGATACATTCAGGTTGGAATGATTACCAGCTTTTTGCTTTATAGCCGTCAGTTTTCCAGACCCTTCGTGGATATTGCGAACATTTATAATAACTTTCAGACTGCAGTTGCCGGTGCGGAACGTATTTTTGATATTTTGGATGAGCCACCCGAACCAGAAGACCGTCCCAATGCGCTTTCGCTAACCAGGCCCCGCGGAGAATTTGAACTTCAGCATGTGTACTTTGGCTATCAGCTCGAAAAGCCGATTCTACAGGATGTATCGCTAAAAATTCCTGCAGGCACCAGAATGGCCATTGTTGGCCCTACGGGAGCGGGAAAGACCACGATTATCAATTTGCTTACCCGATTTTATGACGTAACAGCAGGAAAAATTCTGTTAGATGGTCACGATCTGCGGGAATACCGTATGGAGGATTTGCGGCGTTGTTTTGGAGTGGTATTACAGGATACGGCTCTTTTTGCCAAATCGGTCAGAGAGAATATCAGTTATGGCCGTGAAGGAGTTCCCATAGAGGAAATCAAACAAGCTGCACGGATAGCAGGTGCAGATTCATTTATCCAGAGGCTTCCCCATGGCTATGATACAATACTTACCCAAAGCGGAGCCGAACTCAGTCAGGGGGAAAGACAGCTTTTAACGATTGCTCGGGCTGTATTGGTCAACGCGCCGATTTTGATTTTGGATGAGGCCACCAGTTCAGTCGATACCGTGACAGAGCAAAAGATACGGCGTGCTATGCTGACCGCTACACAGGGTCGCACTTCCTTTATCATTGCTCACCGCCTGTCTACCATTAAAGATTCGGACATGATAGTACTGATTGGAAATGGCAGGATTTTGGAAAAGGGGAGCCATCAGGAGTTAATGGCTCTCAATGGGAAATATGCAAGCATGTACCGTACACAGGTGGGAGAATCCATAAAACAAGCATAAAAAAGCGCAAAGGCTCAGACAGACGTAACATCTGTTCTGAGCCTTTGCGGGAAATCGAACTATCCATGCTCTGTAGGCATTTCATAAAAGACCCGATTCTGCCGGGAGCACACCGGCAGAAAGGTCTGAGGAAAAATCAAAAAGGAATTATTTCTTTTCTTCCTTCATTTTGCGCAGCATAGCAGGCTCTTTGGGCTGATAGAAGTCCAGGAAAGAAGTCTGGCCGCAGCTCTTAACAGCGACAGATTTAGCCGCATTGCAAACCATTTTTAACAGGGATTTTTTCTGCATGGATCAACACTCCTCTTTGTAATGAATATTTCAGCTAACAGTGCGATGGACACAGCCAGCATGATAAACGAAATAGACAAAGAAACAGCATAACAGAATTTTAAAAACAGTAACACACAAATTCCTTCTGCTATCACAATCAGGATGCTTTTCCGACGATTTACAGAAATCTCTTCCTGCAGGAGTTCTTTATTACGAGGAACTACAGGGGCCAATAGACAAACTACCGTTATGCCAAAAGCGCCCACTATCATAGGAAGAAGCAACCAATTGGTTTGTGCAAAATAATTGACAGCAAGAGCAATCAATAAAAAGGTTATCGCATAAATTGTCTTGCATCGAATATAGGAAGAGGCATGATATCCGCCGCTATATCTTCGCAAAGGGGAGAAACAGAGGATAAAGACTATCCAAAGCCAAATGCAGTGTAAAACAGCAGCAATTGCCAATATAATTCCATAGCTGATAATAGTGGAAATAATAGCGGCAAAGCCATAGGAATATACTTCTTTTTCCTCAGCGGCAATCACACCATGAGAAGCAAAGAAATCGGTAATCCAATCTGAAACAGAAGCAATCATTTGCATATCATTCCAAACTCAAGGATTCTGACATAATGATACCTTTGAAACCAGCAAAAATCAATACATGTGGGATAATTTGCATGATTTAGGGATAAATTGTACGATTTTTCCCGTAAGGAAGAAAAATCGCGGCAGTAAACAGGCTGTTACTGTCGGAATACAACAATTTTCCATTCATTTTCCGGACGTAGGATTCGGTGTTACTTCGTCCAAAACCGTGATATTTTTTGTCTGTTTTGGTGGTTTCCGGAAGAGAACCGTTCTTTAATATCGGCGCCTTAATAGGATTGCTTACTTTAATGACCATCATGTCATGAACATATTTCATTTCCAAAGACATTCCTTTTTCGCCATCCGGCAGGGATTCATTCGCCTCAATGGCGTTGTCAAGAAGGTTGCCCAATGCTCCACACAACTCCAGATTAAAGGGAAAATCCTTCATAGGAACGGTGAGCAGGCATTTAACAGTAATCCCTCTCTTTTTCGCTTGCCCAATTTTGCAGTTTATCAGACTGCCCACAGCTGGGTTATCGGACAAAATATAGCTTTGCACAGAATCGATATCGTCGTTAACACTGTTACAAAAATCCTCTGCTTCTTTATAATGACCGGTGCGAAGCATTTCACTTAGACAAAGCAGGTGATTTTTCATATCATGCCGGACTCGCTGCATTTCTAAATAATTCTCATAGAGAATTTCAACCTCATTTTGATTGAATTTTTCTTTGTGGCGATTTAATACTTCCGTAGTTTCCCGCTCGCTTTTTTGGCCGGCATATAAGAGAAAGAAATATGAGATAATTCCCATAATTGCCAAAATCCAAACGATTCCCAATAGAAGGCCTTTATTTTGCTGAGATAGCGTATCACTGGCCAAAAGATTAAAGCTTAGAGCCAAAGCGCCATCCAACAGCAAAAAGTTAATGGTTAACAGATAACATTCCATTTTTTGCGGTTTCCGGTGTTTTTGAAACAGTTTTACAGCAATGGCACATAAATAAAAATGGGACAGCCGAATGAGAATCACGGTTCCAAAACGAATCCAGCTATTTTCATTTACCATGTCATCAATGGTTGTATTGGATAGCAGGCTCATGCAGAAAACCAGAATGGTAGTGGTCAGGCGAAGAAGCAATACATCAGCAATTGAAAAAATCAATTTTTGAATAAGGGTTCCTTCTAAACACCAATAGGAGTATCCATAATAGAGGGCAAATAATAAAAGTTCTACGGCGGTCCAAGGGATCCAGTGGGCCATGTTAATGCTGGAAATCAGAACGGTTTGAAGAGTACACAGCGTTACAGGACAAATGATTCGCCATTTTCCCGAAAGACGGAACTTTAATACGCCATGTAAAAAATAAACCGTACAGGCAGCTTCCAGAACGGTAACAAAAATTTCAAATACATTCCAGAAAAAAATCTCAGTCATATCATCCCTCCCAACAAACGGTACCAGGACTCACAGGCTTTTTCCCGCTTGCTTCGACTCAGGGGAATCATAGCCCGGTTTGTTAAACGGAGATATTCCCGCTCGAATGATTCGATGTATTGATAATTGACTAAAAAACCGGCGTGAACCCGAATAAACCCAAAAGGAGAAAGCTCTTTTTCCATTTGGTTTAACGTTGACCGTCGGCTATATTCTGCATCAGAAGTAATGATTTTTACATAATTCTTTTCGTTGTCAATATAAAGAATATCCCGCAGCGGTACATTGCGCAAAACGCGATTTTTGCCTCGCTGCTCCAAAACTTCAATGACGGTATCCTGTAAGCGGTATCCACTGAAAAGACGATTTAAAAGCTGTGAAAGTTCTTTCCGAAAATATCGTTTTCGGATAAAAGCAATGGGAGAGTACTCAAAGGATTGAAAAACCAGCTCTTCTCGATTGGTTACAAAAACGACATCGAATTTTCCCAAACGTTTTCGCAGAGTATCCGCTGCTTCAAAGCCGGTTAGTTGCGGCATATCAATGTCAAGAAAAAATACAGTATTGGGCTGAACGGTTGTCTGTTCCAGCATTTTTACGGGATTATCATAACAGAAAACAGAGCAATTAATCCCTTTTTCCTCCATAATGACCTTAATGGCATCTTCAAATATTTTGACAAAGGTACGGTCATCGTCACAGACTACCATATTCATTTTGTTCACCTGCCTGGATTTCCGAATAATATTGTGAGGGAAGGTTCCCAGATATTTTTAAAGGATTTTTTATAATCCAAGTATACAATATTTTCATAAAAGCCTCAAGGGAGCGACAGGGAGTTTTTGCCATTTTTTGGAAAATACAAAAGAATCTATGTAAAAAAGCAGGCTGCATCAACGGCAAACCGATGATACAGCCTGTTTATTATGATATTTTTTTAGAATGCGACCTTTTCGCGGATATAGTCTACGAGCTTATCAATAGAGATGCGCTCTTGTGCCATGGTATCGCGGTCACGTACAGTTACGCAGCCATCTGTCTCGCTGTCGAAGTCGTAAGTGATGCACATGGGGGTGCCAATTTCGTCCTGACGGCGATAGCGCTTGCCGATGGAACCGGCGTCATCAAAGTCCACCATAAACTCTTTGGCCAGCTGAGCATAGACCTCGCGGGCCTTTTCGCTGAGCTTTTTGGAAAGAGGCAGAATGGCAGCCTTATAGGGAGCCAGATAGGGATGCAAACGCAGCACCACACGGGTGTCGTTCTTCTCTGCGTCCACTACTTCCTCGTCGTAAGCATCGCACAGGAAAGCCAGTGCCACACGGTCAGCACCCAAAGAGGGCTCCACTACATAGGGAATGTAACGGGTATTGGTTTCGGGGTCAAAGTAGGAAAGATCCTTACCGGAATGTTCCTGATGACGGCCCAGATCATAGTCGGTACGGTCAGCAATGCCCCACAATTCGCCCCAGCCGAAGGGGAACAGATACTCGATATCGGTGGTAGCCTTGGAGTAGAAGGACAGCTCCTCGGGACGGTGGTCACGCAGGCGCATATTTTCTTCCTTCATGCCCAGAGACAGCAGCCAATTTTTGCAGAAGTCCTTCCAATAATAGAACCAGTCCAAATCGGTGCCGGGCTTGCAGAAGAACTCGCACTCCATCTGCTCAAACTCACGGGTACGGAAGGTGAAGTTGCCGGGAGTAATCTCATTGCGGAAGCTCTTACCTACCTGGCATACACCAAAGGGAACCTTTTTGCGAGTGGTACGCTGAATAGCAGGGAAGTTGACAAAGATACCCTGGGCCGTCTCGGGGCGGAGATACAGCTGGTTTTTTGCGTCCTCAGTTACGCCCTGAAAGGTTTTGAACATCAGGTTAAACTGACGAATATCGGTGAAGTTCTTACTGCCGCAGTTGGGGCAGGTGATACCGTGTTCCTGAATGAAGCTCTGCATCTGTTCGTTGGTCCAGCCGTCAGCAGATTCACCGGTAAAGTCTTCAATCAGTTTGTCGGCACGGTGACGGGTTTTGCAGTCACGGCAGTCCATCAGTGGGTCGGAGAAGCCGCCCACATGGCCAGTAGCCACCCAAACTTCAGGGTTCATAAGAATTGCAGAGTCCAGACCCACATTGTAGGGGCTTTCCTGGATGAACTTCTTTTTCCATGCGTTCTTTACATTATCTTTGAACGCCATACCCAGAGGGCCGTAGTCCCAGCTGTTGGAGAGGCCTCCATAAATTTCGGAGCCGGGGAAGATAAATCCACGGCCCTTGCAAAGGGCGACGATGGTTTCCATAGTTTTTTCGGTTGCTAACATAATAATTTCCTCCATCCTGCGCCGCTGGCTGCGGCACTTGTGTTGATTTACACTTACCGGCCGTCCGCTGGCTGCGGCTTTCTCCCAAAGTGTCCTTTTCAGTGTACCACGTTTGCCATATAGTTGCAAGGAAATCCGGCTTTTACAAAAAATTGCGTAAAAATGCTGTGGCTGCATCCAAGGAAAGTAGAATTGGGATCAATCATTCGGTATTTGGAATGTTGAATTGATGACAAAGTACCTGTAGTATGGTATAGTAAAAGAAAGTATTTTGTACTTTATTTTATTATGGAATAGGGAGGTTTTATTATGATTATCACTACAACACAGAAGATTGAAGGCCGTCAGATCATGGAGTACCGGGGAATTGTTTTTGGAGAAGTCATTACCGGTGTAAATGTGATGAAAGATATTGCGGCAGGAATGAGAAACTTTTTTGGCGGCCGTTCTTCAACCTATGAAGAGGAATTGATGAGTGCAAGAGAACAGGCACTGGCGGAACTGGAACAGCGTGCTGCCGAGAGGGGCGCCAATGCGGTGGTTGGTGTAGATATCGATTATGAAGTGTTGGGAGCCAATAATGGCATGTTGATGGTAACGGCCAGCGGAACAGCTGTGGTGTTTGAGTAATTGGTTACATAATCATGCGGGACAGAATGGTTTATTCTGTCCCGCTTTTTGTTTGAGAAAAGAGGCAGTCAATGATACAATAAAGGAAATAGAGTCGAAAGGGCGGGAGCCATGATGGCGTATTCGGAACTGATAAAAAATTTTGAGCGGGTTCGGGACTACATGAACGAGTTTTTTGTCTATGGATTTAAAAGCCGAAACGAGTACCATCAAAAAAGCCCGCGCTCCTACGACAATGAACGGAGAAGAATCGAGGACTATCTGGGAGAATATATGTCTTTTCGTCAGGGCAAGAATGGGAAAAATGTATTTCTTTCCATTGACAGCCGCCGTGTTCGGCATAATCCCTTGTATCAGGCTTTCAAGGCTCGTAGTTTTACCCCCGGAGATATTACCCTGCATTTTATTCTCTTAGATATCCTGTACACGCCGGATGAGGAGAAAACGCTGGGGGATATTGTAAAAAAAGTGGATGAGGACTATCTGGCTCATTTTTATAATCCAAGAGTATTCGATGAATCCACCATTCGGAAAAAATTGAAGGAATACGAAAAATTGGGAATCGTGCGTTCCAGACGACAAGGGAAAAGTACCCTGTACCGGCGCAGCGAAAATTTTGACCTTTCCTCTTGGAAAGATGCCCTGTGCTTTTTTTCAGAAGCCGGAATGGATGGGGTGATTGGCAGTTATTTGCTGGATAAACTGGAAGATTTTCAGGAGCCTTTTGTTTTTAAGCATCACTATATTACCCACGCTATGGAAAGTGAAGTGCTGTGCAGCTTATTTGAGGCAATGAGAAGGAAAAATATCGTTTCGTTTCAGATTCGGGGCCGAAGACAGAGAAAGACGGTGCAGATACGGGCGGTACCGCTGCGGATTTTTGTCAGTGTCCAAACTGGACGACGGTATTTGATGGGCTATGACCTTTCCCGGAAGTATATTTGGGCGTTTCGGCTGGATTTGATTTCACAAATTACAATGGAGGCGATTTTACCGGAATTTGATACATATAGAAAGAGGCTGGAAGAGATGGAGCCGCATATGTGGGGGGTACAGTGCGGAGTTCCTGGGGGGAAATTACAGTCTGTATCCTTTATCCTTCATTTTTCGGATGAGGAAGAATATATTTACCAGCGCCTGGTTCGTGAAAAACGATGCGGTACGGTAGAGCGGCTCGATAACAATACCTGCCGGTTTTCAGCAGAAGTTTACGATGTCAACGAAATGCTTCCCTGGATACGGACTTTTATTTGCCGGATATCGGACTTACAGTTTTCAAAAAAATCAGTACAGAAGCGGTTTTGTCAGGATTTGAAAGAGATGTACCGGATATATGGGGTGGAATAGGGAGGAAAAATAAATGCTCTTTCACGAAGTTTATGGGGTTTATTACCATACGGTGGCGCAAATTTTACGGCGCGCAGTAGAAGGCAGCCTTCGGGAGAAAGAATTGGAATCGATTATACGAAACTATGCTTTTTCAGAAAGTGTGTTTACTATATTACCTGCCCTGAGAAATCAGGAGTGGCAGCTATTGGATGAAGAATATCACACACCGATAAAGCACTGTCCTACCATGCCGCTGACGATTTTGGAAAAAAGATGGCTGAAAGCAATCAGCCTGGATAAGAGGATTCGTCTGTTTGAGGTGGACACTTCTGGACTTGAAGATGTAGAACCCTTGTTTACACCGGAGGACTATCGGGTATTTGACCAATATGGGGATGGAGACCCATTTGAAAATGAACGGTATATTGAAATCTTTCGCACGATTTTACAGGCGATAAAAAGCCAAGAATCCTTACAGATTCAGTATGAGCCCGATAGAAGAAAGTCTCGAAGTATTGTATGCGTTCCTTTGCGTCTGGAATACTCGGAAAAGGATGACAAATTCCGGCTATATACGTCTGGTTGCCGGTATGGCAAAATTTTAAATGTAGGAAGAATGATTTCTTGCCGTAAGGTGCCAAGCCAAAAGAAAAGAAATATTCGGGACTGGACACCGCCTCGTGATCAGATAGAGCTGGAAGTAGTGGATGAGCGAAATGCATTGGAAAGGGTTCTGTTTCATTTTGCCCATTTTGAGAGGCAGGCAGAAAAAATAGCAGATGACCGGTATCGGGTGATAATTGAATATGACCGGGATGATGAAACGGAATTGGTGATACGGGTGTTGTCTTTTGGGCCGATGGTACGGGTAGTTGGGCCAGAAAGATTTGTAAACTTGATACGAGAAAGGCTGAAACAGCAAAAAAGTTGCGGACTGTAATGACAGTTCGCAACTTTTTTTCCGTGATAATCAAATAGCCTATGGGTATAATGAAGGAGACAAATCGTCTTGTTTGCGTGCATATTGATACACCACAGTACGCGAGGAGATTCCAAAGCGTATGCTGAAGATGGTTTGCCGCTGATGTGGTCAAGCTTGCCGGAAAGCAAGTGAGGGGTTCGACTCCCCGTGGAATTTTTTATTTTCACTCATTGCAAAAGCATAGCAGCCGGCGTGCTGCCGAAAGTATCTTGGGAAAGCCTTTCCCGGGAAATACTTTCAGGCAGGAATGAAGCTGATGCCTTGCCTGAAAAAGGATACCGGTTTCTCTTTGCTTTGGCCAGAGCCAGGGCTTCCGCCAAAGCCGGGAAAACCTTAATTTTTTGGCCGCAGCAGCTTCATCGGCGGCTGGATGTCGATTATTTTACTGGGAGGTTGTACATAAATGAAAACAGTGATTCATGAAAACGAAAGAGGCCTTTTATTTGAAAACGGCCGGTATGTGAAAATGCTCTCCCCGGGCAAGTATCGCACTTTTGGAAGCAGGAAAACGATCGAAGTTGTCAGCGCGGAGCACAAATTGGAATCGGACTTTTGCCCGCTGGAAGTATTGCTCCGAGACTCTCAGGTTGCTGCACAGACGGTGACAGCGGAAGCCACCAACGAAGAGGTATTGCTGCATTTTGTCAACGGACAATTCTACGAGATTCTTCCTGCGGGGAAATATGCCTTTTGGAACGAAAATGCCCGGCATGAATTCCAAATTGTGAAGATTTCTCAGCCGGAAGTATCGGAAGAGGTGCCGCGATATATTTTTTCAAGGATTCCTTCCGCTTATTTTACCCGCTTGGAGGTGGGAGAACATCAGAAAGCGCGGCTTTATTATGACCAGAAGTTCGTCAAGCTATTAGACCCCGGCGTCTATTTCTTTTGGAAAAACTCCGTTCGAGTCAGTGCGGATTTTATAGAGACTCGCCTGCAGCAAATGACCATTACCGGGCAGGAAATTCTTTCCAGAGACAAAGTGGCGCTGCGCATCAGCGTAGTATGTACTTACCGAGTGACAGACTATATCCGGGCATTTACAGGGGCCGAAGATTATCAAGAATATGTACATGTGATGATTCAAATGGCGCTCCGTGAGTATGTGGGAAAGCATACTTTGGATGAAATTTTGGAAGGAAGAGAAGAGATGTCCCAGCTGGTACTGGCAAAACTGAAGGAAAATGCTGGGAGTATGTATGTAGAGTTTACGCAGGCCGGTGTTCGGGATATTATCCTGCCGGGAGAAATCCGTCATATTATGAATATGGTACTCATGGCAGAAAAGAAAGCCCAGGCCAATGTGATTGCCAGACGGGAAGAAGTGGCTTCTACCCGCTCTTTGCTGAATACAGCCAAAATGATGGACGAAAATAAAACCCTTTATCGTTTGAAGGAGTTGGAGTATCTGGAAAGAATCTGCGAGAAGGTGGACAGTATCCGGGTTTCCGGCAGCGGAGACCTACTGGCACAATTAGCGGCTCTGGTACGTGGAAACAGTTGATCATATCTTTGCGGCAAGTCCCTCTGCTGAATTTGGTTTTCGGCGGAGGGGCTTTTTTGTCCCGTAATGGTTTCTACATGAAATCAAGGCGAGAGGAGATGGGATGACCGCAATTTTTTATCGTTTATAGACAGGCAAATTTCCATAACGACCCTTGAAAAGTGCAAGATGCTGGGGTACAATAATGCTGCTGTTGTGAAAGCACGTCAGAAATTGATTACCTCTTTTTTCGAAAAAATGTTCGATTTTTTCGTTTGATTCTCTTGATTTTCGCGAAAGTTCGTGTTAAGATAAAGAAAATCGAACATATGAGCGAATGGAGAGGGTGTTATGGCAAATCTGGCGAGTGGAATCCTTTTATGGTGTGCAATTATCGGAATGGCGCTTTGGTATAGACCCAAAACAAAGAATAGTCTGAAAATTTGTGGAATTGGGTTGTTTATGGGTCTGCTTTCCGTTTTAATGCGTGACGGAATTACCGGTTTACAAATGGTAGAGCATATGATGCAGCTTTTTGTCTTGGCAGCCTGTTTTATACAGATGCGGCAGGAAAAAAGACAGCGCAAAGCCCGAAAGGCTGCTCGCAGAGCGCGGGTTCGGCAGATGCAGCTGCAAAAGCGGGAGAAAGCACCGGGTATCTGCGCGTAATGAGGCTTCGTTAGGGTTCTCTGTTTCATCAGCAGTAAATAAAGCTTCTGATGAAAGGCAGGAAAGAAAATGGAATATGTATATGCAGGCATGTGGCTTCTGGTAGGATTGATTCTGATTTTTCGTATGGGAAAGGAAAATCGGGTGTTTTATCTTGCAGGAGCCTTTTTCCTTATTTTAGGAGGCTGGTGGCTGGCAAATGCCCTGACAGAAGTGGATCTGTTTGCAGGCGTGTGGGGTTGGGTCTTAAGGATTATTACGGCGGTAGCATTGATTCTGCTGTGTCTGGTATTTTGGAAAACATATAGCCAAGATAAAGCGGCATTTGAGAAAAATAAAAACTCCCAGAAAAATGAAAACGAACAAGGGCAGACAGATTCTTCTGAACCGCAAACCTCTTCTTCTGATTCTGAGGATGAAAAATGGTAAACCTGTAACCATCACATTTTTTTTCGTGTTGTCATAGAATAAAAAGCGGATAAAACAGCGGTATCCCCCTAATCGCTGTTCCGCTTTCTATAAAAAAGGGCCTTCCGGTTTCTTTCCGGGAGGTCCTTTCGGTTATACAGAAATCTTGAAAAGAAGAGGAAAATAAGATAGAATAAAAAGGAAAGTTGTTGCGTGGCAGATAATGCCGATTTTAAAGGAAAACGAGGTAAATCAAGTATGAAGATTGCCCCTTCAGTGTTAGCAGCGGATTTTACAAAATTGGGTGAAGAAATTCAAAAGGTATCCGACGCTGATTATATCCATCTGGATATTATGGACGGCCATTTTGTACCCAATATCAGCTATGGACATGAGCTGGTAGCGGCCCTGCGGCCTTTGTCCAAAGTTCCGTTTGATGTTCATTTGATGATAGAACATCCTCTATTTTATATTCCTTCATTTATCAAAGCAGGCGCAGACGATATAACCTTTCATATAGAATGTGGTGACCCCATAGGACAAACCGTAGATGCCATTCATCAGGGAGGTGCAAAAGCCGGATTGGTGTTAAAACCGGCAACTCCGGTAGAAATGCTTTGGCCGTGGCTGGATAAAATTGAAATGGTATTGGTGATGACGGTAGAGCCAGGCTTTGGCGGTCAGAAATTTATGGAGCCGATGCTGGAAAAGGTACGCCGGATTAAAGAACGCGCGCCTCATATTCTGGTGGAAGTGGATGGAGGAATCAATCCGCAGACTATTAGCGCCTGCGCACAGGCCGGTGTCGACATTTGTGTAGCGGGAACCGGTGTGTTCCGTGCATCTGACCCGGCACAGGCATTGAAAAACCTTCAATCTTATTAAGAAGAAGTGCTACATAGCCGTTGAATGGCATCTTTGCAGATAAAAAAACCGTGCTCTTTTGTATAAGCTGTGCGTAAACGTCCATTCCCGCAATAGACGGCGTATTCTTCCATGGCACAACGGATGGAAGGATACTGTGCCAACTTAGAAAAAATAATTAGCCGCCAAGCTTGCTCTTTTTCATGGGAAGGCCATCGGTACAGACAGGAAGATATATTTGGGAATATGTGGAGCAGAGATTGAGAGGCCCGAAACAAGTCTTCCGCTTGGCGAAATTGAAAAATAAGCTCCATATATTGCCCCGAAAGACGGTATCGGCTTTGTTTTTGAGAGGAAATTCGGAAGAGTAAAACAGACTCCCCGGAAGGCAGACGAGAAGCTTGTAAAAAAACACGCCCCGTCACAGGGGAAAATGAATATTGCCGGATGATTTGTGAAAAAATGCGGGCAGCAGCCAACCGGCAATGAAGACTGGACCAACGGTTTGGGGGAGTGTCCCCGAAAGTAAGCCCCAGAGCGGCGGTTTCTTCTGGCGAAAGGATGGCCAGAAAACAAGTTGGGGCTAAAATTTGGATTTTCATGGGAACACCTCCGCAGATAAAATTCCAGGAAAGAGGGATGATATGAAGCGTTTATTCCCAAGGGGGGTACGTCTGGCCCTGGGAGAAAATATTCCCCGTCAGGAAATAACCTCCTGGAGTCCCAGGCAGGTTCTGGTTCCTTTGTATCCCAAGGGAGTGGGATTGTTTTCCGTAGGGGCTGCTGTGAAAAAAGGGGACCTATTGGGAGAAGAAGGCGGATTTGCTCCTGCAAACGGTGTGGTACAGGCGTATCGGGAAATTCAACACCCATTATTGGGAAAAGTGTTGTGTGTTGCTTTGGAACTACAGCCGGAAAAGCAGGAAAACAAACAGCGAAAGCCCGAAACAGAAAAAAATGTCTTTGAAATCGTAAAACATAGCGGGATTGTGGAAGAGTGCAGCGGAGAAATATTGTGGAAGTGGATGGAGCGTATGACATCCCAACAGCCATCCACTATCGTTGTGGATGCGTTGGAAGATGAACCGCTGTCTCCTGGTGGGGCTTTTTTTGCACAGAATCAGGAAACCGTACTGTTAGGGCTGAAAATCCTAGCAGAGTTCCTGGGAGTTTCACAGCAAAAAATTGCCTGGAATTCCAAAGAAGTCGGCAAAGCCATGGAAAACTTGCCAGAGTCATATTCTTTGGAGCTGAGGGATAGATACCCTGCCTGGACGCTGTATCAGGAGGAGAAAAAGGATTCTATTGTCCGGATTGGCCCACGGGCTGCTGCTGCGTTGCCACGGGCGGTTCAAGAGGGAATTCCGCAAACCCATACGGCCGTAATAGTAGCCGGAAACGCAGTTTCAAAACCACAGATTTTATGGGTGCCTATCGGGACGCGTATACAGGACTTGCTGGAATATTGTGGGGTTGGAACACGTCCTTGTGTCGCCGTAATGGGAAATAAATTGGGAGGCTACACAGTAACAGACGGAGATATGCCCATAGTGGCTACAAGCCAGTGCATTACGACATGGAAACCGGAAGAGCAAAAACTGGATGACCGTGTATTCCCCTGTATTGGGTGCGGAAAATGCCAGAGAGCCTGCCCGAAAAATCTGGAACCGTGGCTGGTGCAGGAAGCGCTGGGTCAGGAACCGGTCCCCCAGGAAATGCTGTGGCGGGTAGAGGATTGCTGTCAATGTGGAGTTTGCCAGATGGTGTGTCCCTCTGGAATCAATTTGCCGGCTTGTATGAGACAGGCTGCGGAACTTCGAAAGAGGGGTGGACTGGTGTGAAGCTTTTGGAAGATAAGCGAGTATGGCTACATTCCCAGCATAGCTCCAGCGCGATGATGTGGGATATGTTGGCAGTCTTGCTGATAACCTCTGTGTTGCCGGTAGTGTATCATGGATGGCGGGCAGCGATGCTGGTTGTAGTTTCTATGGTGGTTTGCCTGTTGGCATATATTTTTTTTCAGCTAGTAACTGGGCGGAAAATCTGGATTACGGATGCCTCACCGCTTATTACTGGTGCTATCATTGCTTTGTTGATGCCGGCTAATGTGCCTTTTTGGATCGTGATAACGGCAGATTTGTTTGCCATTTTGGCTGCCAAAGAGCCCTTTGGCGGGACAGGAAGAACACCTTTTAATCCGGCGGCAGCCGGGATAGCTTTTGTTACGGTGCTTTGGCCGGAGCAGGTTTTCTCCTATTATAGTATGAAAAGCGGGATGTCCCTGACCCTGATGGCACAAAATCTTCCCATAGGTCAGTCTCCAGCAGCCTTGCTGAAAAACGGAATCCAACCGGAAATCATGCCCTTTGAAATGCTTTGGGGACGCTATGAAGGGCCGATGGGGGCTACAGCTGCGGCTGTGATAATAGCAGGAGCCGTTTTTTTAATCGTCCGCAAAAGTGCGGATTGGCGCCCAATGGTGTTTTTTGTTATAACGGCAGCGCTTTATGCAGCTGTTTTTCCAAGACTTTTGGGTGGAGCTGTGATTTCGGTAAAATATGAACTGTTGTCTGGCTCGCTCCTTTTCTGTGCTTGCTATTTGGCAAGTGACCCCTGCACCAGCCCTCGGACTTCTATAGGAAAATGTCTGTATGGTGTATTGGGCGGACTTTTGATTATGCTGCTGCGAAACTTCGGCGCGTATGAACAGGGCGGATGTTTTGCCATCTTATTGATTGGGGCAGTGAGCCCTTTACTCGATCGAGTGGTTTTGTATTTCAGAAGAAAGGGGAGCCTGTTGTATGGAAAATCCCAGCAGACAGCAGAACCGAATTCATAGAAAACGCAGGCGCGCTTTTTGGGATGGCCTGTTTATACAAAACCCGGTATTGGCTGGCGGAGCGGGACTAAGTTTGATACTGACGGGAGGTCAGTCTGTGCAATTGGCGTGGGTGTTAGTCCTTTTGCAGCTGGTTTTGCTGATTCCCGTTTGCCTTTTGGGAAATGTTTTGGGAAAGCGAATGTTCCCATGGCTGCGGGTACCGTTTATTCTGTTGGTGGCAGCAGGATTTTATCTGCCTGCCGGATGGGCAATGCTCCCACTTTTTTCGATGGATATGGGCAAGCTGGGGCTATGCGGTATTTTGACCATTACCAATACGGTGCTGGTTACCGTTGGCACACGAACAGCATGTGAAAAAGATTTGGCAACTACATTTGCCGCAGCTTTTGGAAGTGGTGTCGGATTCGGTGCTGTATTGATGATCGTATGCGGAGTGTGGGGAATCCTGATGAGCATCAATGAAGAAGTTTTTCAGCGTGCATCGGTGGTGATCGGTTTAGGAACCATGGCGTGCCTAGGAGCGGTTTGGCAGTACCTGAAAAACCGGAGAACCGAAAAACAGAGGAGAGAGTGGTCATGACAGAGTTTGGAAAAATGATGTTGGCACTCCTTGCGGCGCTGACAACCGAAAGTATGCTTTTTTCTCGTGGAATTGGTTTTAGCCGGGTATTAAAAGCTGCGAGAAAAGGATGGGCTATTGGACTATACGCCGGGCTGATTTGTATATTTTCTCTTCTTTCCGCGCTGTTTTCCCCTATGGTAGCAGGATGGCTGCCAGCATTTTGGTTTCCGCTGTCTGTAGCGGTACTGGCAGCAGCATGGTATTTGGCAGCATGTTTGATTTTGGCGTTTGCTGTACCGAAAGTCTATCGGAAAATATCGGAATACCTTCCGTCAGCAGCTATCAATTCAGTGGTGCTGTCTATTCCTTTTCTTGGGGGAATGGCGCAATGGAGCGTAGGAGAGTGTATCGGATTTGCCTTGGGGACGGGAATCTCTTTTTGGATAGTGGGATGGCTTTTGGTGGAAATGATGCCACGTTTGACACATATCAGTGTTCCCCGTGCATTTCGCGGAACTCCAGCGGTGTTCTTATATTTGGCGATTTTGGCTTTGGCATTTTTGGGTTTTGCCAAGGGATAAGAACATAAATAAATCTATCATGAAGATAAAAAAGGCTTATCATCTGCTACTTTTGCAGGTGATAAGCCTTTTTTAGTGCAAGCCTTTAATATCCCAGTGCATTAACAACGGACAATACATTGTCTTTTTCCGACAGTTCTACAGCACTGGCCAATACCGTGCTGCCCATGCGAATAATGGAATAATAGGATTCGTCATTTTCGGCAGTACATTTGCTGTAATAAGAAGAATCGACTTCTTCCGGCGTTACACTATCAGGAAGGTTTTCTTTTAAACGGGTGAAGGCATTTTTTGCCTCGTCTTCACTGTTACATACGTAAAATACCATAGCAGAAGTATCATCTTTTGAGGCCATGTGGATACTTATGAGACCACCGGCATCCTGCTCTTCCACTGTATATCCGACATCTTCCGCAGCTTTTTGAAATTGTTCAGCAGTAGCGGCACTTTTTGCCGAACAACTGCAAAAAATCAAAGAAATGACAAAGAAAACGGGAAGTACGCGAAAAATAACGCTACGTTTCATATTCAAAATCCTCCAAAAAATAGTCTCCCTCTCAGGGCTATGATATATTCATTATATCACACAGAAGCTTCGAAAAATATAAAAAATATGTAACGGTTTCCTGGAAGATAGATAAAGAAAAAGAAGGGGTAACAGAGTATACCCCTTCTTTCGATATCTGTCTCAAAAAATTACAGTTTGCCGGCCTGAACCAATGCAGCCACTTTTAAAATTCCCAACTGGGTTTTAGCGTCCGGAATCTCATTGTTCAGTACCATATCCACCGCTTTTTCCAACGGGATTCGCTCTACTTCGATAAATTCATCATCATCGGGATCTTGTTCTCCCCAGCTATCTACCCGGCAAGCCCACAGACGAATGATTTCATTGCAGTAACCGGGAGTCGGATAGAGATTGCCCATGAAAATATAATTTTTTCCCGTAGTGCCGGTTTCTTCTTTTTGCTCTCTTTTCAAAGCTTCAAAGGGGTCTTCTCCCTTTTCCAGTTTTCCCGCAGGTAATTCCAGCATGATTTCTCCATAAGGATATCGGAACTGCCGCACAAAAAGAAGCTCGTTTTTATCGGTAAGAGCCGCAACGCTAACTCCGCCGGGATGCTCTACAACTTCCCGGTTGACCACCGCGCCGTTTTCCAGCTCTGCTTTATCCAGGCGAACCTGAATAATCCGTCCATGGAAAAGGTACTCTTGCTCCAGGGTTTTTTCCGTGAGTTTCATAAAAATGCCTCCCATCCAAAATTCCGCAAAAATGATTATAAAAATTATATCACAATCGGAAAATGAAAGGAAGAGGAATTCTATTTGCCTATAGAAAATGGACACGAATAGTTCACTATTGAAACCATTTGCACGCAAAGACTTATAACAAAAATTGGAAAATAAAAATGGGAAAATATTTTGTTTTTATACCATAAACTCAAGTTTGTTGTGTATTTTGTATTGCAATCCTGTGATATAGTATAAATAACGACAGTAGGCGAAAGATTTGAAAGAATTTATTGTTGAAAATGTTGTTGAAGATTTTGGTGCAAGTTGTCTCATCCATATCCCTGTTCTCAGCGGATATGTTGAAATAGATAATTCAGAAAGGGGAAATGAAAATGAAGAAAACAAGCAGGACCAAACGAGTCGGCGCAGCATTTCTGGCAGCGGCTCTGGTATTAACCAGCCTGAGCGCTTCCTTTACTGCGTTTGCTTCTGACTCTTGGCCCAACGAAAAAGCGTCTGCCGAACCCAGCTTTGCTGGATATCGGGTAAAGGACATCGAAAACTGGAGTCCTGAAACCGATCCCTATGCAGAATTCCTGCGGGCAGAGGTGCCGCTGCAGGAGCGCAACGAAGCATTTCAGGCGACTCAAGCTAAGCCCTATCTGGAGTCCAATGCACAGGTTATGCTGATGCAGGGCGACTATGGCAACAGCTTCTTCAACGGTACCATGTATACGGATAAGTTTGGTGAGCATGTGCTCAATTTCTGGCAGTATGCCGACTACTTCTCCCCTTGGCATGGCGCTGCTACAGCATATACACCTGAATCTATTTATGACCCGATTACCAGCGACTGGCGTCAAAGAGGTTTTGAGTTTGGTGTTGTAAATATCCCCAACCCGGCCTATACCAACGCCGCTCATAAAAACGGCGTTATGTCCATCGCTTGTATCTATTTTGATCCTGCTTTCCGTCCCGGTCAGACCTGCGCTGACTTGATTGAGAAAGACGAAAACGGTGAGTTTTCTATTGCTGATAAGCTTATCGAAATGGCCAAGTATTTTGGTTATGACGGTTATTTCCTGAATCAGGAAGAAGGCTATTATGAGGACTTTAAGCCCTTTATGGCTAAATTGACAGCAGCTGGCCTGTATACCCAGTGGTATGATACCAACAGCTACTTCAATTCTACTAAAGCACAGTGGCTGAAAGATGATGTCAACGGACAAATCAACAACTCTGTGTTTGTTAACTATGGATGGACCGGTGCTGTTGACAGCGCTATGGAGTATGCACAGCAGATCGGTGTTAATCCCTTCGAATCCATTTTCTTTGGCTTGGAGTGCAACCAGAATAAGTTCAGCGGCGGCCACTCCAGCGCAAGAAATGTAACAAACCTGTATGACGAAACCGGTAACCCCCGCGCCAGCGTGGCCCTGTTTACCCCCAGCGACTGGTATCAGCGCGGCGTAGATGAGATCCCTGCTTATAACGGCCAGGAAACTCCTGTAATGCAGCAGGACGAGTACCAGTGGATGGTGGCCGAGCGTGAGAGAATGTTCTTCTCCGGCGTCATGGAGGACCCCACCAATACTGGCATTAAATCCGGTTATAGCCGTCCGGATGTTGGAGTTGATAATGCTTCCGGCTGGGTCGGCGTGGCTGACTTTATCGCCGAGCGTTCCGTCATTGACGGCACCAAGTTCTACACCAACTTTAATACCGGACATGGTATGCAATATTTCTTGGATGGCAAGGTTTCTGCTGATAAGGCTTGGACCAACATCAACATTCAGGATATCCTCCCCACTTGGCAGTGGTGGATGGAAAGCACAAACATCAATAAGCTGGATGTCGATTTTGACTACGGCAGTGCTTTGACCAACAATGATAAGAATGGCAATCCCATGACAATGCCTTATACCCAGGTTGGCGCTTATAATGGCGGTTCCTCTTTGGTTGTATATGGCAATATCACAGACTCCAACAGCCTGCATCTGTATAAGACTGACTTGGATGTCAACGAGAACTCTAAAGCTTCTGTTACTTTCAAAAAGACTTCTGATGATGCAGTTACCATGCAGTTGGGACTGATCTTTAAGGACGCTCCCGAAACCACTGAAAAGCTGGATATCGCCGGCTCTGAGACTGCTGGTGACTGGACCACCGTGGACATTGATTTGTCCAAATATGCAGGAAGAAAGATTGCAGCTATCACCTTGGAATTTGCAGGCCAGTCTGAAAATTATCAGATGAACGTAGGCGGCCTGAAGATTTCTGACGGCGCTGATAAGCCTGCTACTCCTACTGGCTTTAAGGTTGACTATGCCTATGATTCCGGCGAAATGATCCTGAGCTGGGATATGGACAACTATGACAATGTTAAGCAGTACAATGTATATGGAACCATGTCTGATGGCCGTCGCGTTTATTTGGGCGGTATTTATGACAGCATTCTGTATGTCAAGTCTGTATTTAATGAGAAAGACAGCATTGATCTGGAACTGCGTGCGGTAGGTGCTGACGGTACCGAAAGCGATCCCGCAACTCTGACCTATACTTATACCGATAAGGTAAGCAACGTCAAAGTAGAAGAGGCCAAGACCTCTACCGGCCTGCTGGTTCGTGCTGCTACTCCCGGCAAACTGGCAGTTTCCTTTGACGCTCCTGCAGCAGGTGCTCCTGATAGCTACGAGTATGAAGTAACTCTGCGCAACATTAAGTCTGATGATCCCGATAATCAGGTATATACTTACACCACCAATGGCGATGTAACCTCTGCTGAAGTTCCTCTGCCGGTGGAAGAAGGATATGAGTACGATCTGAAGATTTATTCCGTCCGCGATGGTGAAAAGGGTGAACCGATCTGCTATCGTGGCTGGTCTAACGACAGCTATTCTGAGCCTATCGCTGAAAAGGATATCCGTGTGAACGGTACTTCTGTTCGTCTGGTCGATCCGGATTCTGTGGATTGGTACAAGATGACGGCTGAGTTTACCGGTACTAATGTTAGTAAGACTTTCAATTTCAAACGTGGTGGATCTTCTGGTAATTCCATGAGCTTTACGATTCCCAGCAGCACGGGTATGCTGAGCGTGGTTACTCAGGACTATGCTGGTAATATGTCTGAGCCGACCGTTATCATGCTGGAAAATGGACAGGTTGTTGATCCCACCAATCTGATTAGTGAAGCGCAATTCCCCGATGCAGCACTGCTGAAAGCAGTTAAAGCACAGGTAGGCTTGACTATTGATACTTTGAATAAGTTCACAGGTACACTGGATCTTTCGGGCACCCAGGTAAGCGACCTGACTGGCTTGGATCGTCTGACCGGAATGACCGGCATCGACTTTAGCAATTGCACAGCTCTCACCAATATTTCCGGTTTGGACAAGTGCACAGCTCTCAAGGAAATCAATATCAGCGGCTGCACCGCTTTGGAAACTGTTAATCTGGCAGGCCTCGGCCTTGAAAAGCTGGATGCCTCCGGCGAATATGCAAATCTGAAGTCTGTGGATATTTCCAACAACAAGTTGGATTTGAGCGAAGGAACTCCGGAGCGCGCATTTGTGGATGCTGCACTGGCTGCTACCGCAACTGTTGAGACCAAGAATACTGAAAAGGTTAACCTGGTTACCGATGCAACCATTATTACTTCCGAAAATGTTAACAATGATGACCTGTTTGTAGATGGTAATACGAATACCGACACCTATGCAGACGATCGTAATCAGAATGCTTCTGTTACCTTGGATCTGGGCTCCGAAAAGTCCATCGGTTCCTGGAGCATCTGGATGAAGACAAATACTGATGCTGTATTCCGTCCCTTCGGTGTGAAGACTGCTGAATTGGCAGTTTCTGATACTGCAGACGGCGAGTATACCACCATCAGCACGCTGAATACGGTTGCTGCTGATACCCCCGATACCCTTTCCGAAACTGTTGCAGAACTGGAAACCCCGGTTACCGCACGGTATGTGAAGATTACGGTAACCGCTTGGCAGCCTCATCCCGATGGAGGCAATGACTGGCCCGCTATGGTAGAAGCCATGATTTATAGTGGCGCTGCCGCAGAAGCTGTCAAGTTCGACAATCAGCGTCCGGTTGTGTATTCCGGCGTTAACTTCCTGCCCACCGATCCGGTGAAAATGGAAGTGTCCGCAGAAGATACCGTGGATGTTATGACGTATGTCGAGAAGGCTTATACGGTTCGTGGTAACGAATATGCTGGCCTGAAGGATCAGCTTATCAACGGCAAGTCCTTCTTGGCAGAAGACGTGGATGTAAATGCTAAGCCCACCGATACCTACACCGCTTCTGTAGCGGATCAGAACCGTAAACCTGTAGAAGGTACGGTACTGTCTCTGGCAGAAGATATCACCTACACGGTTACTTATAAGAATGCAGAAAATGAGACTGCTGGTACTCTGACTATCGTTGTTGGCGATGGCGGCGAAATGGTAGTTCCCATCGTTATCACCGAGAACCCCACCATTCTGTATGCAACTGAACAGAGCGATCATAGCTCTTCCGAAGATCCCGAGAATGCTTTCGATAACAATGAGAGCACGAAGTGGTGCCCCGGCGGCAACGCTGTACAGTCTCAGCTGATTATTGATGTAGGCGCCTATTATACCCTGACCGAGTGGAATATGTCCCATGCAGGCGTTAGCATTAGCGATGGCTCAGGCCGCAATACCCGCGACTTTGCTCTGCAGGTACTGAATGTAAAGAACCCCACCGCTGAACAGCTGGCAGATGAGGATTTCCTGACCAATGATGCTAACTGGACCACAGTTGCTTCCTATACCAATAACCAGGAAAGCCGCACCCACTATGAGTTTACGGAATCTGTTACCGGCCGTTACTTCCGCCTGAACGTAACGAAGGGCGATACTTCCGTTCAGTGGCCGTCCACCCGTATCTATGAATGGAGCATGAAGGGTGTTACTGCATCCTCTGTGGATCCCGAGCCGACCCCTGTTGATAAGACAGAACTGGAAACCGCAATTGCGAATGCCGCTCAGTATAATGAAGCCGATTATACTGCAGAGAGCTGGGCTGTGTTTGCCGATGCACTGGCTAAAGCCAACGAAGTGAATGGCAATACAGAAGCTACGCAGGACGACGTCAATGCAGCTGTGAAGGCCCTGAATGATGCTATCGCAGGTTTGGCCGAGTATGTGCCTCCTGTTGACAAGGCTGCACTGGAGCAGGCAATTGCAGATGCTGCTCAGTATGAGGAAGCTAAGTACACCGAGGCCAGCTGGACTGTATTTGCAGAAGCTTTGGCTAAGGCTAACGAAGTAAATGGCAATGCTGAAGCTACGCAGGACGATGTCAATGCAGCTGTGGAAGCATTGAATAACGCTATCGCAGGTCTGGAAGAGTATGTGGCTCCCGACAAGACCTTGCTGAAGAAGACTTATGACTTTGCTATGACTTTGAGTACCGAAGGCGTGACCGACAGTGCGAAGAAGTACTTTATGGATGCAGTTGCCGCGGCAGAAGCTGTTCTGAACGATGCTAAGGCAACGCAGGAAGAAGTCACCACTGCTTGGGACAACCTGCTGGAAGGCATTTGGGCACTGGGTCTGACCCAGGGCGACAAGACCATGCTGGAACAGCTGATTATCAAGGCAGATAGCATGATGGAAAATTCCGGCAAGTATGTGGAAACCAACTGGGATCAGCTGGTAGAAGCACTGGAAGCCGCTAAGAGTGTTTACAACGATGGCGATGCTATGGATGAAGATATCCAGCCGGTAGCAGATGACCTGCTGAAGGCAATCCTGGCACAGCGGTTTAAGGCTAACAAGTCTATTCTGGAAGAACTGGTAGCCAAGGCCGAAGCAATGGATGTGAGCGGATATACCACAGCCAGTGTTTCCGTATTCAAGGCAGCCCTGTATAACGCCAACATGGTGCTGGCTGACATGACCCTGAGCGAAGACGATCAGGATGTAGTGGATGCAGCAGTCAACGAGCTGAACGAGGCCATTAAGAATCTGAGTGCAGATGTGGATACCGATAACAAACCTACTGATGACAACAAGGGCGACACTGATACCAGCAAGCCTGATGACACCAGTAAGCCTGACGATACCACCACTTCTGGCAATGATACCACCTCTAATGGTTCTTCCACCAATAATAGTTCTACCAACGAGAACAACAGCAATACCCAGGCACCTGCAACGGGTGACAATACTCCCGTTATGATGTTGGTACTCCTGACAGTTGCAGCTGGTCTGGCATTGGTAGTCGTTGTCCGTCGCAAGGCACACATTGAGGGATAACAACCATCTGGACTGTTACAATTGATTTTGAGTAAGCCTAAGAATTTGACCTTTATGTTTTCCTGAAAAAGCTGGCCCCCTCCCATTTATTTGGGAGGGGGCTGGCTTTTTTGTTATGAACGAATGACATTTAAATCTGTTTTTCCAAAAATCCCATCTACGGTTCCAGAGCTGGTATATTGCCACCAAAGCCAATTATCTGTGCCGGATGGCAGGAGGTTTGTTGTATAATGAGCAAGCCACAATGGGTATTGAAGCAGTTGATCAAGATACAGGGTGTTTTGAATCCAGTTGGGATTTGTATAGACGGCGGCTTTGTAGCCGTTCGCTTCTATAGTTTCACAAAAAGCCAAGGCTAAATCCGTTACTTGCTGCCGACTTAAATTGGCGAGATGAAAGCGGGAATCAGCGGCAGGGTCTTCCAAGTCGTATACAACCGGTAAATCCAATGGCCGTCCATTTAGCTGATTGATGACCCACAGAGCTTCCTGCTGGGCTTCTTCGGGGGTAATTGCCTGGGAAAAGAAATAGACACCGATGTCTACTCCATTGGTCGTAGCGCCGGCATAGTTTTTTTCAAAGTATGTATCGCTGTAAAAGCCACCCTCTTTTCGGTAATACTGCCCGCCAATCCGCAAAAAAGCAAAGGAAATATCATCATTGGCAACCTTTTTCCAATTGATAGTTCCTTGGTAGCTGGAAACATCAATGCCTGTGCGGCTGGTCCGAACTCCATCCTCTTTAAAATAATATCTCCGGCCGCTAATAATTTGCCAGCCAGTAATCGGAGCTCCGTCTACCAGGTAATATTGCCCTTTTTGATTTTCATACCAGCCGGTTTGGATGGGAAAACCGGAAGCAGTCGGAGTAGGAGAGGGTTGTGGAGTGAGAGTTGGAGATGGAGTTAAGGTAGCAGAGGGATTTTTAGTGGGAGAGGGAGAAGGGGTGAAAGATGGTTTTTGATTGGGAGAAGGAACGGTGTCGATGATAGGAGGTGGGGTGGGGCGGCTTTCCTGAATAATAGTATCTTCTTGTTTAGATTCTTCTTTGACAGGAAGACGGTTGAGTTCTTCTTTCTTTTCCTCTGTCAGTACTACAGGTTTTCGAGTAGGAGCAGGGGTGGAAGAGGGTATAGAGGTTGGCCGGGAGGTAGGTTTGGAAGTTGCTTTAGGGGTTGGCGTTGGACTGGAGACAGGAGTAGAAGTTGGACTTAGGGTATGATCAGGCACAGAGGAAGATTGGATAGATATAGTTTGCTTGGTAGGAAATGGCTGCATCACAGGCTGTGAAGTAGAACATCCAGTTAGTCCTATGAGCGCAGAGGTTAAAAAAACGGCAGTTTTGTAATAGCATTTCACGTATAAGTTCTCCTTTTAAATAGACACGGTACATACGAATGATTGAGACAGTATATCATAATATGTCGTGCTAATAAACAGAAAATATTGATATTACAAAAATTACCAATAAAACACCCCCTTCCGGGAGGAGTCGGAAGGGGGCAAAAAGAAAAGGGATTTGGAGAGGCCCGCCGGAGAAAGGAGAACCGGCGGGTTCTTATTGTATCCCAAAAGGAAAGCTGTATTCCTTAGGAATTTATTTTGTGGGCTTTTTTAAAAGAATTCTGGTTTGCCCTTGGTTCAGGGATAGTAGTTTTGCCTGAATTCGGGGATGTTTTAGCTGATTGCGCACCATATCCCGTAACACGGTTCCTCGGCTATACCCATGAATGACCACTACTTCCTGTACCTGTGGACCGGCATGGGTTAAAAGATGTTCCAACCGGGCTTTGGCATCGGAAGTCATCAGGCCGTGAATGTCCACTTCCATGACAGTGGGAGAGGGTTTGGTTACTTTCATGAGAAATCCTTCTTTCTATAGGCTTTTCCGGAAGAGTGTGATACTTGAAAAATCTGGAGATAAACATAATTTGTGATATTTTTTCTACAGGATTTATGGTATAATAAAGTATATACCTATTCGTAAATGCCATCCTGCAGATAGGAAAAGTTTGCAGGATTTTATTATACCGAAATTTTTAAGCAGGGGCAAGGGGGCACAGAATCATATGACCGTAGTGGACATTCGCAATATTGTGACAGACAGCAATGTGGAGCTGATTTCCATCAGCCCATCTACGATTTACTATGCCGAAGAAAAAGATGAAGAAGGCCACCGGAGCCTGTTTATTCTGGAATATAACCGGGAAACCCGGCGTGAACGTATTATTGCAAATTATTTTTTGATAAAGCCATCTTTTGTCCAGCACTATTTTGATTTTCCCGAGGAGATCCTGATTGTAATGGAAAATGGGGGGAGTACCGTATGGCTTTTGAGCTTGGACAAAGAAACCGGCCGGGAAAAAGCTTTGGAAGAAATCCATTTTGTAGGCGGCTTTTTTGGTTGTAAGGCATTGGACGAAAATCATGTGATTTTTTATACCCAGGAAAACGAAAAACATCGAGGAATGTTTGAAGAATATCGCCGGACAACGGGTTTTGCCAGAGTGGCGTGCCTGTATGATATTTCGGAGCATCGATATTACTATATCCGTGACCGGCGGATTTGCAGTTTATTGCCGGAAAACCTGATTACCTATGATGTGGGAGGAGAAACTCAACTATTAATCCTGCAACCTTATGGCAGCGAAGAAGAAAAAGAGCACTGCTATCGGAATCGGCGTTGGCTGGGAGAAGGTGTGGAGGATTCGGTTTGGCTGTGTACGTTGTTGGATTTTGTGGTGGGTGTAAAAAGTGTCGAAAGCCATCTACCGCTGGAACGGGTGCTCAGTGCTGGTACGGATGGGCTCGTGCGCTTTGCTGGAATGGATGATTATAATCTCTATTTTCGGGCGAAACATTTTCCTACCAGCGACCAGCGAATTTGTGCAGTGAGCAAGGCAACAGTACGCAAAGAAGTGGTTGCAGACTTGAATTTGAAGGAGAATGAAGCGCCTGCCTCTTTTTATATCGACACAGACGCTGCCCAGGTGTTTCGAGTGGAGGAATTGGAAGATGGTTATCATATTACCGGAACTCTTAACTCGGCAGTTGATACATACTACAGTAAAGAGCTGGGAGACTTTGTGTGCTGCATCCAGGACCGCTTTATTGTTGCCAGATATATGATGAGCGATGAAAATGATACCTTTACTTTTTACTCTGTATTTGATTCTAAAACCGGGAAACAGCAAAGCTATGAGTGCCAATGTACTGTGAAAGGGAATACGGTAGTTTTATATTAAATACGGCGCGTTAAGTTTCTACAAGAATTCATGTGTTTAAGAAAAAAATTCGTTGACAAATCCGAATTTCAGGCATATAATATCAGTAATAAATAAAAACCGATGAGTAAGAATAGTATCTGCAGGAAGTGTTTTCTTCAGAGAACCGGAAGTGGTGGAATCCGGTGTGAACATGTGCAGTGAATGGACTTACGAGGGCAGGGTGAGCGCTGAAAAGCAGGTAGCCTGTGACGGGAACTCCACCCGTTATCAAGGGAGCATACATGATGGTGTATGGAATGAGTGGGCGATGATATCGTCAAACTGGGTGGTACCGCAGGAGAATGGCTCCTGTCCCTGTGAAACGCAGGGACAGGAGCTTTTTTAATTTTCAAATATACGGTTCCCGAACCATCACTGTGAAAATTTTGATTTTTGAAAGGAGCAATCCAACCATGGCAAAAATTCCTCATCGACTGAACCTGACCGAAGACCAGCTCCCGAAGCAGTGGTATAATATGCGGGCCGACATGAAAGAACAGCCCGAGCCGATGCTCAATCCCGTAACCCATAAACCCATTAAAACTGAAGAGCTGTATCCCATCTTCTGCGAAGAACTGGCTGCACAGGAAATGGACAGCACCACCCGTTATATTGATATTCCCGAAGAGGTACAGGAAATTTATAAGTGCTACCGGCCATCTCCGTTGTGTCGTGCTTATACCTTGGAAAAGTATCTGGATACCCCTGCCCGCATTTATTATAAATTCGAGGGCAATAACACTTCCGGCAGCCATAAGTTGAATTCCGCTGTGCCTCAGGCCTACTATGCAAAAAAACAGGGCTTGAAAGGCTTGACCACGGAAACCGGTGCTGGCCAGTGGGGAACCGCTTTGGCAGAGGCTTGCGCATATTTTGGTTTGCCGCTGACGGTCTTTATGGTCAAAGGCTCTTATATGCAGAAGCCCCATCGCCGCTCTATTATCCAGACTTTTGGTGCAGATGTCATTGCCAGCCCCAGTGATACCACTGCTGTGGGCCGTGCCATTTTGGCAGGCGACCCCAATACCACTGGCAGCTTGGGATGCGCAATTAGCGAAGCCATCGAAGTGGCAACGACCCATGAGGGGTATCGGTATGTGTTGGGCTCTGTCCTGAATCAGGTAGTACTTCACCAGTCCATCATCGGTCTGGAGTCTAAAATGGCTATGGAAATGTTGGACGAATATCCCGATATCGTGATTGGCTGTGCCGGCGGCGGTTCTAACCTGGCTGGCCTGATTGCCCCTTTTATGCAGGATAAACTGCTGGGCCGTGCTAACCCGCACTTTATTGCGGTAGAGCCTGCTTCCTGCCCGTCTTTGACTCGCGGCAAATATGCTTATGATTATTGCGACACCGGTAAGGTAACACCTCTGGCAAAAATGTACACACTGGGATGCGGATTTATTCCCTCTGCCAACCATGCAGGAGGTCTGCGTTATCACGGAATGTCTCCTATCCTATCGAAATTGTATCACGACGGCTATCTGGATGAGGCACGGGCTGTGGAGCAGACAAAAGTTTTTGAAGCGGCTACCTTGTTCGCCAAAACCGAAACCATTCTTCCTGCGCCGGAATCTTCTCATGCTATCCGTGTGGCAATTGACGAGGCTCTGCGCTGCAAGGAAACCGGGGAGAGCAAGTGCATCCTGTTTGGCCTGACCGGTACCGGATATTTTGATATGACAGCTTATACCTCTTTCCGTGAGGGTACTATGACAGACTATATTCCTACAGATGAGGACTTGGCACCGGGTTTTGACTCTCTGCCTAAAATTGAGGAGGAATAATTGTAGTTTTTTTACAAGACTCGGGCAAACCGCAAGAAACTAAATCTCCCAAAAATCTGATTTTGGATAAAAAAGAGATTCTTTGTCGAGCTATTGTGAAACGGTTGACATACCATATGTTGTGGGTTATAATGGTCTTGCAAGAGCCAAAGGGATTCAGAAAAGTGCTCTTCCGTATTTTGTTTATAAGATCGGCGGCATGGTTTGCCGCACCTTTTTCAATACAACTCCTCCCCAAAAAGGAAAAAGCCGGGTTTTCCCCCGGCTTTTTCCTTTTTTATTTTCTGAGAATCTCCCGGTATGAAGGGATTTTTCAAATTGTAAAGAAGGATTTCCAGAGAAAGGGAAACCAAAATATAATAAAATGAATTTTTCTTGAAATATGAAAATCTGAATGTAAATAAAAACCGGTTTCGAACAAGTTGTAACCACTATATATTGTGGTTTTGGAAAAATATGAGGCTTTTGAAATAGATGATGAGGGAAGGGGAAATGGATATTTTCATCCTTTCTTGCATGGTGTGTTTTTCTGTGGCATAATGGGGAAGAAGCCCGAGAGATAAGAGAATTTTATTGGGATATCAAAATGATGAGGAGGTTCTTTGATGAGTAAAAATAAAAAAAATATGGGGCTGATTCGACGGTTTGCTCCCTATTTTAAAAAATACAAATGGGTATTGGTATTGGATTTATTCTGTGCAGCGTTGACTACCATTTGTGAGTTGGTACTTCCCCTAATTGTACAGTATATTACGGATATGGGGATGAATAACCTTGAGGCTTTGACGGTACAGATTATTTTACAGGTAGGTGCCTTTTATCTGATTTTACGTTTGATTGACGGTGCGGCAAACTATTATATGGCGTCTATCGGACATGTTATGGGTGCGAAAATTGAAACTGATATGCGGCGGGATTTATTTGATCACCTGCAAAAGCTGTCCTTTTCCTACTATGACAATACCAAAATCGGCCAGATTATGGCGCGGATTACCAGCGACTTGTTTGATGTAACTGAGTTTGCCCATCACTGCCCGGAAGAATTTTTTATTGCCGGAGTCAAGATTGTGGCTTCCTTCTGCATTTTGCTTCCCATGAATCTTTGGCTGACATTGATTATCTTTGCTATTTTGCCCATGATGGTAGCTTGTTCCCTGTATTTTAACCGAAAAATGCGGGTGGAATTTAAGCGCTCCCGGGTACAGATTGGTGAATTAAATGCGCAGGTTGAAGACAGCTTGTTAGGGGTTCGCGTAGTAAAATCTTTTGCCAATGAAGACATTGAAAGAAAAAAGTTTGAAGACGGAAACCAACAGTTTTTAAGTATCAAAAAAGCAATGTACCGATATATGGCAGGGTTCCAGACTTCTACCAGACTGTTTGACGGATTGATGTATATTGTGGTGGTAGTGGCTGGTGCCCTGTTTATGGTAAATCGCCAGCTGGACCCGTCCCAATTGATGGCATACCTTTTGTATGTCTCTACGTTATTAACATCTATTCGTCGGATTGTGGAATTTACGGAGCAGTTCCAGCGAGGAATGACCGGTATTGAAAGATTTGTGGAGATTATGGATGCCCCAGTGGAAATTCACGACGAGCCGGGCGCAAAACCGCTGACACATGTAGATGGAGATATTCGGTTTGAGAATGTCGGATTTTCCTATACAGATGATGGAACCGAAGTGTTGTCTCATATCAACTTGCATGTAAAGCCCGGAGAAAACGTGGCACTGGTCGGGCCATCTGGCGGCGGAAAAACAACTATGTGCAGTTTGATACCGCGATTTTATGATGTGACGGAAGGCGCCGTGCTGCTGGATGGAAAGGACATTCGGGGTTTAACAATCCAGTCGTTGCGCTCCATGATTGGGGTAGTACAGCAGGAAGTTTATTTGTTTTCGGGTTCTGTATTTGAAAACATTCAGTATGGCCGTCCCGGCGCTTCCCGAGAGGAAGTCATGGAGGCAGCAAAACAGGCAGGCGCCCATGAGTTTATTATGAATCTGCATGATGGGTATGACACGTATGTAGGGGAGCGTGGAGTAAAACTTTCTGGTGGGCAAAAACAGCGTATCAGCATTGCAAGAGCATTTTTGAAAAACCCGTCAGTACTGATTTTGGATGAAGCCACTTCTGCATTGGATAACGAAAGTGAAAAACTGGTACAACAGTCTCTTGAAAAACTTTCAAAAGGACGCACAACGTTTACCATTGCCCATCGGCTTTCAACGATTCGTCGAGCGGATACCATTTTAGTATTGACGGATAAGGGGATTGAAGAAAGAGGCAGCCATCAGGAACTGATGAAACTGGGCGGAATTTATGCGCACCTGTATCAGCTTTCCACAGGGTTGGAAACTATTTCGTAAAGCCATTAAATAATAATAAATAAAGGGAGACCGGTATCAATATCCGGTCTCCCTTTATTTTTGAAATATCAGTAAATCGATGCGCCATTTAACCAAGCAAACAGATAAATTCCCATGAGGGCAGCCATACCGGCAGTCAGTCCCTTTTCCAATGCAGGGCGTTTTTTCGTTAAGACTGCGGCAAATAAAAAGAAGGGAATTCCGCAGGAAAGATAGCGTCCGGCGCTGAGAAGCCAGGAGAGGGAATAATTGAGAATCAAATAGAAAAATGCATATAGCGTATACATAGATGGGAGCTTTCTCCAACACAGGACAAGAGCGATAAAGAACAGGATAAATAGGAAAATCTGCGGTATCCAGATAGCTGCCCGGGTAGACATATCTGCCCAGGAGATGGCGTTTTCTCCAACATACTGTAAAGTTTGGCTGAACCAGAGGAATCCCTGGTTCCAGTGCTGCTGATGAATGAGAAAAGTAAACGGATTTCCGTCCACGATTTCATTAAGCAGAAGGTACCCGCCAGTTCCTACCAAAGGAAGGAATACAAAAGGTAACCCTTTGAGTACCGGAAGGAATCGTTCTTTCCAGCTGCGCCCATCACGGGCTAGAATCCGATTTGTTTCCAACAGTTCAGCACCAGCAGCCACTATTAAAAGCAGTCCGTGCATTCGGGTTAAAGCGGCCAAAATTCCAAAAAGACCGGCGCGCAGCCATTGATGCCTCCGGATATATAAAAAGGAAGCGGAGGTAGTAAGAAGAAAAAGGCTTTCGGTCATAACGGTACCAAAAAAGAAAGAAAAGGGGAATACCGATAAAAAAACAACGGTACGCTGGGCAGCTAAGCGGCCAAGTTCTTCCCGAGCCAGCCGGTAAAGAAATACACAGGCGGCGCTATAGCATAAAAATGACACAGTAAGGCCAGAAAGCAGCGTGCTGCCCAGTAGCACATTGACCGCCCTCACCAGCCAAACATACAGGGGAAAGAAAACCAGAAACAGGTGTTCCCCGTTTTCCATATAACCGGTGTATCCCTTTTCTACCAGATTTACATAGTGGACGCTATCACCTCGGATAAGCCCTTGTAAAAGAGCGGGTTGAGAGCCTTCCTGCGTCAAAAGCAAAGTGATTAAGAGACATAAAAAGAGAAGAATCAAGCGAAACGAGAGCGCGATCAGAAAAATTTTGCAGTTTTCTTGACGATAAAGCCCGCGCCGTTTTTGAATATGTGTGGAGTATAGTTTGCGGCGCGATGATGAGACGGCAAAAAAAGAGACTTCTGCGGTCTGTCTCAGTCCACAGGCCATCAGCCATCGAAGAAAAAGAAAACATCCCAGCAATGCAGCAGCCAGCGTAAGAACCATGTCCAGAATCAAGATGATACACCTCTTTTCCCAATACCAACAGTATACCATACTCCTCTCAGGATTTGTGCATCAAATTTGCATAATATGCCGGATAATTGGCTGAAATCCTCAGGGAATGCTTTTTCCCATATGGGCTTTATGGTATAATGAAAAGCAGGTTGAGCGGAAAGAAGGAAACTTATGAATCAGACAAAAAAACATCCGTATAAAACGGGAAAACCATATTTACAAAATCAAAAAAAGCATGGGAAAACAAAAACTTTCGCAAAATCTCATGATGAAAACTCTTCCAAAATTCCCCGGGAAATATCGAAACACGAAGATGTAGAAACGATGCTTCATGAGGGGGGACACACACCCTGCCCTTTGTATCGAAAATGCGGGGGCTGTCAGCTGCAAAATATGGATTATGCCCGGCAACTGCACTGGAAACAGGAACAGGTACAAAAGCTTTTGGGAAAGTTCTGTCATATACAACCGATTATTGGGATGGAGCACCCCTTCCATTATCGGAACAAGGTACAGGCTGCCTTTGCCTGGGACAGAAGCCGAAAAAAAATTATCTCCGGCGTGTACCAGTCCAGTACCCATCATGTGGTGCCGGTGGAAAGCTGCATGACTGAGGATGAGACTGCTGACAAAATCATCGGGGCCATTCGCCGGATGATGCCGGGATTCCACATGACGCCCTATGACGAGCGGACGGGGAAAGGATTCCTGCGCCATGTGCTGGTACGCCGGGGATTTGCTACCGGGCAAGTCATGGTGGTGATGGTAACGGCAACACCCGTGTTCCCCGCCAAAAACAATTTTTGCCGGGCATTAAAGAAGGAGTTCCCGGAGATTACCACCATTGTACAGAACCTGAACGACCGGTATACCAGCATGGTGTTGGGAGAGCAGGAAAAGGTGCTGTATGGGCCGGGATATATCGAGGATATTTTGTGCGGGTGTACCTTTCGAATTTCTCCCAAGTCGTTTTATCAAATTAACCCCATACAGACGGAGGTTTTATATCGTACTGCCATTGAACAGGCCGGCCTTAGCGGAAAAGAAACCATTCTGGACGCTTACTGTGGAGTGGGTACCATTGGTCTGGCAGCGGCAAAGCATGGAGCCGGAAATGTGGTTGGCGTGGAAGTAAACCGGGATGCGGTGCGGGATGCCATTGCCAACGCCAAAAGCAGCGGCGTGAAAAATGCAAGATTTTACTGTGCGGATGCGGGAGAATTTATGGTGGAGCTTGCCCGGGAAGGGGAAAAAATCAATACGGTATTGATGGACCCGCCACGTGCCGGAAGCGATGAAGCATTTCTCTCATCGGTATGTAAATTAGCTCCGGAGCGGGTGGTTTATATTTCCTGTAACCCGGAGACACAGGCCCGGGATTTGCGGTATATGGTTTCTCATGGCTGGAAGGTCACGTTTATCCAGCCTGTGGATATGTTCCCCCACACAAACCATATTGAAATCGTTGTGACCATGACACGATGAGAAAGTAAGCGTAGCTATAAACAAGAGAGGGAGGGGAAGTCCTTGGGTGATACGTGGAAGCCCGCCGCAGGGCTGCGGGAAACTTCTTTCGAGATTTCGGGCGGCTATTATTCCAAAGCCTATGTACAAAAGCAGGGAATGGAGGGGAAATGCAAGTCATGGTGCTATATTCCTTCCCCTTCTGCTTGGATGCCGGAATTTTTGGAAATCGCCTTTGACGAAGCAGGAAAACTTGTTGGGCGGTTTGCCGGGGACAGCCGGGAACCCCAGCAGGAGCAATTTCCAACCTCTGCGGGTACTTTTATTTCTCGTAACCGTGGGGAATTTGGCGGTATCCTGATAACTCCTGCACAGCAATACCTGTCCGGGAATTTTGTGGAAGTCTTTGAATGTTTCGGGAAAATTTATGCCATTGATTCGTGTAACCATATGGGCATGGGGCATGTAAAAATTTATGAATTTCTGGACGGGCTTCATTATCAAGAGGTGTTTTCCTCCTTTACCCATATTCAAGAAAAAACGGCGGAACTGGTTGCCTCTTTAAAGGCACTTTATATCAACGCAGAGGCCGCCTATATCCTGGCGTCTGGATATGTAAAGTACCGACTTCTACAACCAGGGGATGTCTATGAGGATAAATCATATTTGTTTGAAATTTCCCCAAATGGGTTCGCCTGCAGAGCCGAATTTAACCGCAACTTTGAATGGGTCAAAAATATGGTGGTTGTACAGGAAAAAATGATTTTGGGAATGGATAAAGTGATAGCCGTAGCAGATTTGGAAACCGGCGAAGTGGCAGCATATACGCCGATTTCTGCAGAGGCGGAAAATGATATTCGAAAAGTAAAGGAAATCGCTCTGCGATGAATTTTTTTCGCCGAACTTTTTGTAAGGAATATTGCTAAAAAGCAAAAACGCATGTATAATATTCACTGAATTATGGATTGCAAAAAAATGCAAAAAATCATACTTCGAGTTGCATTTGGTGCAAGATGGGAAATGAGGAGTGAAAAGTTTTGAAACAGAAGGAGCAAAACGCACTGCGGGATTCATTCCGCAGTAAAACCGGATTTATTATTGCCTGTATCGGGTCGGCAGTGGGAATGGGGAACATTTGGCTGTTTCCATATCGTACCGGTCAGTTTGGCGGAGCCGCTTTTTTAATTCCATATTTTATTTTTGTTGTCATTTTGGGATTTTCCGGCGTGGCTGGCGAAATGGCTTTTGGCCGTTCTCAGGGGACAGGCCCGTTGGGGGCTTTTTCCAATGCTATGAAGATGAGAGGACTCCGGGGCGGAAAAGTGATTGGGATTATTCCGGTAATCGGTTCGCTGGGAATTGCCATTGGCTATTCGGTTGTTGTGGGATGGTTTTTAAAATATTTGTATGATTCCCTTACCGGTTCCCTATTTACGGCAGAAGATACCGGTGCATGGTTTGGCGCTATTGCCGGAAATTTTGGAAGCGTTGGCTGGCATTTGCTGGGACTGGCTATTACCTTTGCCGTGATGCTGTTTGGTATTTCCAAAGGAATCGAAAAGGTCAATAAAGTGATGATGCCCCTGTTTTTCGTGTTTTTCATTGCATTGATGATTCGTGTGTTTACACTGGATAATGTAACAGCAGGGTATGAGTATTTGTTTGTGCCGGATTGGCAGTGCCTTGCCGATGTGCGCACCTGGGTGTATGCCCTTGGACAGGCGTTTTTCTCCTTGTCCTTAGCCGGCTCCGGTACGATTGTATATGGCAGCTATTTGAAAAAGGACACGGATATTATCAGCTGCGCCAGAAATGTGGCGTTCTTTGACACTTGTGCCGCTTTGCTGGCGGGTTTGGTCATTATCCCCGCAGTGTTTGCCTTTGGGGAAGACGTGGCCTCTGGACCGCCGCTGATGTTCATTACCCTGCCGAAGGTATTCCAGCAAATGCCCTTTGGACAGCTGTTTGCGATTGTGTTCTTTATAGCCGTGATTTTTGCCGCAGTGACTTCGCTGATGAACCTTTTTGAAACCCCCATTGAAGCGCTGCAGACCCAGTTCCACCTTTCCCGAAAGGCAGCGGTAGGCATTGTTGTGCTTATTGCTGTAGTGGTGGGTGTGTTTATTGAAAACGGAGATATGGTCAGCATGTGGATGGATGTGGTGTCCATTTATATTATCCCGTTGGGAGCAATGTTGGCCGCAATTATGTTCTTCTGGGTTTGCCCAAAAGGATTCGCCAGAGAACAGGTTCAGCTGGGAAGAGAGAAAACAGTGGGACGCTGGTTTGAACCAATGACAAAATATGTGTTTGTAGGACTGACTTTAGCAGTATACATTCTGGGTATTTTCTTTGGCGGTATAGGGTAATCCGGTGTCAGACAAGCCTGCGGAAAGTTTGGGAAATCTCTCGAAAATTAGCAGCAGATGTGTTATAATGACACCGATTTGATAAATATTTTGCAGGCATCCTCAAGATGCTTTGAGCAGCAGAAAGGATAATGTAACATGAGCATTCGTATTGGTATCGCAGGATATGGCAATTTGGGCCGCGGCGTGGAGTGCGCCGTGAAACATAATCCGGATATGGAATTGAAAGCCGTATTTACTCGCCGTGACCCCGCATCCGTTTCTATTCTGACCCCTGGTGTCCCCGTGTATTCCATGGAAAAAGCTGTGGAAATGGAAAATGAAATTGATGTGCTGATTCTTTGCGGCGGAAGCGCTACCGATTTGCCGGTACAGACTCCTGCTATGGCTGCCCATTTTAATGTGGTAGACAGCTTTGATACTCACGCAAAGATTCCCGAGCATTATGAAGCTGTTGACAAAGCAGCCAAAGCCGCTGGCAAAATCGCTGTCATTTCTGCTGGTTGGGACCCGGGCATGTTCTCCTTGAACCGCCTGTATGCCAATGCGATTCTGACGGACGGAAAAGACTATACCTTCTGGGGAAAAGGCGTCAGCCAGGGACATTCAGATGCTATTCGTCGGATTGAGGGTGTTCAGGATGCCCGTCAATATACCATTCCGGTGGAAAGCGCTGTGGAAGCTGTGCGTGCTGGTAAAAATCCCGAACTGTCTACCCGGGAAAAGCACACCCGCCTGTGCTATGTGGTAGCAAAAGAGGGTGCAGATACCGCCCGCATTGAAAATGAGATTAAGACCATGCCTAACTATTTCAGCGACTATGACACCACGGTGCATTTTATTTCCCAGGAAGAGCTGGACAGAGAGCACAAAGGCTTGCCTCATGGCGGTTGCGTGATTCGCAGTGGCCGTACCGGATGGGAAAATGAAAATCATCATGTGATTGAGTACAGCCTGAAGTTGGATTCCAATCCGGAATTCACCTCTTCTGTCATTATTGCCTGTGCCCGCGCTGCATTCCGGATGCAGCAGGAAGGACAGACTGGTTGCCGGACCATGCTGGATATTCCTCCGGCCTATCTGAGCGCCAAGAGTGGAGAGGAACTTCGCAGAACGTTGCTGTAAGAGATGATAGAATGGGCGCGCTGTGCAAGATTGCACAGCGCGCTTTTTATAAGGTTTGATTTTTATGGAGGTGTTTGAGTATGGCAATGAAACTGAATAAGGAATTGCCCCTTCCGTCCCGTTTAAAAGAGGAATTTCCCCTGTCTGATGAGTTGAAAGCTATTAAAGCCCGAAGAGATGCGGAAATCCGAAAAGTATTTACCGGGGAATCCGATAAGTTTTTAGTAATTGTAGGTCCCTGTTCGGCTGATAATGAGGATGCTGTGTGTGAATATGTTTCTCGCTTGGCAAAAGTCAGTGAAAAAGTGTCTGAGCGGCTGATTTTAATTCCCCGGATTTATACCAACAAGCCCCGCACCACTGGAGAAGGCTATAAGGGGATGCTGCATCAGCCGGAACCGGACAAAGCGCCGGATTTGCTGGGCGGCATTATTGCCATTCGAAAAATGCATATCCGGGCTATTGCAGAAACAGGATTAACCGCTGCCGATGAAATGCTCTATCCGGAGAACCGAAGCTATTTGGATGATATTCTTTCCTATGAAGCCATTGGCGCACGCTCGGTAGAAAATCAGCAGCACCGTCTGACAGCCAGCGGAATGGATATTCCGGTGGGAATGAAAAATCCTACCAGCGGAGATTTTTCTGTTATGCTCAATTCGGTTACCGCTGCTCAGTGGCCCCATACGTTTATTTATCGTGGATGTGACGTGACAACAGACGGTAACGATTTAGCTCATGTGATTTTGCGGGGCGGAGTGGACAAATATGGTACCTGTGTGCCCAACTATCACTATGAGGATTTGGTTCGGCTACTGGAGGAGTATGAAAAGCGGGAACTGAAAAATCCGGCTGCAATTATTGACGCGAATCATTCCAACTCCAATAAACAGTATAAAGAGCAAATCCGAATTGTCAGCGAAGTCCTTCACAGCCGCCGGTATCATCCCGGACTGCACAAACTGGTAAAAGGCGTTATGATTGAAAGCTATCTGGAAGAAGGAAAACAGCCTATTACGGACCATCGTGTTTTTGGAAAATCCATTACCGATGCTTGCCTGGGGTGGGACGATACGGAAAAGCTCATTCGCACGATTGCAGAATCTGTTTAATTTTTACTCCAAATGAATATGCAAAAATCATGAATCATGGTGTAAAGAAGAGAAATGATGAAGATAAAAAAATGGAGATGATGCCTGTTGAATCGTATGCTGCGCGGAATGGTTTTTACCATCATCTCCGCACTGCTGTTTGGTGTTACGCCTATATTGGCCAGTATGACGTTTCAGATGGGAAGTAATGCCAATACGCTTACTTTTTACCGGAATATTATGGTGGTGCCGGTGCTGCTGTGCATCATGGGGATTCGGAAAACCCCGTTTCGTATTACGCTGAAAGAGTTGGGATTTTTGTTGCTGGTAGGCGTAGTGTTCCGGGCCAGTACAACCTATATGCTGTATGAATCCTACAATTATGTGGGAGTGGGGACGGCTACTACCCTGCATTTTCTGTATCCGGTGGTAACTGCGCTGATTTGCCGGGTGATTTTCCGGGAGCGACTGGGAAAATGGAAGTTAATCGCTTTGTTGGCTGCTGTGATAGGAATCTTTTTCTTTTTGGATAAGGACGGAAATGCGGCTTTGCCAGGAGTCCTGTTGGCATTGGCATCGGCAATCACCTATGGCTGTTATTTGACAGGTATGGATAAAACTCCCTTGCGCAGTATGAATCCCAATAAGGTGGCCTGTTATATGGGTTTTACCAATGCAATGGCCATGGTTATTGTGGATATTCCAGTTGGAAAGATAAACTATGCACTACCGCCGTTAGCTATGTTATATACGTTTATTGTGGCAATTTGCACCTCCTTTTTGGCTGTCGCTTTGCTGCAAAAAGGAATTCAGGATTTGGGAGCCAGTACGGCAGCGGTCTTTTGTATGTTTGAGCCGGTCTCCAGTGTATTGTCCGGATGGCTGTTTTTACATGAAGAAATGACCTGGGAAAAGCTGATGGGATGTGTGGTCATTTTGGGGGCGGTAACGGTAATGGTGTTGGCCGACTTGCGAAGCCAAAAACGTACCCAGGCATTGGGAAAACCAGTGCATTACCACAGTAAATCGGTTGAAAACCCTGTTGAAACAGGTGAAAACCTGTGATTAAACTCCTAAAATTGAGAAAAAATGAACTTGTACGGACTTTTTCTTTTACAAAATCCTTTTGAAAACAGGAACCGGAACCCGGCAGACCTCACAAACTCGACAAAAACTGACTTTTTTGGTGGAACTGTCTCGGATTGTATGTTATGATAAGTATGTTGTGACGTTCCGGGAATATATAGAATTCCGGAGAATAAAATTAAAAAGTAAGGAGAACGGTATGGACAGACAGACGGATGCACAGCTTTTTTTCAGTGAAGGTGACTGTGTGGCTCCTTTAGGGCTAATCCCGTTGGAAGGAGCCCGTGAACTGGGAGAGAAAATTAATGCCCATTTGGTTCGCTGGGCAAAGGAAGCAGGCCGCAATCAGGATAATTTTATTGTTGAAAGCGAATGCCCCCGTTTTTCCTCCGGTGACGGAAAAGGTTTGATTAAATCTACCGTCCGTGGAGATGATTTGTATTTTATTGTGGATGTGGGAAATTATTCCTGTACCTACAACATGTTTGGCCGCAAAAACTGCATGTCTCCTGATGACCATTTTCAGGACTTGAAGCGACTGATTCAGGCTGCCAGTGGTAAGGCACACCGAATCAATGTCATTATGCCGCTTCTGTATGGTGGCCGTCAGCATCGCCGCAGTTATCGCGAATCTTTGGATTGCGCTGTGATGCTGCAGGAATTGGCTGCTATGGGCGTTTCCAATGTAGTAACATTTGATGCCCATGACCCCCGTGTGCAGAATGCCGTTCCCCTGATGGGATTTGACAATGTGATGCCCACCTACCAGGTGCTGAAGACTTTGTTCCGCAATGTACCGGATATTTCGCTGACTCGTGACCATTTTATGATCGTCAGCCCTGACGAAGGTGCAATGAACCGGAATATGTATTATGCTTCTGTGCTGGGTGTTGATTTGGGTATGTTCTATAAGCGCCGCGACTATTCTCGGATTGTGAATGGCCGTAACCCCATTGTGGCTCATGAATATCTGGGCTCTTCGGTGGAAGGAAAGGATGTCTTTATCGCCGATGACATTATTTCTTCCGGTGAATCCATGCTGGATATCGCTTATGCATTGAAAAAGCAGAACGCCGGCCGGATTTTTGCATATGCAACCTATGCAATCTTCACCAACGGACTGGACGCTTTTGATAAAGCATATGAGATGGGATATATTTCCGGCGTGCTGGGCAGCAACCTGACTTATCGTTCTCCTGAGCTTCGGCAGAGAGAATGGTTCTTTGAGGTAGATGTTTCCAAATATATTGCCTACTTTATTGCAGCATTGAACCATGATAATTCTGTCAGTACAATCATTGATCCTCATGAAAAAATTGAGCAGCTTTTAAAAGCTCGCGGCCAAAGATAAACTTGATGTTTTCACAGCCTCTAAATGCCGGCTTTTTCCGGATTTTAGAGGCTGTTTTTTTATGAGACCCGTGTTTGCATTATAAGGAGATTCGAGGTATAATCAGGTTATACACAGCAAACTGGACATTTTTTGCAGGAAGGAGGGCCCTGATGCCTGTAGAAGAAGAATGGAACAGCCTGCCGCTGTATGAAAACCGATATGGAGTTTTTGCTTGTCACCGAAGTCGGGATTTAACATTTCCTCCCCATCTGCATCCTGATTTAGAATTGGTTTTTATCGAAAAGGGGAAAATCCTTTTACAGGAAGGCGGAAAGGATTATTTGCTGCATCCCGGAGATTGTGCCGTGGTTTTTCCCGGAAGAATTCACAGCTTTGAGACGCAGGGCGAAAGCTGTATGCTGTTAGCTTTGTGTCCTACTGAAATGGCGGGAGAATTTCGTCGTACACTGTTGCGGTGTATTCCCGATGTTCCGGTAGTGGTAGAAAGAAAACTGCATCCGAATGTTGGATATGCTATGCGGGGGTTGAGAGAAATCTTTTCGCAGGGTGGCAGCCTTCCCGCGGCAAGAGCCTTTGTGCAATTGATTTTAGCAAGGGTTATCCCCTGTATGGAAATGAAGGAAAATACAGACACCCCACCCGCAGATTTAACGGCACAGGTTATTGGATGGATTTCGGAGAATTATGCTGAACCGGTTTCTCTGGATATTCTGGCGGAAAAGCTGCAGGTGAGTAAGTATCGGGTGTCCCGGGTTTTTGGTGAGAAACTGCATACCAGCTTGAGTGAGTATGTAAACCGTCTTCGCATTGACCATGCACAGGCGCTGCTTCAAGCAACGGAAGAAGATGTCCTGTCCATTTGTCGTGCTTGTGGGTACGAAAACCCCAGAACGTTTAATCGGGAGTTTAAAAGGATATGCGGCTGCACTCCCAGAGAGTATCGTCATAATGCGCAGGCGGCTAAACAGGAATCTGCAGCCTATGAGAGGAAGTAGAATATGGGTCAGGAAAAAATTATGAACCAGTTTCTGGTGGAAGTGTTCCACGAAGTCCTTCGCAGAGAAGATGCGGCGATCTCATCGGGAGGATTCCCCAACCTTTCATCTCGTGAAATCCATGTGATTGAAGCAGTGTGCCGCGCACAGGAACGAGGGGAAAATGAGAATAGCAGTGCGGAAATTGCCAGAAGCCTTGGAGTAACGGCAGGAACTTTGTCGGCGGCGGTAAAGGTGCTGGAAAGAAAAGGGTATTTGTATCGTCGCAGAGATGACAGGGATAAACGAATTGTTCGGCTCATGGTCACCGAAGAAGGAAGGGAAGCAAACCGCTTTCACGAAGAATTTCATCAGAAGATGATAAAGGCAGTACTGGAAGTCCTGACTCCGGAAGAAGCAGCTGTGTTTGCAAAATCATTGGAGGCAATTGCTGGATTTTTCCGGCGTGATTCTGCTACATAAAAGAGCTTACGGGTAAACGAAAAGGAAAGGGGCTAAATAGCCCGATAAAATCGTATAGTATATCTATTATGGGAGATATATTTTGAGAGAAAGGCGGTTAGATACCATGCTTTATAAAAGTTTGCCGGAATTGATTGGAAATACTCCGCTTCTGGAATTGGGAAGATATAGTGTAGCGTGTGGACTGAAGGTGCCGGTGTTAGCCAAACTGGAAGCCTTTAATCCAGCTGGAAGTGTGAAAGACCGAGTAGGGCTGAACATGATTTTGGACGCAGAAGACAAGGGCTTGTTGAAGGAAGGTTCTGTGATTATTGAGCCTACCAGTGGAAACACAGGAATCGGCTTGGCTTGTGTGGCGGCCTCCAGAGGGTATCAGGTGATTTTGACTATGCCCGAGACGATGAGTGTAGAGCGCCGGAAGCTGTTAGCTGCTTATGGAGCAAAACTGGTGTTAACACCCGGAGAAAAGGGAATGCAGGGGGCTGTGGAAAAAGCCCAGGAGCTGGTACGGGAAATTCCCGGTGCGATTCTTGCAGGGCAGTTTGATAATCCGGCCAACCCCCAGGCTCATGAAAAAACTACCGGCCCTGAAATCTGGAAGGATACCGAGGGCCATGTGGACATTTTTGTGGCTGGAATTGGTACAGGCGGAACACTGAGCGGTGTGGGTGCATATTTGAAAAAACAGAATCCTGCAGTCCAGGTGATTGGCATAGAGCCAGAGGATTCTCCGCTGTTGAGCCGTGGCGTTGCTGGCCCTCACGGATTGCAGGGGCTTGGAGCGAATTTTGTTCCGAAAAACTTTCATGCGCAGGTGTGTGACCGGCTGATAACCGTTACAACGGAAAATGCTTATGAAGCATGCCTGAAACTGGCCAAAACCGAAGGATTTTTGGCGGGAATCAGCTCCGGTGCAGCTCTTTGGGCGGCAACCGTTGTGGCAGGCGAGGCCGAAAATGAAGGAAAACATGTAGTGGTTTTGCTGCCGGATACTGGCGAACGATATTTGTCTACTCCTCTTTTTAGCGAAGAATCATAAAATATGCGCCCGGTGGATTGTTTCCCCGGGCGTATTTCTTTTTCAGAATTTTCTCGAAGAACTTCACCAGATAGTATAGATTTATTCACAAAAGACCGTTATACTGTTACTAAAATATATATCCTTTGGGCGGCAACGGAGGTTAGAAAATGGCTTTTGTAGAATTTAAAAATGTAACCAAGTACTACCAAATGGGCGGACAAAGGATTGCTGCTGCTGATGGTGTGAATTTTGAGGTGGAACAAGGGGAATTTGTCGTCATAGTGGGTCCCAGTGGCGCCGGCAAAACAACGGTTTTGAATATTTTGGGTGGGATTGATACCTGTTCTGGCGGAAAGATTTTTTTGGATGGGGAAGAAGTCAGCGCCTATTCTCCCAAAAAGCTGACAGAATACCGTCGATATGATGTAGGCTTTGTATTTCAGTTTTATAATCTGGTACAAAATCTGACTGCATTGGAAAATGTAGAATTGGCTTCCCAAATTTGCCGGAATCCCATGAATGCAGAAGAAGCCCTGCGTCTGGTTGGACTAGAACAACGAATGAAAAATTTTCCCTCTCAGCTTTCCGGCGGTGAACAGCAGCGGGTGGCCATTGCCCGTGCGTTGGCCAAAAACCCCAAGCTGCTGCTGTGTGATGAGCCTACCGGTGCTTTGGACTATGTAACGGGAAAAAATATTTTAAAATTGCTGCAGGATACTTGCCGGAATACCGGAAAGACCGTGATTGTCATTACCCATAACCAAGCGTTTACGGCTATGGCTGATCGTGTCATTCGTATCAAAAGTGGGCGTGTGCTGGAAATGACCCGAAACGAAGCGCCGCTTCCCGCAGAAAGGATTGAGTGGTAATGGCAAAAAGGAAACGGGGCATTTCGGCAGCATCAAAGGATATGCTGCGAGCTGTGTGGAATTCCAGAAGCCGGTTTTTGGCCATTTTTGGAATTGTCGCATTGGGAGCTGGATTTTTCTGTGGATTGCTTTCTTGTGGACCCGATATGCGGGATACGGTAGACCGGTATGCAGACGAGTCCAATATGATGGATATTCAGATTTTATCTACACTGGGCTTAACGGATGATGATGTGAAGGCAATTCAAGAAGTGGAAGGCATTACGGGGGTGATGCCTGGGTATCAGCTGGATGCTTCGGCGGTTTTGGACGGAAAAGAGCTCTCCACCCGCTTTCACAGTCTGCCGGAGGATATTTCGGAAGATAATGAGGACTATATCAATCATCCGGTTTTGCTGGAAGGCCGGTGGCCTCAGGCGGATAATGAGTGTGTATTGGGAACCAGACAGGCGGAGGAAATGGACGAGTCTCCTGTAGGAAAGACCATCACAGTCCAGCAGGAGGATAGCGAAAATGGCGGCCTGAAAGAAACAGAGCTTAAAGTAGTGGGGCTGGTCAAATCGGCCTATTATGTATCATTTACCATTGGTTCTACCGCAGTGGGAAACGGACAGCTGGATATGTATGCTTATGTGCCGCAAAGCGCTTTTGACCAAGAGGCATATACAGAAATTTTTGCCACAGTGGCTGGTACCAAGCAGCTGAATTCTTTTGAGAGTGATTATGACGAAGTCGTGGATAAGGTGCAGGAACGCTTGGAAGAGTTGGGCGAAGAGCGCACCGTGGCACGAACCAATGAGGTAAAGGGCGACGCACAAAAGGAATTGGATGATGCGCAGAAAGAGCTGGATGAAAAAAAATCGGAAGCCCAGTCACAGTTATCAGAGGCCGAGCAAAAGCTGAAAGACAGCGAACAACAACTGAAAGACGGAAAACAACAGCTGGAAGATGGAAAGAAAGCTCTGGAAGACGGAAAACAGGAATTGGAAGCTTCTCAGGAGGAACTGGACAAAGGGCAGGACGAACTGACACAAGCCCAATGGGAACTGCGTTGGGGACAGTATCAATATGATAATCAGCTGCAATCATTTAATGACAAGAAACAACAAGCCGAGGAGAAGTTTGAAGATGCCCGGAAAGAAATAGAAGAAAATCGCCAGACTTTGGAAGACGGAAAAGAAAAGCTTGCTTTGGCGCAGGCTGCTTTGACAGAAACCGAAAACTGGATTGATACTTTGGAAGAGCAGATTCAAAGTCTGGAAGATGCGGGAATGACCGACCAGGCCGAATCCCTTCGGCAAACCTTGGAGAAGGCGAAGGAAACCTGGAATCAGGCCAATGATGAAGTCCAGACCCAACAGAAAACAGTAGAAGAGGGCGAGGCTGCACTGGCCCAGGGAGAAAAAGAACTGGCTGAACAGGAAGCTTCGGCAAATGCTCAATTGGAAGACGGGCAGAAACAGTTAGACGCGGCAGCAGCAGAGCTGGAAGACGGTCAAGCGGAAATTGACGCAAATAAAAAGAAGCTGGACGATGGTCAAGCAGAAATTGATGCCGGCTGGGAAGAATTGAAAGCCAACGAAAAAAAGTTGGAAGACTCTGAAAAAGAGATTGAAGAAGGCGAAAAACAGCTGGAAGAAGGCAAGGCCGAGTATGAAAGCCAAAAAGCCGCTGCAGATAAAGAATTACAGGAAGCACAGAACAAAATAGATGACGCTCAGCAGGAAATTAACGATATTGAAACCGCACAATGGTATGTATTGGACCGGGGCGCCAATATGGGATTTGTCAGCTTTAAAAATGACGCCAACCGTATGGATGCTTTATCTACCGTATTCCCGGTAATATTCTTTTTGGTAGCCGCGTTGGTAGCATTGACAACGATGACCCGTATGGTAGAAGAAGAGCGGGTGATTATCGGTACTTATAAGGCACTGGGATATACGAAAGGCAGGATTGCTTTTAAATATCTGTTCTATGCAGGAACAGCTACCCTGTTGGGCTGTCTGATAGGACCGTTGATTGGTTTCCAGGTATTGCCGCAAGTGGTTTGGTCGGCATATCAGATTGTCTATTCCGGGCCGAATATGATTCCGCCTTATCGGGTTGGATATGCTTTGATTTCGGTAGCGGTGCTGCTCGTATGTACGATGGGCGCTACCTTCTCTGCCTGCTGGAGTGCTCTGCGGGAAGTTCCGGCATCTCTGATGCTGCCCAAGTCTCCTAAGGCCGGAAAGCGGATTTTGTTGGAGCGGGTGACCCCTATTTGGAAGCGGCTTTCCTTTACCCATAAGGTAACGGCACGCAACCTGTTCCTCTATAAACGCCGCTTGATTATGACAATGGCTGGAATTGCGGGATGTACAGCACTTCTGGTAACCGGATTTGGCGTGCGGGATTCTATTTCAGATATTCTGGACATTCAATATGGGCAGCTGTATCGATATGATACAACGGTGACTTTGGAAGATGATACCCAGCCAGATGAAGTGAAAAGCCTGATGGATGATTGGCTGGAAGAACCAGTATTTGCGGTGCAGCAGGCAGGTGAAGTAACGGACTCCAGTGGAGATACCGTGAGTATTTATGTACAGTCCCCACAAGACAGTCAAGCCTTTACCGAACTGGTGGATTTTCGTACCCGGTCCGGGCATGATCCGGTAGCTTTTGACGATGACAGTGTAATAGTAAGTGAAAAGCTTTCTCAAATTACCGGAGCCGGAGTAGGGGATACGCTGCGGGTAAAAGTAGGAGACCGTTGGAGGGATGTTACGGTAACGGGCGTTTGCGAGCAGTACGTATACCATTATATTTACATGGGCCCGCAGATTTATGAAGATACTTTTGGCAGACAAGAGATCAATCAGGTTCTAGGCATTTTTACCGGAGATGACCGGGAAGCTGCTTCTGATGAGTTGCTGCAGAATGAACATGTTACGCTGGTTTCCTTTACAGAAGATACGCGGGAAACTTTTGGGGATATGTTGCAGAGTATGAATTATGTGGTACTGATTTTGATTTTCTGTGCCGGAATGTTGGCTTTCATTGTGCTGTATAACCTGACAAATATTAACGTTACAGAGCGGCAGCGGGAAATTGCCACCATTAAGGTGCTGGGATTTTATGATAGGGAAGTCAGTATGTATGTATATCGGGAAACGATCATGCTGACATTGCTGGGATGTCTGGTAGGATTGCTGTTGGGAATTGTACTGCATATATTCGTCATCAATACAGTAGAGGTGGATATGGTAATGTTTGGACGTACCATTAAACCACTGAGCTATGTGTGGTCATTCCTTCTGACAATGCTGTTCTCTGTGCTGGTAAATCTGGTAATGGAGAGAAAGCTGAGAAAAATCAGTATGGTGGAGTCCCTGAAGTCTGTAGATTGATTGAAAAGTGAAAATAACCAAATTAAAAGGAATCAGCCACCCATCATGGGTGGCTGATTCCTTTTGGGATTATATATGATTTAGAAGGAAAGATCAATTCAGAAGGAAAGATTAAACACGGCTGTGGATCCAGACAATCATCTCGCCGGGTTCACGGTTGCACCAATAGCAATAGGGGATGAAGGTCAAATCGGTTTCTTCATACTGTGCAGAGGCGTCTTTATATAATTCGCCATCCTGCCATCCGGACTCGCTCAGTCGGAAGCCTTTGCAATGAAGGGTCATAGCACCGCCAAACAGATCGTCGCGGTATTCTTCTGTAATTGCAGCGGAAGGATCAACAAAAACAGAAGCAAGGTTGCTACCGTTGTCGGTTTCTTCCAGGCAGTATACTTCGGGACCACGAACCAAAGCCACTTTACCGCAATCAGCACGAACCTGGGGATTCGCCCGGACAAAGTGAGCCGGCATATCAAAGGAAATTTGGATGTTATCATCAGACCAGACACGGTCTACGCAGGCAAACCCGTTAACAACCTGATATTCCTGTGCTTCGCCATTAACCTGAATGGTGAAGTTTTTGGCATAACCGGGGATACGAATGTACAGGGGGAACTGGGCAGCCGTTTCAGCCTTCACCGTCATCGTCATAGAAGAGGTCTTCGGGAAGTCGGTATCCAATGCAACGGAGACCTTAGTTCCGGCCAGTTCCAAGTCGGTGTGATTCTGAATGAACAGGTTGACATACAGAGCGTTGTCATCGCGAGAATAAATATATTGTCCCAAAGAGGTAAGAGTACGTGCCACGTTGGTGGGGCAGCAGGCGACATCAAACCACTTTTGACGAACAGGTTTTACATGTGTTTTAGCGGAATGTTCCAAACAGCTATCCGGCCATACTTCCAAGGGATTTACATAGAAATAACGGTTGCCTTCCAGAGAAATACCGCTGCGGACGGTGTTGTACAAAGCGCGCTCTACAGTGTCAAGATAGCGAGCGTCCCGTTTAATTTGAGACATCCGAAGGCCAAACAGAGCCAGCCCAATGGAAGCGCAGGTTTCGGAATAGTTGATATCGTTGGGCAAATCATAATCGATGGTAAAACGTTCATAAACCGAGCAGGAACCAATGCTGCCGGTGAGGTACATCTGCTTTCCAACAATATCGTTCCACAGAATGTCGCAGCGCTTTAACAGCTCTTCATCCTGATATTCATAAGCCAAATCTGCCATAGCGCAATACATATATACTGCACGGACTGCATGACCTTCTGCTTTATCCTGTTCACGAACGGGGCGGTCGGACTGGGAATAAGCGGGGAAATATTCTTTATCCTCGTCATAAATCGCCTTAAATCCAGGACGACGAATTTCTTCTTCAAAATAATTGGGGGTACCACCGCGGGTATCAATAAAGTATTTGGCGGTTTCCAGATAGGCACGATTGCCGGTAGCGCGATACAGCTTTACGAGAGCCAGCTCGATTTCCTGATGTCCAGGATAGCCGTGACGCTGGTTTTCGCCGGGGCCGAATTCTTTACAAATCAAATCGGCAAAGCGGCTCATAATATCCAGAAATTCCCGTTTGCCAGTTGCATAATAATATGCTACGGCAGCTTCAATCAAATGACCCGCTGTATACAACTCATGACCCATGGAAAGGTTTTCCCAACGGCGTCCGTTTTCCCGAAGGGTAAAATACGTATTAATATATCCGTCGCTGCACTGTGCACGGCCAATCAGCGCGATGACCTCATCGGCAGTTTTTTCCAGCTCTGCGTTGGGGGTAACTTCCAGACTGTAGGCAACGGCTTCCAACCATTTGGCCACATCAGTATCTTGAAAGACTGCACCAAGACGTTCTCCTTCGTCTTCTCCCGCAGCGATTCGGAAGTTTTTCAAACAGTGACTGGGCGCGGCATCGGTCACGCGGTCGTTGAGAATTTCCCATTGATAGGGGATGATAACAGCGGGGACCAGTTTAGTATACTTGTTCCAGTAGCTGTCATCTATCTGGATAGTTTTAAGCGGAAGCGGGCGCAGTTTGTTGTCCAGCATAGTCTTTCATCCTTTCACAGTTTTATAATTTCTGAATTCTAAAACGTTTAATGTTGAGAGGACACAATTCCTCCCACTCTTATAGACATAGTATATCACAAGAAAACCAAATACAAAAAATCCAATTTCAATTGTTTTTGGAAATTATCTCTTGAATACTTAAAAAATCAATGAATCTCGCCAATTTGCACGAGATTTGAAAAATAACCAAAAAAATCAAATTTTAAAACGTTACATAATCTTATTTTAAACAATACAATTGCAGAAAATGACGAATAATTAAACAGACAAGCTGAAAAAATGGCTTAAAAAAGCCATTTTTTCTCATTTTCAAAATGAAGGGGTAAAAGCAAATAGATAATAAAATATAATATAACGTTATATATATGGAAAGAAAGGATAAAATGATAAGAAAGACCAATTAAGAGAAAAGTCTTTTTGTGGGTTTCAACAGAAAGACTAAAAATCATCTGCAAATCATATTAAACGTTTTTTGCTTGAACTGTCATGATAAAAAATACAAAAATCTTCGAAAATAGGAGGAAATAAGAGAAAACACAAGCAGATTTCCAATAATTAGCTAAAACGATTCAATTTAGGCGTTTTCTTTTACAAATAATTGTGGTATAAAAGTAGCAGATAAACAATTTATAGAAAAAATACCGACGTTGAGCAATATCAATTATCTATTATAACAATGAGATAGAAAGTTGAAATTCCTCATCGTTTTGGGAAAGCAGGAAACTGCTTTTGTTTTTTGGAAAATAACTTAAACGTTAAACTTAAAACATGTGATCCTGTCACCGATCTGCTCCAGGTTTTCCTGAGAGTGGAAGCACATAAAAATAATTTTTTGAATGGAGGCAGCAAAATGAAGAAATTAAAGAAGATTCTGGCGGCCGCCCTCTGCTTGGCTATGTTGACAGCAACTGCAGCCGGCTGCGCCAGCGACACAACTGAATCCAGCACTGGTGGAAATACTTCCACTCAGGAAGAAGGCAAGGACATTACCTTGAAGTTCCTGTACTGGGCTGATGAAACTCAGACCAAACTGATGCAGGAAGCTTGCCGCGCCTATGAGGAAGAGAATCCTGGCATTACCATTGAAGAGCAGGCTTTGCCCGCAGACGGAACTTTTGATACTTACATTCAGGCTGCAAGAGAGCAAAACAACCTGCCGGATATCAGCTATATGGGTGAAGGCGATGTACAGAGATATTATGAAATGGGCCTGCTGGCTGATATTTCCGATATTCTGAGCGATGGTACCATCCCCGAGAAACTGGCTTCTGTTACTGTTAACAATCCCGAAGGCAAGCCCATTGCTGTAGGCCTGTCCAACCAGATTAACGTTCTGTATTACAGCAAATCCAAGCTGGATGCTGCCGGTGTGGAATATCCGCCTACCGATGTGAATGATGCTTGGACTTGGGATGAGTTTGTTGAGAACTGCAAAAAGCTGACTAAGGATGCTAATGGCAAGACCCCCAACGATGAGGGATTTGACCCCAACATGATTACCGACTACGGCATGGGCTTTAACTGCCTGCGTGAATTCCACCTGTTCTGGGGTATGTATTCCAATGGCGGCGGCGTTGTTTCTGCTGATGGCAGCGAGCTGCTGATGGATGACCCCAAGTCTATTGAAGCTGTTCAGAAATTTGCTGATTTGATCAATGTTGACCATGTTTGCTCTGCTGCTACTTACAGCTGGGATGGCGGCGCAGGTGCTGTTGCCGATGGCTTGGCAGCTGGCTATGCTATGATGATCAACGGTTCTTGGGATATTGCTAACGTACAGGGCAACGATGACATCGGCGTAGGCGTTCTGCCCAAGATGGAAAAGGCTGTTACCGTTAACTGCGGCGGCCCCTTGGTTCTTTATAAGAATGAAGACGAAGAGAAATTGGCTGCAGCCAAGAAGTTCTATGCTTATCTGGTTGACCCCGCAAAGTGCATGCCTCTGCTGAACAGCGGCGCATGGTTGCCTAACCAGGCTGACTGGTATACCGATCCCGAGCTGGTTGACTCTTGGGGCAATGATTATCCCGACGGCGCAAAAGAAACCATCCTCAGCTACTGCACCACCGATGGCGCAATTGCTCAGTGGCCTGCATATTATGTGCCCGGCTATGCCAAGATGAACACTGCATTTGAGGCTTCTATCGATAAGATTCTCGGCGGTCAGATTTCTGCCGAAGAAGGTTTTGCTGAGTGCATGCCTCAGATTAAGGAAGCATTTGAATCCGGTACGGTTGACTAAGCAGTCCGAATAAGACTGAGTATACAGACACTGTCCTGCCTTTCAGGGCAGTGTCTGTCCGTATTTTATAGCGTTTTTTATCGAGAAGGGAGCGTCCGCAATGAAACCCCAGCAAAAGAAAAGAAATTTGCGGCCCGCAACAAAGGAAGCGATTGTCGGATACCTCTTTGCGGCGCCAGCTATTATCGGTTTTCTGGTTTTGACCTTGTATCCCATGTTAGCCAGTTTATATTACAGCTTTAATGATATCAACATTCGTAATGACGAGCAGCAAATGGACTGGGTTGGATTTGGCAATTATATTCAGATATTCAATGACCCATCCATTGATTTTAAAAAGTCAATCGGTGTCACAATGTTGTATACGGTTATCAACGTCATATTGGTAATTGTTTTCTGCCTGATTTGCGCCCTTCTTTTGAATCGTAAGTTTAGGGGCAGAAATATCTTGAGAGCTATATTCTTCCTACCTTCTGTTATCCCCATGGTAGCAACCGGTCTGGTTTGGAAAATGTTGATGCAGAACCAGGCACAAGGCGGATTGGTCAACTGGGTTTTGATGTACATATTTAAAGTCCCCCCAGTTGATTTTATCAATACATCCGCAATTTTTGTCACATTGTTTATGATGAGCTTGTGGACCTGCGGCGGTACAACTGTGGTGCTGATTGCTACTTTGCAGGATGTGCCGAAAGATCAGCTGGAATCCATCGAAATCGATGGTGGCAATGCGTGGCATAAGTTTACCAAGGTTACATTCCCGACCATTAAGCCGGTTTTGTTTTTCCAAATGATTATGTGTATGATGACCTCTGTACAGATTTATACGCAGAGTGTTGTTTTCTCCCGCAATGGTGCGCCTAATCATCTGACATACTTTATTAACGTAATGATTTATGACCATTCCTTTAATGAGTCTGGAATGCGTGGTATTGCAGCGGCAGAAGCTTGGGTAGTTTTCCTAATCATCTTGGTCTTAACCGTGATTATGTTCTACTTCCAGGGCGCATTTAAAAAAGATGACGCTTCCGGTCGGAAAAGAGCAAAACGGCGTGCACACTAATCGCTTGAAAGGAGGAAATTTCTCATGGCAACAATGAACGCTGCTGCGGCAGGTAATACTAAAAAATATAAGAGCATGAGCCGCTCAAAAACAAAGAAAAAGGTTATCAATGGGCTTTTGATTGCCTTGGCCATTTTTCTGGCTGTGCTGGTTGCATTCCCCCTTTACTGGTTGATTCGGAGTGCATTGGTAACCAAGCAAGAGCTGTTTGCACGTCCTCCGGTGGTTTTCCCGGCAGAAATTCAATGGTCAAACTTTGCGAAAGGCATGGCGCGAGTTCCTTTCTGGGCTCAGCTGTGGAACTCCGTATCCATCACAGTCCCTTATGTAATTGGTACGGTGATTACCTGTGCACTTGCTGGATATGCTTTTGCTCGTCTGCGTTTTCCGCTGCGGGGCATGTGGTTTGGATTGGTAATCAGCTCTATGATGCTGCCCAGTGTAGTTACTTTGCTCCCTCAGGTAAGTCTTTATACAGCGTTGGGAATTAACAATAAGTGGGCTCTGATTGTGCCGGCTTTCCTGTGCGCCGGCGGCAATGCCTATTTTGTATTTTTGTTGCGCTCGTTTTTCTTGACACTTCCCATGGAATTGGATGAAGCTGCCAGGATTGATGGTGCCGGAACCCTTCGCATCTTCTTTAGTATTATGGTTCCGTTGGTAAAGCCCGCTTTGATTGTGACTGGCTTGTTCAGCTTTATCAACAGCTGGAATGAAATCTTCTATTCATCCATTTATCTAAAGAGCGATACCGAATATACGATGCCGTTGGGACTGCTGATTGTTCAAGGTATGCGTTCTCCCAACTATGAGCAGATGATGGCGTTGACTTTGCTGGTTTCCGTGCCGTGCTTGATTCTGTTCTTCATTGGCAACAAGTTCTTTGTAGAAGGTATTTCTCTGGGCGCAGTAAAAGGTTAAAATATTCTTTCGTGTATATTTCTTAGGTAGTTACAGGCAGTCTTTTGCCGTTTATGGTTTGTTCTCTGTATGAAGTGGAGTATGGTTAATGAACATAGTTCGGTAAAAGGCTGCCTGTTTTATTCAAATATTTTTGTGCCATTTTTTATCCAGTTTGTTAAACGTTTTATACAAATGGAACAAACGGTACAGAAGTTGTTTGGATAGGAGGTGTGAGTAGCGTTTTATTTTTTTATTTTATAATAAAAAGGAGGTCAAAAGATGAAATTGAAGAAAATACTGGCAGGGTGCCTGGCACTGTCTATGGTAACCGCAGGAATGCCTATGCTGACAGTTAACGCGAACTATCAGCAGAGCTTCTACTATGATAAAGACACCTTTACCCAGCAGTATCCCCTTTATGAAGGCCCCGGGGCCGACGCGGCCGATCAACCGGTGTACCTGAGTGATGCAACTGTCAGTAACATGATGCAGGCAATTCAAGACGCGGATAAGGAAAATGGAGATTCTTATTGGCTGGACAGAATGCTGGGAAGAGAAGGAGCGATTCCTGATTTCTCTACCAGTAGTGATGTGCTGTATAGCCGTGGACGCGGGTTGTATATGAGAAGTCATAATGCTTCTTCCCTGGGTTTTGTGGGCGATATGTCCTACGGTGACAGCCTGTACCTGACTTCCAACAAGGGATATGCCATTGAGCTGGAAGGCAATTCCGTGAAGGAAGATGTTGCTTCTCGTAAGAATTATCCCAGCCATTCCAATAATGTGTTTACCGGCAGCGATTTGACGGTAAATTCCAACAAGTTCATTACCTACAACAACAGTGCTGTTACGATTCTCGAAATCACCAATAATGGTTCTGCGGATAAGTCCTTTAATATCGTCGTTACCTCTGACTTGGCACAGCAGGCAGAGGGAAATGAACTGGTAGGTTCGGTGCAGGGACCCAAAATGAACCAGCTGTATCCCAATCAGGGGTATGTGGACGGCACTACGGATTTGGATATTCGCATTGCCGCTACCGATGCAACTGCCTCCGGCAGCTCTTTGACCACAGCGGTATCCATTCCTGCTGGTAAGACAATTCAGTATAAGGTCGTTATGGGCGTCATGGCAGAAGAAATCCCCGAGTCCTATACCGAATATGAGGCTTTCCGGGATTATGATGCTGACACGGCTTTGTCTACCCAGCTGGAAGTATACAACCAGTGGTGGGCTGACAATATCCCCTATGTGGATTTGCCCAACGAGTATATGGAAAAAGTGGTTTACTATCGCTTCTGGGCCAGCCGCTTCAATCTTCAGGATTTGAATATCCCCGGCAATGATTGGCAGTTCCCGGCTGAGTTCGAAGGCGTTCTGGGCTACAACAATGTCATTACCGTTAGTGTGCCTTGGCTTATGCAGGATTTGAAGTACTTCCGTACTCCTCTGTACGCTTATGGTACTTGGGCTGCCCAAGGCGAAATTTCCGGCAACCAGAACTATCAGAATAACCCCGGCCGTCCTGGTGTATGGACCTGGGATATGATGCAGTATACCACCTATTCCGGATTGGAAGATTATCTGGTACATGGCGGTTCTGCCGATTTGCTGGAAAAATTTGCTCAGTGGGGCGAAGGCGATGTATATGGCTCCTTTGCTGAATATGGCGCAACCGACGCGCAGGTAGCAAAGGGCTGGGATGAGTACTTGATGTACTATGGACATCCCCCCATTACCGGCAATGATAACGATAACGTTTCCGCTTTCTATAAGCGCAATTACAGCAACGGAAGTGCCGGCAACGTAGTAAACGGCCGTGTGGATGGTTCTTCCACCGTGTACGCCAATACCACTGCAACGGCTGAGCTGTATCGCCTGCTGGCCGGCGGGCACGGAAAAGGCGGAAATGGCGGTAGTTGTCTT
>OBYM01000094.1_pt1 | contig 60456 bp, 85 predicted proteins | sample 1538191 | NCBI WGS metagenome assembly OBYM01 (sample SAMEA2580165, study PRJEB22360) | human gut metagenome | biome: human gut; feature: human-associated habitat; material: faeces | place: Denmark | collected 2008/2010 | reverse complement strand
TTAATGAAATAAACAGTTGAAAAGATTAAAGAGAAGAAGAAAGTATAAATAATGATTTTTTTTATGATTTTATTTACTGTCATGTTCCACCTCCACATCTTTATTTTATCATATCAAGCATGACTTTAGTTATTTTCTAAATATATATTTAAAATATTTCGTTTTATTACAAATAGCAATGTTGATGCTATAATATATATGTATATTTATTCCGACTTGAGACTTTATTTCAAAGTCTCTTTTTTGTGTTTTGGGAGTCTGATATTTATCTTTCTTCACTTCACATCATTTATGGATTAAATATCAACTATTCATTTCAAGTCCTAATAAATTTAGGCCACCTGAATATATAAACTATAAAATATATATTCTTTGCCAGGGTGAGGTATATTCATTTGAATGTATCGGAAGGGAGAATATTATGGCAAACTTTATAACTTTATCTTCATATGCAGATTTAGCATCACAGTATGAACAGGCATACGCAGAAAATACTGCTGCCATGAACAATGTTGAAGGAATGTTTAACTTGGTACAAATTGCACTAATTATCTTATTCATAATGGCTATCTTTGCTATTATTGGAAGTGCAGTTCTTAACTTACTTGCTCACAGAGAAAAAGTTAAGGTTGAAAGAGCTAAAGTTGAACAAGCCAAAATTTCTGCAAATGCAGATATGTTGGAAGCACATATTAAGGCTGCTGACCAACAAAATGCTCCATTACTTAGAGCACTCATGTCAAACTTCTCTAAAGAGGAGCTTTTGGCAATGTTGAATGATGTCAATAAAGACACTCAGCAAAAAGTATCAACTTCTAACTATACTCCTATAGTTGAAGACGATGCTAAACTTGATAAAGAAATTGATAGTTTATTAGATGGTTTCTTTACAGGTGAAGAAGATGGCAAATAGCTTGCCATCTCTTTTTTTATCCAAGCCATGAAATACTATATACAGTTAGAACAATAGCTAAGGCGTACATTATCATGCCCTTAGCCATTTTTTTATTGATGGTTAATCTAAACCCATTAACAATCATTCCACAAACTATCATCATCAAAACATAATTCATTTCATCACCTTTCAAAAATTCTATCTACTTTTGGTTAGGTATTCTTATCTAACTTTCTAAATACTGGTTCCATCATAATCAAAAACAAGAAACTTAGGCTCATACATGCAAAAATAGCCAAAAAGCAGAGTCCCCACGATTGAGCAAATAGCTTAAGAAATAAAGGTATTATATCTCCTATAGTCATTGTATCACCTCTGATATTTTGTTTTTTTTGTTTTTGTTAATACTTATTTTTGATTGAAACCAATTAGTAATTTTTATATCTTTTCAAAGCCTTTAAATGTTTTATATTCTTTATACGAAATCTTTCATTTGAAAATCCTTTTAAATACTCATCTATCTCTGGTTCATCATAAATCGAATAAAAGTCTTTACCAAAATCATCAATAATAAGTGTTACTTCATAGGATGCCACAATATTATCTTTCAAAAGGTCTTCTCTTATATTTATAAACTCCTCTGTATTATAAAGTTCTATTGCCTTAGATAACTCCTTTTTAGAATATCCACGTGGATTAGACAATAACCCTTCTTTCATTTTAATAAGGTCATCTATTTCATAGGATGTAGCCAATATATAGATATTGTAATCTTCATCCGTTTTGATTTCATAATTTTTTTTGTTATTCATCTGTCTTCTTTTCCCCTTTTTTATCTTTCTTTGGATAATTTACATTAGCAAAAAGCGAATCAAATAACTATTATTACAAATATATCGTCGATAAATCGTACATATCCTGCCCATAAGAAATATTCATATTCACTTATACACTCTTCTAAAGTCTCTGCAATAAAGCAATCATTATATTGTATTTTATCATTATGAAAAGCTGTTTGTATTTCATTAATATGATTTTTTAACCATGCTTCTTCATCAAATATGATTTTTCTTGCTATAGGCTTCCATGCCAAAATTCTATCATAATCATTATCTGATATATCCCATTGCTTGTTTTTATATTCAAGTTTGCGCACTTCATTAGAGTTATCCATACAATTAGATATGAAAACATAATATTGGCCATCTTCATCTGGATTGTCTACCAATGTGCTATGCCAGCAATTGTTTTCTATATTCTCTACTAAATTCTCAGAGGAATTCATTTCTTTCATTTCTTTTTCAGAATTAAAAGTGACAATTTTCATGCAGAGATTTAACATTCCTTCAGCACATCCAATTTTATATGCTTTTTCATTATTTTCTTCAGACGTTCTAGTTATTTGATTTAACCTTCTTTTTAATAATGTCAGTATTTGAATGAAACGTATATTATCACCTTGAGTCAGAAGTTCGTATAATATATATTCTAACTCCTTGGGATTTTCTAAGAAGTTATCAAGATTTTTTGGGTCTGTAAATATCTGTTCGATACTTTGATTTGTTTTATCCATATATTACTCCTCCTATTTAGGATAAGGTTATTCATTTTCTATCAATTTTTCCATCTGTTTTTGTGTTTGAAAATGCAAGCTCATAGACGTCCCACTAAAGAATAGAGTTTGTATTCTTTCCACCTCGATAAATGGCTTTTCAGCATCAAAATAAATTTTGGTATCAGACTTGTCTTCATCTATTGTCTTCAATTCATTATCTTCTATATACTTCATTATATATTCGTCGCTGTTGCTATCTAGCAAGGCTACATTTTCATTATTTTTCATTTCATAAACGATATAGTATTTTGTTGTTTTCTCATTTATTGGATAAAAAATCCCAACAGCAAAAGAAATCGAGGCTAAAATAACACATATAAACCCAAGCATATCACAAAATTCGGACATAAAATAAATACATAAACAAAATAAGAATATCCCCATTAATATTAGACTTACAGCTATTATCATATATACCTCCGTTACTCTTATTACTCTAATTTTTCCAGATGGACAACCACTTTCGTTTGAACGGTTCTACCAAAAAGATTCTTATTTTCTTCAATTTTCATGTATGGTTTATCATCCGAGTCATAATATAACCTGTATTCGTCAACGGGCAATGTAACCATTTCTGCTCCATCTAAATACTTTATTGTTCTATTATCTTCTTTGTTTGTATAGTGATAATAGCATTTGGATTCGTCTGGCATTTGTTCCAGATAAACAATGCTTTCTTCGGTAGACGTGATGCAACTTTCTATTAAAGCACATCCAAGAACTAAAATCGTTATTACACAGGTAAAAATAGGAAAAAAGTAATTATCTTCAGTTTTTTTATGCATATAAATAGAAAGAGTCAAAATTCCTGTAAGACATAAAATCATGACTATATTAAATCTTATCAAAATCATCACCTCTTCTATTAAGAATTATATTTAAGATGAACAATGACTTCTGTTTTAATTTTATTACCATAAATATTATAATTATCAGTTTTCACCATATATGGCTGCCTATCATCATTAATATCAAAAAGAACCTTACAGCTATTTGCTTTCATGCTCTTTAATTCGCTCCCATCTAAATATCGTATTGTTTTATCAATCTCTTGATACGTGTAATAAGTTCCTTGTTCAGGTATAGGCTTGAGTTTGATAGTATTTTCCTGAGTAGATGTCGTCACAGGAATCAAACATAAGAATCCTACGATTATAGAAATGATGAAAAAGGATACTCTTTCTCTAAACTCCTTCATAACAATATCATAATCATCCCGAAGAAATTGCAAGAAAGCTATAAACGCAAAGAAGAAACATGCGAATCCTATATAAAGGAAAAGTTCATTATTACTCATCTTCTAGCTCCTTCAAATGAATAACAACATTTGTTTCTAGCACGTCACCGTATGTATTTTTGCTCTCTTTGATTTCAATATATGGTTGATTCTTAGCATCATAGAATTCTCTATAATTATCAATATTTAAGGTCACTAATTCTTTGCCATCCAAATATTTTATCTTTGTACCACCAGACAAATTCTGAACCTCATAATACGATGATTGCTCTGGTAATTCTTTGAGAACAACAGTTCTTTCATCAATATCAACAATCTCGTTTCTCATTTGTTCTTGTTCTTTAGCGTTCTTCCTATCTATTCCATCTTTTATGAGTATCCCACCTATGACCAAACAAAACACAGAAAAGAATATCGTCATATATAAGCCCATTTCATTTATGAAACAATATATAGCATAAACGCATCCAATGATTAAAAAAATTATTCCGAGTATAATAATTACATTTGCCATCTATTACCTCCTCACATCTTGAAATGCCATTTTGGCATCTCAAGTCTATTCATTTCCCTCAACAGTCATATGAATAGTTACATTTTTTTCTATTGTCTGATTGATGATGCTTTTCCCTTCCTCTATTTCCATATAAGGTTCATCTTTGGCATCATAGATAATCTCTAAATCATTGACTTTGTCAGTTATCAATTTATTTCCTTCCATATACTGCAATGAACTTTGTTCATCTCCTTGATGATAAATATAATATTCATGAGTATTAGGAATTTCTGTTAGAAATACCGTATTTTCAGAATATAATACACTGTTTCCAAAAAGGACTAACGCTAACGCTGATGTTCCAAAAAAGAAACAAGCAAAATATCCCATATGAGACAGAAGTTTTTCATCTTCATCACAAAATAGTCCTATTAGACTAAAAACAATGACTATAATTGCAATAATACTTCCAATTAATATATTTGAGTTTATTGTGATTTCCATTCTCCTACCTCCTCATGCTTTTTTCAAAAGAAATTATATCTACACTCCATTTATAATCCTTCCCAAAACCTCACAATCTTCCCCAAGTCGATAAGTCAAAACTCGGTTATAGTTGCCATATATGTGAGATTTAAGGAAGTATCCTCCCTCTGCTCTAGGAACAATCTCCATAGACACTGGGATTATCTCGATACCATTCAAACTCTCGGATATTCTTCGATGCTCCAAGCACACCTTGTCACATATCCACAGTATTTTAGGTATATGAGTCAGCTTGGAATAAACGATGATTTGTCCGAGATGTCGGGAGTCGCTGTCGCCATATTGATTTTCTACTATCAGACTCCCCTTCCCTCCAGATTCTTTGTAAATCATATCTAAACGATAGTCTCCTACTGAAACTTCAGTCTTATAGAGATGGATAGGATTATCAAAGAGGTTGAGGGTATGAATGATATCTGGTATTAAATTGTTTTTTGCTAGCCATGGTGTAAAATCCAAAGCTTCATTAGGGAATAGATTTCTTAATTCCAACTCCTTTCACTCCTGGGTAAAATCCCAATAAATTTTCTAACATAAAGCTGTTGCTTTTTGAATTTCTTGATATATAGAGAAATCAGGTCTTGTTTCTCTATCTCTACATAACATATCTAAATAAAAATTAAGTGACTCATACTTTGAATAACCAAATTGATGATTATGAATAACTCCTATGATTTCGTTTTCTTTTAAATTCAGATATCCTCGATTATTATTATTTCCTCCTTCAGTAGCAAAGAAGCATGTATAAGCTACACATCCTTCTTCATTGCATTGAATATCTATCTTTACATTCAAAAAGGAAATCATTTCATTGTTTGGACGCTTCCACTTTCCAAATGTAAAGAAATCTGAATCCTTATGCTCATGATATATGAGTTTCATCTTAACAAGATTTTGAATATCTTCCTCTGTTGGATTATAAATAAAGCAATGTCGAATCATATTTTGAGATGTCATATTTCTTAATTTAATTTCATTGCTGACACTTTTGAATTCTTCTAAAGTCATATTTTTCAACTCCTTTTATTTCAGTGTATACATTCTTCTTAGCCCAAAATCTGGGTTATTCATGTAAATAGCTATTTCTTTTTTTTAACGCTTCTTGATAGCTTAAATAATTAATATTTCCACAACCCGGACAAATATCAGCATCTTTATAAAAAGCTATCGATGTATAAACCTGATATTGAAATAACTTCCCACCCCTTATGACGCCATATATTTCAAAATTGCATAAATCTCTATACTTATTTGGAGATTTCTTTCTCAAGTATCTTGTTTTAAAACAGACATAGGAACAAAAACCATTTTCATTGCATTCTATATCTATAACACCATGAAACTCATTCTCTAGATGAGACTCATAGTAGAACTGAAAGCATGATTTTTTGTCCTCATCTATTGAAAGAATTAAGTCACTTATATAAGGTAAATTTAATTTTTGAAAGGTCTTAAATGTTTTCTTTGAAGGTTTATAAATAAAAACATGCTTTATCATATGAGTACCTGTACTATTTCTTATCTTGATTTCATTACTAATATTTTTTAATTCTTCTAAAGTCATGCTTGTATCCCTCCTAAGAAAAAAAAGCCACCATAAAAGGTAGCTTTTCAGATTCTATAAAATTATAACTTAGCTCCTTTCTCTTTCTACTTCTTTTAATTTCTTTTGTTGAACCTTGTCAACGAATTCTGTAATCACATCACGTTCAATACAGAACTCTACATACTCATTGACATAATGTTTCACTTTTTCATCAATTTCATCATTAATATTGCCACTATAGTTTGCTTCAAATTCTTCTACAATTCTATCCGCTTTATTGACATACATATCTGCTAATCTCATGGCTTCCACTTTTGAAACTGGATTTGTCTTGTAGAGCTTTAATTCATTGAATTTCGGCTTTGTTAAAAAATCAAGAGACATTAATGACTCAAACTTGATTTTACCAAGTCTATTGATTTCTTCAATCATGTAAGTATATCTCAATAAATGATGAAAGTCTTTAGGAACATATCCATAGATTTCAATGTCCTTAGCTGTCGTTTCTGTTTCTTTTTCCATATGTTTACGCCTATCATGAATATTCCCTTTTAAACATTTCATAAAACGCATCACATCTCTATTGCAAATATCATGACGAACTTTCTTTAACTGTTTTTTCAATCTTAAAGTCGGTACGCGATGATAAGAATTGTTTGTTAAAAAATAATCAGAATATAAAAGTTCAAGATAAGATGGATTGCATTTATGTAGCAATGAAGGTAACAGTCTTATATCTTTAACATCAATGATGCTGTTATCATCCATAGTATAAATTTTGCTGATTGGTTGTTTATTGCTTACCATGTCCTTTAGCGTAGGAACAATAAAGCACTTAACGTCAACATCACTTTTTTTTGTATCCATAGCATAATTTTGGCTTCCCTGAAGACAGATAAATGCCACATTATAGTCAGTATTTTCCTTCATCCATGCTAATCTTTCTTTTAATTTATTAATAATAAAGCTTTTATTGGCCATCTATCATACCTCCTTCAAATGTATACATATTATATCATATTAACTGTTTTCAGTCAATATAGATATGCTATTATCTAGTTTTTGTTGTTTTTATTTTACAAGTATATAAACAATAAACAGTTAGCAAATGTCCAAATATAATACAAATAGTATGGAATATATAACTTCTTATCATTCATATTTGGATATATGATATATCCTATCAACATTCCATGCATAATCCCTATTGGTCCATAAAAGAACAATCCAGTTTTTACATCAGCCATGCATAAAATCATAAACATGGCTATGTAGCCAATCCAAAATCTTATCCAATTATGAGTGAGTGTTTTCATGGTTTTTGATAGTTTGTTCAATACTTAAAAAATCCTTATATAAATCATCATGAATTGCCTTGAATTGTTCAATTGCTTCTTTTAATGTCCAATCACCTTCATCTACTTTTTCTCTTTCCATGCGTTTTTGAATCATTCCCAGAGCATGTGGAATATCAGTAGCATATCCTAAAAAATCATATAATGGGTTTCCCTTTTTATCAATTTTATGTAACTCACGATAAACCTTATATCCCTGTGAATAAGATTTGATAGTAAAATCGTAATTAACTCTTATCATTTCTACCTCCATAAAAAAGACAGAGAAAACACATAAGTAAATATGTATCTTCTCTGCCCTCCAGGTGTCTACACCTATTTCAAATTGTCTATATTTTATCATATAAATGTTGCTTTGTGCGAAAAATACAGAAAAAAATGAAGGGGATTACTCTCCTTCATTAAGCTGATTATCAGATAAAGTTGACATTGCTTTGATTCCAAGCAAACTAGATAACATTGGATTTAATCCCATGCCGATACTTCCTTCTAAACCTGAATTGACTTGAGTTGTACTTTTCATAACGTCCTCAATAAGCTTTGCACTGTTTCCTTCACCATACATAGTAATATTACCAACCTTTTCAAGTGGCTTTGCAGCGGCTTCAACAGCTTTTGGCCAAGCATTGAAATACATTTCAGCAATGGCAGCTTCTCCATATTTTTTCATAGCTTCTGCTTTTCTGTCAAGAGCTTGAGCTTCAGCAATACCTTTTGCTTCAATGGCTTTGGCTTCAGCCTCACCTTTGGCTGCAATACCTGCAGCTTCCTGTTCCATTTGATATTTGATAGCTTCTGCTTGAGCCTTTTGAGCTTCGGCTTCTTTTTGAGTCTCAAAATATCTTGCTTCAGCTTCTTTTTGACGCTTATACAATTCAGCATCAGCTTTTTGTTGAGCAGCAAATTTTTCAGCTTCTGCTTGTTTTTTGATTTTGGCTTCTAATTCTTGTTCAGTGACTTCTACATCTTTTCTTCTTAATTCAATTTCCTTTTCTTGGCGCATAATGTTAGCATCTGCAGTGGCAATTTCAATAGACTTACGAGATTGTTCTTCTTGAATCTTATAAGCAGCATCTGCTTCTGCTTTCTTTGCATCAGAAACCTTCTTTAATTCTGCCTGTTTAATGGCTAATTCATTATTTCTTTCTGCAATTTTTGTTTCCGCTTCAATTCTAGCATCATTGGCTTCTTGTGAAGCTTTTGATTGGGCTTCTGCAATGTCTCGTTCGCTCACTGCTCTAGAAATGGCTGCATTCTTTTGAATTTTTACAATATTATCAACACCAAGGTTTTCAATAACTTGTTGGTCATCCATGAAATTCTGAACATTAAAAGAAACGATATCTAATCCCATTTTTGCCAAATCTGGTTCTGCATTTTCCTTAACCAATTCAGCAAATTTTTGTCTATCAGAAACCATTTCTTCCAAATTCATTCGGCCGACAATTTCACGAACGTTTCCCTCAAGGACTTCTCGTGCTACTCTTGCAATATATTCTGTCGATTTATTTAAAAAGTTTTGTGCAGCTAAATTCAATAATTCTGTTTTGTCACTGATTTTTACATTCACTGTAGCATCGACATTGATATTGATATAATCGGCTGTTGGTACAGCGTTAGAAGTTTGTACATCAATAGGAATTAATTGTAAATTCAATTCATCTTTCTTTTCTAGGAAAGGTATTTTAATTCCTGCTTTACCAATCAAAACTTTTGGTTCTTTTCTCAATCCAGATATAATATACGCCGTATCTGGCGATGCCTTGACATAACCAGTCAACATAATCAAAACAATAATGATAATAACGATGGCTCCTATAATAATTCCTGGCGATAAAATAGTATTTAACATTCATCCAACCTCCTTTCTTTACTATTTTTGACTTCTCTATAATAACATATTTTCATATATATTTGTTATTTTTCTAAATATGTTTATGTTTTTCCTAATATTAACATATCCGTTTCTTTGTAAAAAATAGACTACCCTATATGAGCAGTCTATTCAACAAAAAAGTTATTATCCAATAGAGAAACGCTATTCTTTTCTTCTCTCTTATCTACACTTAAGATGATTTCAGCTTCCTCTCTATTGGAAACCATTGTTGCCCCTTGTGCCAAGCAAAGCAAATCTACATAGACTTTAAGATTGAACTTTGATGAGTACAAGTCTTCTATTCTATTCTTTCCTCCAAAGATTAGAAGTCTTTTGTCTACATCAATAAATCCATAGTTCATATAGTCCAGCTGACTTCTTAGATAATGTGAAAAGAAGCAGTTCTTTGGATTATATAGCTTCACGTCTTCTCCTAATTGATTGACAGCCATCATTCCAACAAAACACTCTTCTATTTCCTTGAAACTTCTCTTTCCATCGTAGATATCAATTTGAGCATCGACACGAGCTACATTCTTTGTCATATCAATATCAATATATTCTGCAGCGTTGCTATGTGTGATATCTCCTGACGTCACGATACCATTTTTATGATATTCTTCATACCATCCGACATGAAATGCATTTCCTTCCTTATCAAAGGCATTAGCGTGTAGGTCAATGTCTACACGATGCTTATCATTCCAGTAGACAAAGAAACGTAATCTCTTTACATTCTCTGGAATCTTGATGGCAAGTCCACTTCTGATGTATCCTCCCTCATCAGATTTTGATGAACACTCAACAATGGAATCTATCATAGAGAAGTTTCCTTCATCCACATAGACTTTCTTGTTCTGTAGAGGTGTTTTGAGATGTTTCATCTTTTCAAAAAGAACCTCGCTTAAGACTTCATAAATTCCTTCAGCCTCTTCTCTTTCCTCATGTCCCCCGAAATACGTCAAGACTGTTATAAGAGTTGACATAGATAAGTCTTCACAATGATTTATCAACTCCTTCTTGATTGACTCTTTATCATATCCTAGTCTCATCAACCATGCCATCATTCTCAGTAGCATTCCTGGTCTTTGACCAATGAAAGAGACAGCATTTTCATCCTTTATCTTAAGCATAGCATCAACCTGTCCATTCCATGAACGCAACTCCTTGTTTCTTAGCTTTTTGACAGCATTTATATGAGGTAATGAGCGAGAGTAGTTCTGATAATCAATCCCCTGTAAAACCTTGATATTTCCCTCTCTTTTCTTCCAAGAAAGCATCAGGTTTGTTTCAAGGTCTGCAGGGGAATATCTTTCCAGAACCTGCACAAACATTCTTTTCTGACTTGTCTTGAAATGGTAATGATTTCTTTTATAAATGTATGCGATGACTCTTAAAACATCTCCAGTATGTTTGCAGATTTTTGAAAGTGTATCCTGGAAAGACTTCTTTTCTAATGTATTGAAAAGAATCCATGATAATTCCAATAGATTCTCCTTAAATGGGATAGGTGTTTCCTGAAGGATTTTTAAAGGAATTTCTGTACACGCATGTCTGACAATTTCTCTTTCCATGGCAGTCATTCTTTCCGTCTTTGATACAGATAATATGTAAGGAGTTTGATATTGGAGTTTACAAGGTAAAAGTCTTAGTACCTTGGCTTCTAATAACGTATCATCCTCCTTATTCTTTTCTGTGTCTTCAACGCTAGGCAACCATCCTTTACAAATCTCAATTGGCAACATAGATTCAAGACCATATGTTGAAAAATAATGAACCATCTGATGGAAGCGATATGTTGCCTCATCCATCTTCATGACCTGACTTGGAAAGTTTGGATACATTGGCTTGGCTTTGATATTTGGGATGATGGATTTGATTGAGGAGTAAAAGGTGTCTAATGATGGAGAAGATGCTAAAGTGATGATATCCTTAGCTGTTAAAGTATAACCGAGAGATAGTAGATTCTCATTCAATGTGATGGCTTTAATGAGATTTTCATGAGTTAATGGCAATTCTGTATCATCATAAACAGCCATTCTATATTGTGAAAGTAATAAATACTGATAATTGTTCTTTAATTCCATGTTTGACCTCCTTATATACAAAGAAAAGGGGCATAAAGCCCCATGCGAACTATCTTGTAGCGATAAGCTTTTCTGCTTCCCCAATCTTCCGTTTTTTAGAATTAAAAGGATGCTACATCAAATGCTTTCCAAGGAAAGCACACAACAGAAAAGTACGTTCACAAATTTCAAGCTATCTGATAGCGAGTAAAAGAGTATCCTTATATACTTTATAATATGACTTACTTTTTAAAAGGATGCTATCTGCAAGAGATACCCTTCACGCTTGAAATTTTCTTTACGCTTCAATAGGCTTCATTCTTTTCTTGTCTGAATATGAATATCCAAGTTTATTTGTTTTCCTTTGAAGCAAAGGACAGCTTTTGTGTATCTTGGCATCGCTTAGACGATGCGTAAAGAGTCTTTTCTTTGCTCTTTCATCCCTCCAAAAGCTATCCGTATATGTATTACGGATGATTTCTTTCTTGCGAGCCATGTGCTTGTAATCATTACGAAGCTTTGTAGCTCTGTCGTGTCTTTTTCTCATATAAGACATAAAATCACCTCAATAGAATTTATGGAGATTTCTGCTGGAATCGAACCAGCTTGACAGGAGTTGCAGTCCTGCGCATAACCAATCTGCCAAGAAACCATGGCACCTCCAAGACGACTCGAACATCTGCTTTCGGTTTTGGAGACCGACGTTCTACCAACTAAACTATGGAGATATTTGAAGATGATAGTGGTTTTCTATCATCTTTCTCCTTTTTTTTAATGTAATAGTGAAGATGATAGTTCCCTGCTACCATCTTCTATTATAGTGGCTCCTGATATTAGGATTACCACTATCATTTTATCATGATTTAGGTCATTTGCATTATTTTGGCATCGGGAGAAGGATTCGAACCTCCACTGACATGGTTCAGAGCCATGCGCATTACCATTATGCTATCCCGATACAAACAGACGTACATACCTCAACATGCTGCTCCTCGTTTGCTTTCATTGCATTAAAAAAGGACTCTGTAACCTTCAACCATGGTATCAACTACAGAATATATCACCATATGTTTTTCTTCTCTGGATTTTTCTACCATGGAGCCTGTGCCTCGACCTTTGCATCACCAGAAGGATTTCCCTTTCCTTGTTACCCGGATAGGAAAGCCTTGTCCGCACAGCCAATTTACAAACGGCATTGTTCATCTTGGAACCACTTTATGTTATATCTCAATCGAGTTTCTGTAATGGGAATTCCACCCACCATGAAGCAAGTGTGCCTTATCCCGTTGAAAGGATTTTCAGCCATATGTCTGTTTCTTGTGATGATATTAGCGCGACCCACCAGCAACCACGAGGAGGTTTCATCGCAATGCTGGCATAAAGAGAAAACTGTAAGTATAAAACTACAAGTATTTTTCTCCTTTGATTTCTTCACCATTATACATGGCTGTGTAATACAAAACTTTTGTGTTAGGAACATAATATGCTTTTACATCTTTCACTTTTGTTAAAGGGACATTCTTCATTTTTAAAGAGTCTTTAACATGATTGACTAATTCTTCATATGTTACATTCAATTCATTTGTCTGAATTTCTAATTTCATTTTCATTTTCTATCACCTCCGATAATACATAAATAAATTCCTCATTATATTTGTCTGATTGAATAAGTTTTTTGATAGCTTCTTCTTTGCTCATGGCTTTCTTATAGCATCTGTTTACAGTCATAGCATCAAAACTATCAAGAATTCCTACCATCTGAGCGATAAGAGGGATTTGCTTATAACCATAAGGATATCCGCTCCCATCAAGTCTTTCGTGATGATATAAACATGATTCCTTGCATAATTCTATCAACTCCCTTTCTTCTTCATTCAGAGGTATGTTGTTGAAAGCTTTTTGCAAGTCTTCATATCCTAAAATGCAATGATGTTTCACACATTCATATTCATCATCCGTCAACTGAGTTGTTTTTTCTAAAATATAATCTGGAATATGCTTTTTCCCTATATCATGAATAGTAACTATCATAGGGAAATTTTCGATAAACACATGTGACATTGTGACATCACATTTCTCTTGTATTCCTTTTATAAAATCTTTCGCATATTGATTAAGAGATTGAGAATGTTCTGTTGGTACAGTGTTTATCATAGATTCAAGTCTCTGATAAACAAAATCTCTTATCATCTTTCTACCTCTTGGCCTGTCTGGATGGAATCGAACCATCATCACAGAGTCCGTAGCTCTGTATCGTATCCTTTGGACCACAGACAGATATAAAACAGCCTTCCTCTTATACTTGGTTATTGGTGCATCTTTCAGCTTGAGTTTTTCCCATCCTCAATAGGAGTAGAGTCTTGACGGATTTTTTCTAGAATTATCCATCATTCACATTGGCTATTCTCTCTCATCTTCAAGTCCTTTCATCATATTGACTTCATCAGCGTGTTTCCATCCTCTTTCCTTCGTCTTTTCTCTACACATTGGACAGGAGCAATGAATTTTGCCTTTTGAAAGACGGTGCGACTTTCCTTTCGTGTATCCGTAGTAAGAGCCAAGTTTTTCATTGTTTTTACATTCACCATTGCCCGCATCATAAACATTCTTTAATATTTTTTCTTTTCTTTTGATATGAACACATGCTTCATGTCGAATATCTTCTTTTGAATGACGTTTTTGAGTATATGACAAGAATATCACCCCACAAAATTCCTATATTCCTCTCCATGAATTCTTTTTCTTTTGGCTCTTTTATTTCTAAAATATTGTCGAGACTGACGAGTCTGAGATTTCCAGCATTTATCAACATGGATGAATTTATCGTCAAACAGGTCTGGCAAATTCCTTGCATTTCTTTTAGAACGTTCTTGGATAGGCCATCCGTTTTCCTGATAGTATCTTTTCTCCTCTTTAGATAACTGCTGTCTTTTTTCATTTGTTGTTTGAGGATTTCGCCAATAGTAGCGTAGAGATGGATAATAACGACCAATATCGAAATGTTGTGCTGTTTCCTTACGCCTTCTAATATTTTCCTCAATATAATCACTGATATAGTTATTCATATCTATAGGATAGCTCATTTCATTGACTACCTTATATTGTACAACTTCTATTTCATATATTTCATGGACAGGGAAATCATCATCTGATTTGGCAAATGGAATATATTTAAGCGCTTTAGGAGACACAAAGCATCCTGCAACATTCTTCCTAAACCATTCCATATCTTCATACTTTTCAGGATTGAATTCATCACAGATAAGATTCCATTCTGTTGTCCACCAAAATCGAGGATAATTGTGAGCTTTTAAATAGGATGGTTTATAAGGAAAAGGATAATCAATATCAAAAAGATAATAACAACTCGCTTCTGATTGATACTTCCTTTTCAACGACCAAGTGCGTTTATATATTTTACATTGCACTTACATCACCCCCCCTACCCTCCAAAGGCAACAATATAAATGTCTTTTCTATCTACATCACTGAATTCCTTGAATTGTCTTATATTAATCCAGTTATTGATGATGGTACATAGAATATTTCTATGGTAGGACATATCTTCATAATCAGTCCAGTGATAGTAAAAATATTCCCTTTGTTTATCTAATGACAATCTATCAAATTCGCTCTTGCAGATAACAAGTGGATGCCCATCGACAGATTCTTCATCATTTTCCAAATATTCTTCTATGTCATATTCGAAATGATTAATTTCCATATCTCTTTGTAGAGTTTGATATATATAAGCTTCTTTATGGCTTCTGTCTGGAATGGAATCTATGTCTGGTAATTGGAAAAGGTAACCAAATCTGGCTTCATCTTCCTCATCACCTTCGTTTGGTAAATGGATACCATATTTATCTAGGTCATTAACGTATTGTCCATAATCTAAGAAACCGTATGAGAAGCTACGGGTATGATAATATATGGGAAGGGGTTTGCCAGAGATATCATAGTATCCAGCATACTTAAACTCATTATCCTTTTTAATAAAAACATAATAATCATAATAAGTTGACAAATCTATCACCCTATTTGAGTATTTTGGCAGCAGAAGAAGGATTCGAACCTTCAAATGCAGGAGTCAAAGTCCTGTGCGTCTACCAATTTCGCCATTCTGCTATAAAAGAAAAGACCTAACAGCGCTCCTATGGAGTTACCCAATGGACTGTTGACCATTAACTTATTCAATGATATTCAAATAGAGGTTAATAGCCTCAAGAATTCTGGTTTGTCTTTTACCTACTCTTATCCTTTGTTCGGTATTTGACAGCGATGTTTTTTCTTTTGACGGTTCACATCAAACCACTTTTACCTATACAGGACGGAAATATATTGTCAATCCGGCTGTCGTCAGATTTTTTATTCCCATACTATTTTTATTCAAGTCGCCCCAAACCTCGCACTTGAAACTCAGACCAACAAGGCATTAGCTAGATGCTTTCGGTTTTGGAATAGTGTCGCAAAAAAGCTTACAGTTCCTCACCGTGGTCCTTTCCAATATAGATTTTTCTCAGAGAATCCTTAACTCTGGCATCCGGTCTGGAGTCGAACCAAACTTCCCCAGCACTAACGGCTGTGGCTTTACCATATAAGCTACAGATGATATAAATGGTAGGAACGGCAAGACTCGAACTTACATCGCACGATTATCGGTCGTGTACACTCACCTTTGTGCTACGCTCCTAGATTTTTGGTGGAAAATATGGGATTCGAATCCATCTGATGTTCTGTGTGCAAAACAGATGACCACTCCAAGCAGTCCCATTTCCCATTTATGGTGGTTTCGACTGGAATTGAACCAATACTGCCGTGGTCTTCGGCCACGCGCTCTACCTATTGAGCTACGAAACCGTGGCGCCGAACACAGGATTCGAACCTGCAAGCGGTTGCCCGCCCAGAGTTTTCAAGATTCCTTCCTCACCACCCGGACATTCGGCGTTTTTTGGCGGTGCATAGGGGAATCGAACCCCTATCTCATGATAGACAGTCAAGCATACTAACCATTATACGAATGCACCATTGGTTGCGGGGGCAAGATTTGAACTTGCGACCTTCGGGGAATGAGCCCGACGAGCTACCAAACTGCTCTACCCCGCGATATTGAATTGGTACGCCCTAAAGGAGTCGAACCTTTGACATCACGCTTAGAAGGCGCGTGCTCTTTCCTCTGAGCTAAGGACGTATATGGCGGAAAGCAGAGTAATCGAAACTCATGGGTGTCATACCCACACAACGCTTAGCAGGCGTGTTCCAAAACCTCTTGGATTTACTTTCCATTTATGGAGCGGGTGATGGGAATCGAACCCACGTATTCAGCTTGGAAGGCTGACATTCTAGCCGTTGAATCACACCCGCAAAATATGGTACCCAAAGCCAGACTCGAACTGGCACGGAATTATTTTCCTCTGGATTTTAAGTCCAGTGTGTCTACCTGATTTCACCATTTGGGCATTTGAAATGGTGGAGAGAGTAGGAGTCGAACCTACGGTGTTTCTAACGTGCCTGATTTACAGTCAGGTGCCATCGCCACTAGGCATACCTCTCCAAATATGGTGCCACCAGAAGGAATCGAACCTCCAACCTCCTGATTACAAGTCAGTTGCACTGCCAGTTGTGCTATGGTGGCATATATGGCTGGAAAGACGGGATTTGAACCCATGCCCTCACGCTCCCAAAGCGTGCGCCCTACCAAACTGAGCTACTTTCCAATATATGGTGTGAAGTACGAGAATCGAACTCGTATAACTGGGGCCACAGTCCAGTGCTTTACCATTAAGCTAACCTCACCATCTTTATATGGTGGACATTGAAGGACTTGAACCTCCGACCAATCGCTTATGAGGCGATGGCTCTAACCACCTGAGCTAAATGTCCACTTTAGGGCTAAGCCCTAATAACAATACATAATACATAGTCTATATAATTATTAGATTCTGAACATCATCGGACTTGAACCGATATCATAAAGGGTAATTAACCCTTTGCATTACCATCATGCTAGATGTCTATTTTTGGTGACCTGTGTGAGACTTGAACTCAACATTGCAACCGTGAAAGGGTTGTGTCCTAACCTTTAGACGAACAGGCCATGGCTGGCGAGGTGGGACTTGAACCCACGACCCATCGGTTAACAGCCGATTGCGCTAACCAACTACGCTACTCACCAATATTGTTTGTCACAAAAAATGTATATTTGGTGGTCCCTACAGGATTCGAACCTGTAACCATGATTTATCAACACAAAGTGTTGACATACATCACGTACTTAACTTTCTTTATTTGATGTAGTGATGTATAACAGTCATCTACTCTACCTACTGAGCTAAAGGACCATGTAGGGATATGATTATCCCTGTTTTAGCTTTATTTCTTATCTGGCATTTGAACACCACTGGACTTGAACCAGTATCATGAAGGGCGCTGAACCCTACGCATTTCCATTATGCTAGATGTTCATATAATTTCATATATTCACTCTTTACAAGCATTGGAGTGATATTGGTGTCCTCGAAGGGATTCGAACCCTTACGCATAAGCACATGGGTCTAAGCCATGCATGTCTACCTGTTCCATCACGAGGACGTTTTTCAAAATAAAAACTTCTTGTGACCAAGAAGCAACAAATTAAGAAATATTGAAAAGTCTATCACAAATCGTCTTAATATGTTCTCTCCTTTCATCACTGTACACACATTATATCATATAAATGATATTGTGTCAATAATTATATCATATTATTTGTTTTAAGATAAAATAGAGTGATTCTTATCACTCTATTCCATACACTCCATTCTTTCAACTTCCGCATTCACTGCTTTCTTTACAGCTTCATTGATGGTCATATCTTCATCCAAGACATCAGCAATGATAGCTTCAATCGCATATCTGTCATCGATGATATGCTCAGCAGCACATGCCGTTTCCATATCACCATATCCATATCTTTCTAATTTTTTTCTAATTGCTCTCATTAATTTTGATTCACCAATATAACTCATAATTCTTTCTTCCTTTCTTGCTCCAGTTGGCCAGACTAGAGTTTGTTTAATTTTCTTTTTTGATTGTAAAAAGCCTTATCAAGCAACCAGACTGGTGCTTTTTGATTGATAGCTTTATAATATCTATCAATCTGTCCTGGTCTTGCTATCAAGACCGTACATAACTTAAATGTCCATGCATTGACAATGATGATATATCCATCTGTTGTAATGAGATGGATTTCTGGTCCGTCAAAATGACCTCTGTCAACACTAAATGATTTGAGAACATGCATGGAAGCAATGTCTCCAACATAAGACATTCTTTTCTCTCTACCTTTTTCCTGTGAGTGGATTGAGTATGATATGCTACTCAAATCCACATAAACACGGTTTTTCTTTATGACCATCATCTCAATCCCTCCTTTCAAGATAGGTCATTATTTAAATCTAATTGTAATAATAAGAAATAGAATAATTGCTTCAATCAATAGAAAACAAGAAGCACTATATCCAGTGTTTACGTTAGCTGTTAAAAAAGCTAACATTAATTTCCAGATACAATAGAAGTTTACTCCAATGAACATTGGAGTCATGAAAGTCAAAGCAACATGATTCCATTTGATTTTTTTTAATGTTTTCATCTTTTCTCCTTTCCACGTTTTCCTTTTCCCTCCAAAAAGAAAAAAGAGATTACTTCAATGTAATCTCCGGAAATCGTTTATCTATACAAATGTATTATAACATAAACTAAGTGCATTTAGTAAAATCCTAAATTTTGAAATATAAGAAAAGGTGGGTTTATTCCTCCCACCATTTATAGTCTTTTATTTCATCTGACACTTCTATTTTTCGTTCAGGTAATCTATTAAACTGAAATTTCTTTTTAGAAAACCATTCTGGGACATCATCAGCTTGTTTTTCCTCTACTTTTAGTTCATTAAGCAAGAAAGTAATAAAACAATTGATGGCTGCATCTGGTGTTTTAAATTGATAGTGACTTGTTTCAATTCTATCTAAAATCTTCAAACACACTTCTTCAACTTTATTTTTTTCATTCATCTTCTGTAAGATTTCATATAATCTTTCTGTTGTGAATAGTTCTTGTGAAGTATTGAGATAGAATCGTTTATATATACGAAGTTTATCAAAGCATGCAGTTAAGTAATCTTTTTCTTCTAAAAGAATATGTGAAGTATTTATAATGTTATTAATATAATTAATTAATTCTATTAATTTTTCATTATAATTATTTTCTGTTTTGTTTGTATAAGTATAATTTATATGACTTTCTTTTCTTTCAGGAGATGTCAATTCTTTCTTTTCATTCGTGACTAATTTTTCTTCCTCTACTGACATTTCTTTGTTTTTATCTTGTATGTCATGACAATTTTTTTCTTTAGGGTTGTCATTTATGACAATATTTTCTTTTGGTATTGTATACTCAGACATTTTTTTCTTTTCGTCTTGTATACACTCTAAACAGATATCATATAGTTCTTTTTTGATATGTAACTTTCCATTTTCATACGCAGAATAAGTCTGCTGAGTAATATCTACATTTCTTTCTCTTAATAAAGAGATTAGTCTTGTCTGTGTAAGTCCTGCGTCTTTTCTATAGTCCTGAAGTTTTACACCTATTTTTAATGGATTCAGTATTAACTCATCTTTGTCTTGTTTTGTTGTCTTCTCTATAAATGCTTTTTTCTCTTTCGCTGTCTTACATTTCTTATATTCAGCAGTTCTATCTGTATAATGAGACAGCTTTAATGGATAATATCTGATATCTTCAGTGAAAGTTTTATACTCTAACAACAATCCACATACCATCAAGAGGTATCTTGCCTCACGTATTGTCGGCTTTGTTAGATTTAGTTTTTTTATCTGTATGTCCATGTTCTCCTGAAAATAAATCCTTTTGTTAGAATCTACAAAGTAATTCATTTGACTAAGAGTTAAAGTATCTAGAAAAACTGTATAGACCATCTTGGCATTCAGTGTTAAGTTTTTATAAGTATTTTCAAAGAATTCTCTTGGGAACTGATAAAATTTTAATCCCTCTAAATCATTTTCGTTAAAGAAATGTTCACTTTCAGAAGCTTTCAGTACATTCACAAGATAGATTTTGTTATATGTTAGAGTTTTTTGGATTTTGATGAGATTTGCTTCTTCGAGTTTTTTTCTAGCTCTGATACAAGTCCTTGAAGTGATGTAAAGTTTGTCAACAACATCATCATCAGTAAAAATGATATATCGTCCTATCTCGTCATGATATTGGCTTATTGTATATCTGTGTAGATATAAGGAATAAATCAGTTTCTCTGTGACACTTAACTTCATAAAGCGTTCGTCAGAAAACAAGAACTTTGGTACAAAAAGAAAGGAATTGACTATTTTGTCTTCATATTTATAATATTTGTCCATGAATATTTATCCTCCTTTCTTTTTTTTAAAATAAAAATGCATGTACGAAGTCACGACCTATTTGTTGGGTAAATAAGGCGATACACAGCATCACCATTGAATAATGGTCATGCCTTCATACATGCACTTTTCATAATTTTTAATTTGTACGCAAAAGCATTATCAATGCATAACTATAATACATCTTTGATATGTAAAAATCAAGATGTTTTAGCTTGTTTTCATTGAAAATTTTGCTGTGTTTTGTTTTTTATTTACCCAATAACTATTATAAACGACTTCTTTTCATTTTTCAACAAAAAAAGGACTCATCAGAGTCCTAAGCATTTTTAAAGCTTGGATGTTGTGTGAGATTAGCCGCTTCGATAATGATTGCTTTTCCTGTGTTAGTTTTCATTTCTTTGATATATCTTAAACGAATCCTTTCCCCTTTCCTACTTACATACTTGTTAAATCCCACATATGTCTGGTTGTTTTGAAAGTATTTGTTAAGAAGTTCAAAGAGTTTAATTTTCACTTCATAATCAAAGCTGTTTGTGCAGTAAGGACATTGAAAATTGACATTTCTATATCCATTGACCATCTTCATGGTCATATCTTTCATTTTTCTAATATCTTCACATTCCTTCGCTTCTTTTATATGACAAGGGCAAATAAGAATGATTTGTCCCCAGTCTTCTAACTGTCCATTATCCATTGAACTATGCTTTTTCTACTGTGATGTTGAATACTGCTAATTCAGATTCGCCAACCTGTTCATCTAAGAACACTGGAGCATCTAATTTTAAAGGGACAGTTTTGTGAACTCTAGCAATAACTTTCATTGTGTTAGCAATGGCTCTATTTCCCATAGCTTTGATTGTTACCGGGTCGTTTCCTTCTAACAATCTTGTTAATGAAGTGCTACATTTACTTACATAAGCTGTCACTTCTCTTGCTTCTCCGTCTACTCTTTCAATACCACTTCCAATCTTCATAATTTTATTCATTTGTAAATCCTCCGTAGCCTTTGCTACATAAATAATTTTGATGTATCTGTATTTGCCTAAAACAAATCTGACATCTCAATCATTATATCATTTCATTTTCAAGTTGTGTAAAATCGTATTTTTACTGATTGAACAGATGTCCCACTATTAAAGAGGCATTGTCTTCGCCACCTTTATCATTTATTTCTGTTAAGATTTGATTCACTCCTTCCTGAATATTGGATGCTTCTCCAAGGATAGAAATGACTTCATCAGGATTTAGATAACGATAGACACCGTCTGTACTTAAAATAAAGATATCTTTTTCCTGTAATTCTCCAAACAGCATGATATCAGCTGAGACATCTGGAAAGACTCCTATTGCACTTGTTAACATACTTCTGCCAGGATGAATATAGAAATCCCTTTCTTCTATCTCTCCTCTTTGCAGAGCTTCATAGGCATCTGAATAGATTCTGTTGATTCTTTGAAGTTTACCATTGCGTATCAATTGCAATTCAGTATTCCCTGTACTGGCAAACATCATTTTTTGTGTTGTCTTAGAAATGATAACAACTGCCAATGATGCATAGATGTTTCTATATTTTTCAGAGATAGCATTAATTGACAGAAATGACTGCGATACTATAAACATGCCAAAATCCATCGAATCTCTAATATCCTGTAAAGAGGAATAAGGTGTAATGATTTTTTGTAGATAGTTGAACATGATGTTTATGGCAAGCTGACCAGTATTGATGTCCCCTGCCTGTCCTCCATTACCATCAGCAATCATCAGTATGTAATAATCTTCTAATTCACTCATAAAGATAGCATCTTCCTGTTTATCACATTGGCATTGTGCTGTATTTCCATAAAAATAAATCTGTTTCATTTCATCACCTCTTTTGTTATTGGTGTAGTGACAAAAACTCATTTCCATGACTTTCTCAAGTTTTTATCCTTACACTATTGTATCAACTATTCATCAATCTGAGGAAAATCGAATTGAAGCCTATGTATGATAAAATAAAGTGTGGAGGTGATACAGGTGAATAAAAAGTTTTTTGCAGGTGCTTTATCTCTATTCATGATAGCCCCTACCCCTGTCTTTGCTACAAACCCCCTAGAAAGTTCGCAGACAAATGCAACACAATCTGCCGAGGAAAGATTCAAGTCAGAAGATAATAGCAATGAGGCAAGAAAGGAACAACCTTTTGATATACAAGAAGAAGCTTATTCTCTATTTGGAGAAGCTAAACAGAATTTTCAAAATCTTCAGGCACAATACGGGTCTTTAGATGAAGAAACAAATGCTGGCAAAGGATTTCAAGCGTATTTGAAAAGTATTCAGGCAGATAAAGAAAATCAGGCTTTACAAAATGAAATCAATCAGATAGCTCAAGGCTATTATACAGTTAACGCAAATACGAGTACTATGAATAGTCTTGCTGATGCAGTTGGAGGAGTCAGTGATGAAGAAAAAGCTAAAGAACTAGAACAACAGGAAGCTAGTCAAAAAGAGGAAGAAGACAGCATACTGAAAATCGAGGATGGTAATGAGACATTTGCTGAGGCTTTTGGTGATGAAAGCTTAGCCAGTAAAGATGATTATAATGCCATCAAAGACCAACAGAAACAACAATCATTAACAGATAAGGAAAGTCAATCAAAAGAATTTGGAGGGAGTCTATCCAAAAGTGAGGAAAATGCGCAAAACAATGCATCCGATACAGCTTCAAAGCAACAAGCGAATCAACAAGCAATAGATAAAAAGAATAATGAGATAAAGAATGATAAAAATTCATCAACAGCACAAAATAACAGTAATATTGCTAATAGCAAACAAAATAATTCTGCCTTTGGCTCTGCTGCAGCAAATCAAAATACAACAATTCAAAAGAACTATAATACATTAAGAAAACAGATAATTTCAGCACAGAAAGCTATTAGTTCCGCTGGTAATTCAGCCAGTACATCTAAAAGCTATCAGAATAAAGTCAAGAATATTATTAAGTCAGTGAAATAGTTATGAAAATATCAAGATTATTCAAGGCTGTGATTTGCTTACTTCTTTGTTTTTCTCTTCTTGGATGTAAGCAAAGTATAGATTCCAGCAAAACAATGGATTATAGTGAAGTCGAATTAAGTAATGTTCAAAACGATTATGAATTGATTCAAAAGGCAGAAGATATTTATGAAACAAATATGAAAAAAGCAGATACGAATACTCAGAAGCAGGTTGTGACTGTTAAGTATTTGGATGATGTTTATCAGATTGCATCAAATCGAGTTAATCTTGATTTAGAAATATTAGATGCCTTTTCTGATAAGTATATGGATTATGTGGCAACAATGCAGGCATATTCAGAAGTCTATCTTGAAGAAAGAAATGAATTAGTTAGCAATAGCAAACTAACCTCTATTTCGGCCGCCAAAGATACAGATTCTGGAAAGATGCTAGAGGTATTACAAGGAACAGTCAAAACTTTCAGTAAATAAAAAAAGAGGTCCCCAAAAAGGGACCTTTTCGTTTATATGAAATAAATATTTTCATCTTGTAGATAAGTATCATGAACTGTTAAGTGTTTGGCGTTGTTAATGAATGTGGCAAGCTTATAGCCTTCGTAGCGTCGTGTCGTTATCTTTTCTTCTGTTTCAAAGAATTTCTCTCCATTCATATACCAAATCCCATCAACAATCTCAACATATACTTCATAACTTGTTTTCAGATTCTTTTCCTTCTTTATCTGAGCTAATAACTTCTTAAACTTGATACTTTGAAGGTTTTTCAATTCTTCACTGGTTAAAGTGTATTGTTGAGAAGATGATGGAAGTTCATAGGTGTTGTATTCCTGATTTCTATTCATTGCTACAGCTAAGATGTTTTCATCATCATGTAAAACAAGATTATCCACCCCAATACCTGGTACATTCTTTTCAATGCTGATATACGCTTCTTCACCTTGCCAATTGGCAAATAATGAAATTAAGCTATGAGGAATATATCCCATTGGTTTAGACAATGAAGGCAACTGTATATAGATATCAGTAATTCCATTTGTTTTCCAGATATAGGATTTATCTTCATCTATCACCAACGAGGCATCCTTTAAAAAACTGATATAACTCAAATCCATGTTAATGGAGCTAAGAATATCAAACTGTTTAAAGTTGCAATCAGTGAAGTAACATCTCTTTTCTTTTGGAATCAGAGGAGATACTTTTATCCCCTCCTCTACTTCAATAATTTCTTCTACTCCTGTCTTTTTTGTTTGAATATGTAATCCATCATCTCCAATTGTAAACACATGTCTACTTCCATGTATCTTTTTATACTTACCTAGAAAATCTCTGAGGTCGAAATAGACATCCTGACTACATTCTGTTTGAATCTTGTGAGATTCTTGAAAGCTGTTGATGATAATATGAATCCAGTCTCCTGTACAAAGGATAATTCCTGTCTTATAAGATATCTTTTCATATTTCTCTAGGAACTGGAAATCTTTCTTCTTATACATTTAAACCTCCTTGTAGTTTCCTTTATCTTTGGGAATGATTTTCTTATTGATTGCAAACATATCAGTCTTATCCTTGTAACGGTCTATATATTCATAGACTTTAGAAAGAGTCTGGAGAGGATTGCTTTCCATGTATATCATTATTTCCTCTGGTAATTTGACCTTACCATAAAAATAATTGGCTAATTCTTCTGTTGTTAGGTTTTCGGCAAAGTTAGGATTTTGAACCTTTAACCAGGCAAGATATGATTGCACATATCCAGCAAGTTCATTTCCTATTGGGGAGTTTTGTTGGGTTTTTGATGGAGACTGTTCAGTCTTTTGTTTTTGTTGTTTTTTGACTCGTTCTTTTAATCCCATTATTTATCTGACTTCACTGTGACTTTGAATTTCTCTTCAATTGAGATTCCATCAATCAATCCATCTTTTGCCTCTGGTAATTTTGTGACAGTCTTTGATATCTTTAAATATTTATCTCGCCATTCTTTAATATTTGCTAATTCAACAATCAGTTTGTCTTCGTCTGTGATTGTGACCTCTTTTTCTCTTACAACTTTGACTGTTCCAATGTGCGGGAAGTGCATACTTCTTTCAGTCATCTTCTCATCTTCAAGCATCACCTTTCCAATTTCCTGATATAATTCTTCATTCGTTTCTGCTAAAGTTTTTAACTCATTTTTAGCCTCGGTTAAAAATGGTTTCATCTCTTTGCTGGAAACAGTAAGCACAGTTAAGATATCATTCAAGCTTAATCCAGAATCCTTTAACAACTGAATACTTTCCTTGAACTCATCAGATAATTCTTCTGTCTGCTTATTAACCTCATACTTATATAACATCTTATTAAAAGCTTTTTTATTGACATCTGTGTCTTTTATCTTCTTTTCATTGTCCTTATAAGCATCCAGTCTACCTAGCACTTCTTTATATAATGTATCATATTCCATAAGTATCCTCCTTCTGTTCTATTTGATATTGACTATGGCCTCTGTAAGTGACGAGCAGAGCCATTGCATCACTTTCATCATCACTTCGAAAATGAAATTGGTAAACCTCTTCTAATCTTCCTCTCACTTCTTCCTTTTTTGCATTACCCTTGTCTGCTATAGCTTTTTTAATGTTTGATGGTGGTATTGATATGAATGGTGTATCCAGAAAATATCCCATCAAAAATCCATGGAGTTTGAGAAGGATTTGAGAAGATTGATTATATCCAGGGCGAATGAATATACCCTCAACACATACCAAATCAATCCTGTATTCCTCTTCGAGCTTATCTAGATATGCCTTGATGACTCCTATTTTAACCTTTTCATAATCCGTCAAAGACATACAGGGTGGTCTTTGGAATCTTTTGAGGTTGATTGAGTCCATCATCACCCTTCCATCTTCCAACAAGATAGCAACTCCTGTGTTTGTAGAGGAGACGTCTAAAAAGAGTTGGATTGATGGGAGTTTTTTGATGGATTTCGTTTCACGTGAAACTTTTTTTAGGCTTATACGAAACACCTCCGATTGAAGAAAAAAGAGATGCTAGAGCATCCCTTTTCTATCGTTTATTTAGCTCTAAACTTTAAGCCTTTTCATATTCTTTGATGGCAGCCTCTAAGATAGCTTGTGTTGTATCACTGTCTTTTTGTGGCCAGTAATATGGCATTTTTTGCCACTCACCATTAGAATTTTTATAATTACGACCTGGATATGCTAAATAGTAATTACCATCTTTACTTTGATGTAATTCTAAATTTTGAAGAGCCATAGGTCTTGATGTTTCAATAATAGCGTCTCCAAGCTGACCTTTAAAGTTGCCTTTTTCTACAACTTGTGATACCTTTACATCATTTTCATCAATAGTGACATCTTCGTCTCCTTCAAAAAACTTTGTAAAAGCTGATAACAAGTTATTGACAATGACTGTTCTTGTTTCTTTGTCAATAGGATGAATATGGTCATAATATTTACCATCTTTACCTTTTTGAGATTGGAATAGAATTCCATAAATAGAATCGTCACCATCTTCTTTTTCAGTAAATGTTACTTTTGTAGATACAGGATAACCCGTTACTGTTGCATTAAAGAATGCTTTAAGTGATGGATTCTTTTCAAATTCTACTTTTCTCATTCTTACTTCTACTGTTTTAGTTCCTTTTGTTTCTTGTGATTCTGTTTTAGCTTTTGCTCTACCTTTTAAACTTGGCATTAAATTTTCCTCCTTCAAATAAAAAAGAGATTCATAGCTACATGAATCTCTTCTCGTATAATATTTACACATAAAGTATATCATATATTTTCTTTGATGTGTGAAAGTTAATCATGTTTATTTAGCAAGATAATAGGTAAATTTTAGATTTGGTCACTAGTGACCAAATTCTTTTCATCTTCTATAATCCAATGCTTGTCAGCTAATTCTTTTAAGCTTTCTTTTCTGACAACCACATTGATAGGCTGTTCTTTTAAACCTAGAGAAATTGTAGGATAGGCTTTCTGATTCACTGTACCTTTGACTGCGTTCATTTCTTTATTGAATCTTACAACTCCCCTACCCTCTAAATCCTGTTTTCTTATTTCCTTGACAACACTATCAAGATTCTGTCCTAACTCTTTTTGAATGAATGACTTCAGTTTTTCTTTTTCTATTAACAACGCTTCTGTTTCTATCACGTTATTGACTGTCATAATTCTTTTTCCTAATCTGTAATTTCTTTCAGCTCCTTTCACTGTGTGATAGACAATCAGATAATGTGTTGTTTCTAGTTTTGGATTAATCAGCCATCCCACCTGATTTGTTGATACATTACCACTTATTTCAAAGCAGAATGTATTTAATTGAGATGCGATAGCCTTGACATCGACATTGATACTAACATTACCTATGCTTCCTATAGCATCAATACCTTTTAACTGTCTCGCTCTATCATGAACGACTTCTCTAATATTCATATCTTTGAATATCTGAGTATTTTCAAGGTAGTGCATAGACGTTTCTTCAAAACATTTATCTCCAAGATAGTTAGATTTCTTTGCATTATTTAGACACTTCTGTTTTAATCCCATTTATCAGATATTGATAATTGGAAGTTGTTTATATTCCTTTCTTAATACTTCAAAAATTCTAAATAATGCTTCTACGTCTTGGATTGCTCTATGGGCTGTATATGTGAAATGACAATATTCACTTGCTAATGTTTCCTGTTTATAATCTAGGACTAACCCCCTTTCCTTTAATTTTAGATTTCTTGCCATTTTGAGGGTATCTAGTGTTCTATGGAATGGCATCTGCTGTTTGTATTTCTTACACGCTGCGTTTAACATTCTGTTATCGAATGCATCGATATTATGACCGACACAGACATCTATACCTTTCGTATTGACCCATTCTATAAATTCCTTCAAAATATTCTCTTCAGATTCTTTGTCCTTCAACATATCATTAGTAATATTTGTAACTTGTGTGATTCTCTGGTTGATGAAAATTCCTGGATTGCATAGTTTGTCGAACCTATCCATAATCTTTCCATCTTCCACATAAATTGCTCCTATCTCTATGATATGGTCGCTATCCTTAAATCCTGATGTTTCTAAGTCATACATAACAAATCTATTCAGCTCCTTGTCAGTTGTCTCCTGATACGTACATATTGGAAACTTACTGCAACGCAATTCATTTTCTTCATCTAAAAATGAACCACATATAGGACATTTCTTTTTCTTCATTTTAATCCTCCTTTTAGTTCATAAAAAAAGAGACATGTATAGTGCTACATGTCTCTATTCGTATTAATTTACATTACTATTGTATCATATTATGGGATGAGTGAAATAAAATGATTGGGCTGACTTTAAGAGGACTTCTTCCTTAGACAATAAGAATAATAACTTTAAGTTTTATCCTATTTCTTATTGGGTTTTTGATAGTTTTTAATTGGTTTTCCCTCTTTTTCCTTAAAAATACTATTTTCTTGATAAATATGCGATTTATCGTATTTTTTTAATGTTTTTCCAATACAAGTCTATCTATATCCCTTATTATCCTATTCTCAGGTTCATATGAACCTCCCCACATTCTTTCCAAACCCTCCCATTTATTTAACCCATTCAATCCCATCTAAAGTCTATCATCATCCAAACTTTTACAACTCAATATCATTAGGCTTTTTGATAGAGTTTTGATGATGTATTATGATTCGTTTTATCACCTTCCTACTCCTATCATAATCTCATTCATATAATATCGTTATCCTTTTTTTGTTTTGATAAGAGTTTGGATTGTGTCACATTGGTATTTGATAATATTGTACCTATTACATATAATCTTCTCATATTCTTTTTATCTTCTATTGAAACTATTTCTATGCAATAAGATTTTTATATTCAGAATGGAGATGAATGGAATTTATGAGGAGTTGTTCTTTTTATAACTCAAGCTATAGTTTATATGAATTGAGATTGAAGGAATTTTGATAGAGAGTTGATAGGATTTTCTTTATTGAAATAGAAATGATTTATTTATGTCACTAACATTATCCATCATCTATCTAAATCCTCCACCTGTTCTAAGCTCATCTTACACAAAAATAATATGAAGGTTGATTGAAAGATTATTGATAGATTTTTTTTATAACTTAAGTTATACTTTATTTAAGTAGAAAGTATTTTTACTCTTATGAATGGAGCTTTGATAGGTTATTGATAGAGTGATTAGATATAAATTAGTATTCTGTGCTTTTTAATTCATGAAGTTCATATGAACCTATATATAAATAAATCCTATTAACCCTCTATCAAAACCCCATTATTAACTCTTCAAATTTTTTCTTCGTTTACATGAATTGATTTATGAAAGGTTGTTGATAGAATTTTACAACGACTCAAGTTATACTTTAGCTTCTATCGAGCATCTATTCATCATAGGAATCTAAATATATCTTTCTAAAATCAAAATATAGACATAGCTCTTGCAAATCTATATAGAAGTTCATATGAACCCGAATATATAAAAGTGTTTATTTAGATGTTGGAAGAGTTTGAAAGGATACACATTTCTATTGTAAATCCTCTCACAAATCTAATTTCAGTATTATGAAATAAGTTTGAGTTATGATAGATTTTGAATAGGATTGTTATATTCACAAAAGACATCAGGAAACTTATCTATGATTCGTTTTATACAATTCTATTAATATTCTATCTTGCTTCTATTCTCAAGTATAGCTTTAGTTTATGATTGTGGATAGATTGTTAATAGTACGTCTATACTTTTTTTAATATATAAGCTTGAAGTTCATATGAACCTCAGTCATAACTTTTATAGAAGTGTAATATTGATTCTATCAATTATCTATTAAGAACTTAAAGTAATACTGTCCTATTAACTAAAGTTATGCTTGAGTTTTAATGGAAGTGAATAGGGGATGGATAGAATTGAATCCTGTCTTACTCATGAACAACATATGACTCGATTCTATTTACAATCCTATTAACAATCTATCTATAAACCACTAATTTTTGTTATGCTCTGATAATGGATTAATTTGAGGGAGGTGGGTGGAAAGTAAGGTATGAGTATATGAAATGAAAGCGAGAGTGTAAGGAAGAGGATAGATTTTGAATAGGGGACTTGATATGTCTGATAAATTATAAAAATCCTATTAATAACCTATCCAAATACATGAGGTGGTTGTAGGATGATGGAGAGAGTTTGGTGGGGATTGTAGGAGTGGGACTCTGATAGATAATTATAGAAAACTAAATAGAAATGAGAAAAATTCTATTAAAAAACAATAAAAACATGATGGACTCAAAATACTATAAAAAACCTATCAAAAAACCTTATAAAACAAGAAAAAATTATCTTAGAATATAAAGTTATAATTTATATGACATAAGGAAGAAGTCCTTTAAAAGTCAATCACAATTCATATCATTAGATAAAAGAATATGATGAGTTTGTATAGAGGTTCATATGAACTCAAAAGATATTAAGTTTAATGATAGAGTTTATATAGAAAACAAAGTATTGAGAAGAAGGTTAAGAGTTTTATATACCAACAATAAGGTCTTTTATAAATTTGTTAGAAACAATTGTCATAAGTCAGTCGTATTTAAGAAATTGCTATGTTTTTAAAAAATATCTTAAATTTATTAAAGAAATCTAAAAGTCATATTTTTAAGATACATGACATGATGACCAGGTTCATATGAACTTTATCTAAAATGAAAAGTGAACCTGGCAAAATCAAAAGATTTTGGGGCCGCGAAAACGATACGCACAAATTCAAGGGAATGTAAATACAAGTTGAAAAAAATATATAATTTTAATATAATAAAGTGTGAATATGAAAGGAGAATCAGGATGTCAACAAATAAAAATAAAACACATGTCATACTCATTTATAATAATAAAGGTGGAATAGGTAAAACGACATTGACAGCAAATATTGCTAATATTATGGGGACAGTTTTTCATAAGAAGGTTCTCCTGATAGATTGGGACCCTCAGAACTCTTTAACGAGTATGTTTAATATTAACACGAATCGAATGGGTGCATTGGAATTTGGGAAAGAACATGGAATTCCAACGATGGCATATCTTGTGTCTTATTTCGAAAGATGGGGAAAGTTACCTCCTATACAATATATAAGCAATTCAAAAAGAACTCCAACATATACAAAAGCTGAAAGAAATGGAATGAAGTGGATATATAATGATATTCCTTTTGGATGTGATATCATTCCTGGAGTCGGACAAGATACATCTTTTATTGAACTAGCCTTTATGAGTCAAACTCCTGACAATCATGTAGAAAGACATTATATACTAACAGATGAAGGGAAAAAGTACAATCGTATCATGTTGCAATTAGTTGTAAAACAAATTGAAGAGTATTTCGATTATGACTTTATCTTTATAGACTGCCCTCCATCTTTAGGAGTATTATCGCTTAATGGAATTGCTGCGTCTAGAGAATTAATTATTCCTACCTTTATGGATATGAATTCAGCTGAAGGAATAAATACCGTTTTAAGAAATGTAGAAAGTGTAAAGAAGTATATACCAGATTTTGAGATTAAAGGTATTTTATGTAATAAATATAAAAGAGTAAGAAGTAACGATAGAATAGTCCTTGAAGAAATTAATAATAGTATTTCTGATGTAGCAGGTATTAAAGTTTTTGATACTAAAATTGTAGATAAACAATTAGTTGTTGATTCAAATACTTGGGATTATTTAGCTTCACAAGTTAAAGATGATTATAGAACAAGTATCATAAATTTTGTTAAAGAATATTTTGATGCAGAAAAAATTGAGTATGAAATGGATTTATTAGCAGGAATAGTAAGTGCTAATAAGAGAACAGAGGAAAATCAAAAAGCGGCTGAAAGAATTAGAGCTCAGAGACATGTAGAAGATAAAATGGATGGTTTATCTACCGAAGAATTATTAATGGTTGATGAATATGTGTCAAAGCTCTTGCAAGGGAAAAAGGAGGCATAGAAAATGGCAAGGAATAAAAGAAGTTTAAGTGTTGGTGACATGGAGCCAGTTGAATCAATTGATTTTTTTGGGAACTCATTTGAAACACCATTTGAAGCTAATGATAAAAAAACTTTAGATGAACTTGAAGAATATGAGATGCAATACATCCCCTTAGATAAAATTGTTGATAATAAAAAGAATGAATATCCAAATAAGACCCCAGAAGAAATGGAGGAGTTTCAGGAATCTATTTGGTTAGTAGGGGTGTTACAGCCAATCAATGTCATAAGAGAAGTAGATGAAGAAGGAAATGAAACGGGAAAATACGAGATAAGAGCTGGGTCTCAGAGATTTAGAGCTGTTCATAATCTATATAAAAGAGCTATTGAAGAAAGAAATGAAGCCAAGAGAAGAAAGTTTTCGAAGATACCAGCCATTGTAGTACCACGCGGGGCAACACAAAAGGAAATAGAAAAGGTATATCATGATACAAACCTTCTGTCTAGAAACTTAAGTGCTGAAAAGCTCATGATACATTACGACTATATTTTTGGATATGAAAATGGAGTTTACACAAAACTTGAAGGTGTAGTTAATAAAGCTGAATATGTTGTTAATAAAATGAAAAGATTTGGTTTTTCATATTCACTAGCAAAAGCCAAAAAAGTTAACGCAATATACTTTGCACATAATACTCTCATTAAGGAATACTTCAGAAAAGAACTCATTAATTTTAATCAAGCTTATTTAATATCTTCGCTAACTGATGCAGAACAAGATAGAGTCATGAAGGCTCTTAGCAAAATGGATAGAAAAGGATTCTCAAAATATCTTTTTGATTTACAAATGGAAATTGAAGGGAATAAGGATAAAAATTACACTGGCAATGAAATCATAAAAAAAGTGAGAACATTTAAGACAATAACTACAAATTTAACACCTGATAAAATCATCTTTGCTGATAATGATGAAAAAAAGGAATTTAAAAATTATTTACTATCCTTAGAGGCTGATATAAAAAAACTAAGACAAAGTTTAAAATAATTCTCAGGTTCATATGAACCTGAGTTCTTTTTTATAAAACATAAACACATAACTGAAATATATGATAAAATATATATGTAAATCATATACGAAAGAAAAGACGCACATAAGGTGTGTCTTTTTTGTTTAAAGGAGGAAAACTATGGGATTAAAAGACAAAGCAAAAGCAAATAAAGAAAACAAGGGAGTAGAAATGAAAACATATACTCCTAAAACTATGAATTCAGAAGTTAAAACTGAAGTCAAAGAAAAAGAAGTGAAGAAAGAATATGCTAAGAAAATTGATAAAGTATATGCTCAAAGAAAAACAGGCGGAGATGTATTCTTAGAAGTTTTACAGGATGGATTTAATTTGATTGATGATGATGCTGGTATGGACTGTAAGGTTCATATGAACTTCGTCGAATTGGACGAATCCAATAAACAAAAGGCGTTCATCCCTTACTATTTGGACTTTAAGAATTTACTATATTTAAGATGGGCCTTTACGTCAGGCTATATCTTTGATTTAGAAGCAACAGAAAGAGAAGCCATGAGAGATGGAAAGAAGAAATTTGCTTCGGCAGTCTTTAGTGAATTTAAACAACCCGAATTTGAAGGGAAGGCATTCCAAAGAACATTTACAGTCACTCCAGGAAATCGTGAAGGAAACTGGATGATTGGTGTTTCAGAAACAAGAGATGGTAAAACAGCTAGAGTATCAGTTCCTGTCAGAACAGAAAGACTCGTAGCCATGTTGGAATTCATTTACCTAGCATATATCAAGAATCATTAGAAGAGGCTATTAGGCCTCTTTCTTTAAAAGGAGGATTATAATGGGACTCAAAGAAAGAATTATAAAAAAGAAGATGGAGAGTCAGGAAAATTTAGAAAGAATCAGAGGATGGATTGATTATGTGATAGTACCTAAAGGATTTCTAGAAGCAGATGAACTATTATGGTGTGTTTTAAACGTTAGAGACCCATTGACAAACAAGAAGTTCAAAGCTGTCGGTACAACAAATCATCATTCTGTAGGTGATTATCTGGAATTTATTGGAGAATGGAAGAAAGGAAAGAACGGGAAAGATGAATTTCATTTCACTTATGCTATCAGAGCTGATGATGACATCGTAGGAGCAACGTCAATGCTGGCATTTCTATTCGGCCCTAAAAGAGCAGAAAGACTGATTGAGTATTATGATAGCAACCCACTAAATGCCATCAACACCTTCAAACAAAACATTGAGGAGTTTAGAGTGGATATGAAGGATGTAAGTGGGATTGGACAGAAAACTATTGACAAAGCTCTTGAAAAACAGAAAAAATACCAGGCGATAGATTCTCTTTATTATAAATTTGTTCGTTTTGGTGTTTCATTAAACTCAGCACTCAAACTCTTAAAACTCTGGGGAACAAATGCCTCAAGTATCATAGATGATAATCCATATCAATTAATTAATGTTGATGGATTTTCTTTTGAAACCGTTGATGGGATTGGTTTAAGATATTATAACTATTCAAAAGAGGATTTAAGAAGAATAGAGGCATATATCATATCATTGCTAAAAGCAAAACTATATACTGGCGACTGTTACATGATTCTAGAAGAATTGATAGTTCAGGCAGAGAGAGGGTTAAATGTAGATGAATCGCTTATCAGAGAGGCAATCATTAAAATGCTGGATTCTAGAAAGATATATAAGAGACTAAAGAAAACAGATATTGTCATTTACCTGCCATATATCTACAAAGCAGAAAACAATGTTGCTCAAATGGTTGCTACAGCAGTACGCAAAAACAGAATAGTTGCAGAGAGCAAAGTAGATGAAATGATTGCACAATATGAGGCAATGAAAGGTTTTCAGTTGGCTGACAAGCAAAGAGAAGGAATCAAGCGTTCATCTATTAATCAGTTTTCCATTATTTCTGGTCCACCAGGAAGTGGAAAGACAACATTGATTGATTGTATCTGCTATATATTCCAAAACAGCAAGAAACGAGTCAACATTAAGTTATGTGCGCTAGCAGGAAAGGCTGCTACAAGAATGTCAGAAGCCACTGGAATGGAAGCAAGCACAATCCATAGATTACTTGGATATAATCCTGAAACGGGATGGAAATATAATGAACATAATCCTTTGCAGGTTGATTTGCTGATTGTCGACGAGTTTTCAATGGTTGATATTGTTTTGTTTGAACGACTGATGAAAGCCATCTCTTCAGATACTGTTGTCATCTTGACAGGTGATAAGGACCAGTTGCCATCTGTTGACCCAGGACAAGTCTTGGAGGATTTGATTGATGTAGATTATATTCCAAAAACAATCCTTGAAAAAATCTATCGAGCTGTTGATGGTAGTACAACTTTGCCTAGAGCTCTTGATTTCAACTTTCAGGAAAGAGTACCAGATTTAACAGATGCTCAAGATTTTGCATTCATTGAAACACCAGAAAGTGATATTCAGGCAACTAAAGATGAAGTGTTACAGCTTTATCTCAAGAAAGTGACACAGTGGGGTGTTGAAAATGTCTGCTTGTTGGAGCCACAGAATAAGGGAGATATCGGCTGTGATGTCATGAACGTAGAAATACAGGCTATATTAAATCCCTATGATGAAGACAAGCCTGAAATGAAAGTTGGATTCAAGAAAATCATTAGGGTAGGGGATAGAGTTCTTCAGTTGAAGAACCATCCGGAATTTAATCTGTTCAATGGTATGGTCGGAAATGTGATTGATTGTATTTACTCAGATACAAAGAACAGCAATGAAGATAGAATCGTTGTGGATTATGATGGAATGGAACATACATACCTAAGAGAAGAGTTTGATGAATTGCGCTTGGCTTATGCTATGACCATTCATAAAACGCAAGGGTCTGAATACAAGTGCTCTATTATGCTTATGGATGGATTACACCGATTCATGATAAAGAAACGTCTTGTCTATACAGGAATGACAAGAAACAAAAACGAACTTTTTATTGTTGGTCAAAAGAATATGATGCAACATGCATTGGACAACAAGGAAAGAAAGAGAAATACCATGCTGACTGAACTGCTGGAGCAATATGATATCTAATACAAGACCAAAAGAAAATGTTGTCATCAGATACAAGACGAAAAGAAAAAAATGTCATGTATAAATGAAAATAATGTCACTAAAGAAAGGAGAGAAGATATGAAAACATTATATATAGATTTAGATGGAACATGCTTTGAATTTAAAAAGGATGCATCACTGGATGAAATACTGGAAAGAGGCTTTTTCTCATCACTTTATCCATTCGATAATGTCATTAGAGGGATTAAGACTTTCCACAAAGAGAATCCAGATGTGAAACTCAAGATATTGTCATCATGTCTGGACAGAGATTATATTCTAGAAGAAAAGAATCAGCTTGTAGATAAATATCTACCATTTATTGATAAAAAAGATAGAATCTATGTTCCCTATGGCAAGCAAAAAAGCCATTACATGAATTCAAGTGATAATTCTCATGAGTTATACTTGCTTGATGACTATACAAAGAATCTAGAAGATGTTGCTTTACATAACATGACAGGAATTAAACTTGTCAACAATATTAACTTTACAAAGGGAACATGGAAAGGACATACTGTCCACTATGAACTTCCTGACTGGATATTCGCTTCAGAACTTAAAAGAATCATAAAGGAGGAGTCAAGATGAACTGGAAGGAATTAGATAAAACAAGCGGACTTGTAGACAATGTGCAGATGGATGAGTGGTTAACACATTTAGGATTCTCCCAAAAATCCATCCAAACTCTCTACAACCCCTGTGAGTTGCATTCGCCAAAGTTATTGGATAATTGTGTAGAGTTATGCGAAGCTCTTCAAACTCACATCAAAAACAATGAAAAAATCAGAATTATGGGAGATTATGATATGGATGGTGTAGGAGCAACTTCTATCTTATACCTTGCTTTAACATTCATTCATGCCAGAGTGGATTATGATATCCCTCATCGTATCAGAAATGGATATGGATTATGCAAGGAGATGATAGATAAGGCTTTAGATGATAATATCAAGGCCATCTTAACCTGTGATAATGGAATTGCCTGTCATGAGGTTATTGACTATGCAAGAGAGAAAGGATTGTACGTATACGTTACCGACCATCATACACCATCATCAGTCTTGCCAAATGCCAATCTCATCGTGCATCCTCAAATTGGAGCATATCCATTCCCATACATCAGTGGAGCACAGGTTGCATATAAGGTTGCAAGCTTATTATTGGATAATAGCAAGGCGTTAAAGAAGAAAAAAGACAATCTTCGAAAATACCTATTACAGCTTTCAGCTTTGACCATTGTTTCAGACGTCATGCCTATTGCATCAGCAGATGATGCTTTATCTCAGGTCAATGAGAATAGAAAATGGTTAAAGGATGGAATCAAGTCTATCCAGACTGAGCCCGACTGGCATCTTAAAATGCTTATGGATTATCAGGAAGTGAATCAGGAAACATTTGATGAGCAGTCCATTGGATTTTCCATTGCGCCGGCCATCAATGCTGTTGGACGTTTACATGATGCTAAGTTGGCAGTTGATTTCTTAACAACTGATAATAAAGAAGATGCCAGAAGAGCCTGTTCATTTATTGTCTTTTTAAATGAAGAAAGAAAGGACATCAAAAAACAGACTATGGAAGGAATCCATCTTGATGAATCAACATCAGTCAATTTTATTGCTCAAGAAGGAATCCATGAGGGAATTATTGGGATTTTGGCTGGTGCTTACATGAATGAAAATAATAAGACAACTCTAGTCATGACAGACTGTATGGTGGATGGTCAAAAAGCCTGGAAAGGTTCAGCAAGAGGCAACTCGCTTATCAACTTGTATGATACTCTTCAGGACATTGATGACAGAAAACATTTGTTATATGCATATGGAGGACATGCCGATGCAGCAGGGTTGACCGTGCTGGATGAAAATTTGGAAGAGTTTAAACAAGAGTTTTGCGAGAGTGTGGAAAAGCAAGAACAAGGTAAGGTTATTGAAAAGACTTATGTTCAAATCCATAATCGCAAGGAAAGATTGGCTTTTGTAGAAGAGATTAAGAAATTGAAGCCATTTGGAAATGGATTACCTTTGCCTATAGCAAAAATGAGTTTCAATGTATCAAGAATTGACCTCTATTACAAGTCTAATCACGCTAAGATGACGCAATATGAAATGGTCTTTGACCATGGAAAGAAATCCTTCCCAGCTTTGGAATTGTGGTTGTTTGGAGGATTAAAAAATGTAAAACCGATTTGTAATGAAGAGTCATTTACAATGAGTGATAATGTTCAGCGAATCATGGAAAGAGATAATGTCACAGAAAATGAAGCTAGAGAAATCCGTGCCGAAACATATCAAAGAAAGAAGGATAAAAAGGCCAATGTCAATTATCTGATTGAAGTCGGATATACTGATTTTAATGGGGTTGGACCAAGATACAATGTATTGGAAGTAGACAAGGCGTAGATTTTCCATAGAATGTTAACTTATGATAAAATAATCATGTAAATATATACGAAGGAGATGTGTACAAAGCTACACATCTTTTTTTTGTTGTAAGGAGGAATAAAATGAGAAAATGTTTACAAGTTTTTTTGGTACTGTTAGTGTCATTAATGATTAGTGGATGCCAGCAGGAACAAATGAAATTAAAGAATAAAGAATTAACAGTAGAATATGGAGAAATCGTTTCTTCGGATTTAAAAACGTATCTAGAAAACAGTGATGAATATATGAAAAATTCAACAATGACAGGGATTCCAGAAAATGAAGAAGGTAAAGAATACCCTGCCGTTGGGGAGTATACATTAAAGATTAGTCACGGAAATACGAATCAGGAAGTGACAATAAAAGTTGAAGACACAAAGGCTCCAACCTTTACCGATGGAATAACAAAGGTCACTGTTGATAATGGTGAAAAGATTGATAAAAAGAAATTTACAGCAACAGATTTATCTGATGTAACCATTACAGTAGAAGATGCTCAAATTGACTATACAAAATCAGGAAATTATAAGGTGAAGGTCACAGCTACTGATGAATATCAGAACAAGGCTCAAAAGGAAATTGATTTGACAGTCAAAGAAAAAGCTATAACGGCATCAAAGAATACTACTTCTAAGAGTTCTTCAAAGGGAAGCACTACAAGTCAATCATCAAACAAGACAAACAACTCAAGCTCATCACAGAAGGGGAGTTCTACGAGTAACAAAACAGCAAGTAGCAATTCTTCAAGCACTTCAAATAAGAATACCGGAACATCAACTGGAACATCTGGTTCATCCAGCGCATCGTCAAATGATTTATGGGTTTCTAAATTAGATGTTGCTAAAAGCTATTCAAAAATTATGATTGCATCAGCTCCATCAAGTTCATCAAGACAAGGAACATTTACTTATTATCAGAAAGTGAATGGAAAATGGAAAGAAGTTCTAGAGACAACAGCTGATTTTGGTAAGGCTGGAGTAGGAACAGGAAGTGAAAACAGTACGAGAACGCCTATTGGACAATATACTTTTACAAAATTAATGGGAATATCATCAAATCCTGGTACTCAGCTTCCGTATCATAGAATTGATAACAATGATTACTGGTGTGGAGAAACATTATACAATCAATTTGTAGATGAGGATGTAACAGAACATTCTTGCAGTAAAAAAAATGATGAGCATTTAATTGATTATCCTACTCAATATAAGTATGCTGCAGCCTTCAGCTATAATACATCTAATGTAAAAGGAAAAGGCTTTGCTTTTTTCCTGCATTGTGCTAATAGTATCCATTATACAGGAGGATGTGTAGCAATTCCGACTTCTCAGATGAAGAAAGTTATGCAGGCTATTGACAGCAACACAGTGTTTATCATTGACTTGGAAAAGAATATTACGAAATATTAGGGGCAAAATGCCTCTTTTTTTATATGTGTGATAAAATAATAAAGATACAAGAACTTTTGAATCGGAGGAAAGGAGATGAAAAAAGGAAAAATAATTATTCTTACGATTATGATAATGATTGCATGTTTTGGCACTGTATTTTTGATAAGATTCATTCTGGATGAAACAGGCCCTATCATATCCCTCAAACAGGATAACTTCACTATAGAGTATGGAACAAATATATCTTCGTCTATATCTGAATATGTCAACATCAATAAATCCAAGGCTAAAAAACAAGGAAGCCCATTATTTGATTCGACATTAGAAACTGATGTAGAGATGGAAAAAGGTAAGAATTATCCAGCAGTAGGAACATATCAATGCAAGATAACATACAAAAGCGATTCAGAAACAATTGAACTTCCATTTACAGTTTCTGTTGAAGATACAGTAAAACCTGAAATTGTTCAATACAAGGATTTAAATGTCTATGTTGGACAGACAATCGACTGGAACGAATATTTTGGGGTCAAGGACCTGTCAAAGTGTCAGTTAGAAATAGATGACAGTGACGTTGATATGACAAAAGCAGGAACTTACCAATTAGAAGTGACTGCCAACGATGAATCAGGAAATAAAGTGTCTAAGGATATTGAGGTTTCTATACAAAATCCAGAAATCGTATTTGGGTTTCAGAATGATACATTAACCCTAAGACTTAATCAGACAACAACATTAAAGCCACATATAATTGGTAGTGATAAAACAGATGATATAAAGTATGCTATTGATGATGAAGAAATAGCCAGTATTAATGAAAGTGGAAAGATTAACCCTAAAAAGAAAGGAGAAACAACTATCAGAACTTCTTTATTTGGGGCTGAAGCAAGTTTTAAGTTAAAGGTGGTATAAGATTACCTATGAATCAAAAATCTTCTATAACGCAAAATATAAGCGATTTATGATATACTTTTCTTAGAAGGACTGTAATGGAAACATTACAGTTTTTATTTTGGAGGTGAACTTATGGAAGTAAAATTTGAAGGAACGTTTCAATTGAATAAGGAAAACATTGATGTCAACTGTCCTACAATAACGCAGGAAGGATGTTTAATGGCTATTGTCAATTTACATGAAATTATCTGTCAGGAGATTGATAATATGAATGATGAGGAAATGAATGACTTCTATGATATAGAAACTTTTATCAGATATGTTGTTGAAGCACAGAACTTCATTGCTCAGGAAGCACAGAAACATGAGGAAGAAAGAGAAATATATATCCGTGAGGAAATAAGCATTCAAAACAATGAAGAGACAGGATATAGAGATATAGGGTATAAAGGAGATGTATTCTTGTGTGATATCATGGTAGTCACATACTGCATTTTGACAATTTTAACGAATAATGATATCAATGCACTTGAAATTGTCATTAATGCATTGAATATGTTTAAAGACGATACAGTGTTGAATTAAATTTTCTATGATATAATATTAACGTAGATAAATAAACGAACGAAGACGTGCATAGCACGTCTTTTTTGCATCAAAAGGAGGAATACTATGTTAGATAAATTTGATGAAAAATGTCAAAAAGCAATTGTGACAGCTGAATCTATCTGTTTCGATAAAGGACACGAAAGAGTTGACACATGTCATTTACTATTAGCTCTATTACAAATGGATGTTTTATTAACAAAGGAACTAAAAAAGTATGGAGTTGATTATACATCTTTTGCTAAAAGGGTAGAATATTTCTTCCCAGAAAAGGAAGTACAGCCGTTCTATTTAGAATATGGCGATGTTTTTAAAAAGATTCTTAATAATGCCTTAGAAAACAAGAAAAAGGCTAAAGTAAACATTGATGAATTGTGCGTTGCATTATTAGAGTCAGAATCTGTCTCTGTAGAAATCCTTAAGGAAGAGGGAGTCGACATTGATGAAGTTGTTGACAAACTAAGAGAAAAAGAAAGTTCATTAAAGGCTATAAAAGGTTGTGAATCATTCACGGAAATCATCAAACCAGCCAAAACCAAGACAATTCTTGGCAGAGACAAAGAGGTTAAACAGATGATTATTGGTTTATCATGCAAGGATAAGGCTAATATTGCTCTTCTTGGTAAGGCTGGGGTAGGGAAGAGTGCCATTGTAGAAGAATTAGCTAGACTGATTCGATACAATCCTCCCCAAAAACTCAAAGGATACCAAATTGTCAATCTAGATGTGACAGCAACTGTGGCTGGTACTAAATATAGAGGGGAATTTGAAGAGAAGATTCAAAGATTTTTGAAAGCAGTCAAAGGTAAAAAACTTATCGTATTCATTGATGAAGCCCACTCTTTAACACAGGCAGGAAGCAGTGAAGGGAGTACATCTTTGTCAGAAATATTAAAACCTATTTTGACACAAGGGAAACACAAGTTCATCATTGCTACGACTGAAGAAGAATATGACAGATATCTAGCGGTAAACAAGGCTTTAGCAAGACGTTTTAGAAGAATTCATATTCATGAGCCAAAACCTTCTCAAATTCCTGCAATGATTCAAAAGAAGTTGCAGGGATATTGTAAGTATCATCATGTTAGCATTGAATTAGAGGATATAGAAAAAGTCATTTCTATGGCGAAGACTATTCCAGATAGATACTTTCCAGACAAGGCACTAGACATCATCGACTATACAATGGCATGGTGTGCATGTGAGGATATGGAAAGGTTTAATCTGGAGGTTGCTAGTGATTATGTGACTTCTTTGTTAGGAAAAGACAACAAGAACGATGAATATATGGTCAACATAGCTTAATGGAATACGAAAAAAGTCTACCTTATGGTAGACTCTTTATTTTTTAACAAACTCTAATTTTAATCTCATACCCATACCATCAGCTAATCTTTTCAACATAGCTAAACTTGGATTTCGTGTTCCATTTTCAATTCTACTAATATCAGCCTGTGTAATTCCTGTAATATGAGATAAATCTTTTTGTGTTAAGCCCTGTTGTTTTCTTGCATCAATAAGTGCTTGAATAATATCATATTCAGGTTGCATTGCTTCATACTCAGCTTTAACTTCAGGATTTTCTAATAACTTATTTCTAAAATCATCATAACTGCTCATAAAATCTCCTCCTTTTTCATAGTATGCCTAGCTTCATAATCTTTCTTACATTGTTTTGCATAGTTAATATATCTTTTAGGTGTTTTTTGTGTTTTCTTTATAAATCCATTTGTAAGAATGATTCTTTGACCTATAGTGAAGAAGTATAAAACTCTACTTATATTACTTCCTTGTTTAGCTCGAATTTCATATATTCCTTTTTCAATCATTTTTGTATGTGGTTCTCGTAAAAAAATCCCATTTTCTTTCAATAAATCTATTTCATGTAACATTTTAGCTTGCATTTTAGGCTCTAATGATAAAATAAATTCTTTTGCTGGCTCACGTCCATTCTCTGTTTCATAAAATTCTATTTCAAAATTCATAATACTCCTCATCTTTCAATTATATTATATGTCGTATACAACATATTGTCAAATAACTTTTTAAATTTATATATAAGAATGAGTTGAAATTTTATGTAATATAGAATAAACTAAGATTGTCTCATTGGTGAGATATTTTTGGAGTATCCTGTCTGCATCATCAGGATACTTTTTTCTTAACAAAACACATATATGATAAAATAAATATGTAATTATAAACGAAATTGAGACGTGCTTTGGCATGTCTTTTTTGTTGGAAAGGAGGTTATTTATGGACAAAAAATACGAAAGAAGAGGTAATGATATCTTATTTGAACATGATGGAAAGACTTTCATCATTCATACTGATGGAATCAAGAGAAAGAAACTTTTAAAGGTCACAAAAATTATGAAAAAGGCAAAACAGTCACCTGAAACACTGTTATCAGCATTAGAAGAAGCAGGAATTAAGGTATCTGTTGAAGAAAATGGGCATGAGAAGTTGTAAAGAATGCTCATATAGCTTTACAAAAGGCAATGAGATATACTGCATCGCCTGGAGAACATTCTTTGAGTACAAAAAGTGTTCTAAAGTCAAAAAATGTAAAGTTAAGGTAAGGAGGATGAATGGTGAATAATATAGTTTTTGCATGGTTTCATTCAATATATAACAAAGGACAGCACGATATCAAAGCACTATGTAAAGTTGATTTACAGAAGAGAGAAGTTTTTGATATTCAGGGTGTATGGGTACCAGAAAACATTTCTTCACTTGATGAAGAGTATGTGGAGATGTTGGATGGAACAAGAAGAGAAGTTGTCATACATCAAGATGATTTGAATGAAGAAAGATTATTGCTGGTATTTTAGGAGGATTAATATGAAACTAGATACAATGAATCAGATGTTTTTAGGTAATTACATCAAAGAATTGGAAAATAATGATTTGACTTCTTTTGGATATGATGAAGAAACTGATAAACCAATTGAAGTAGTTCCTATTTTGCTTGAGCATTTTGAATTATACAAAGATAGAAAACTGAAAGAGAAAGAAAAGTATCTTAAGGTCATTGAAGAAAAGTCAAGAGGATGGCACATTGGAGAGCAGGAGTTGGTCCCAATAGAAGCTGTAAAAGAAATGTTGGAAGAAATATATGGGAGTGATGAAGAATGAGATGTGAAAAATGCGGTAAAGAATTAAACCATATTAACATCAATATGTTTGCTAGAGATGGAAGAGATTATTATGATAATTGCAGCTTCGAAGAATGCGAAGAAAATGCAGTTGTTATAGATATTGATTCTTCATGGACAGGATATGGATTGTCTAATGAAGATAAGCTAGAAACAATTAAATGTCCATATTGCCATCAATTTCCTTTTGAAGATAAAGAAATTCAAGAATACGAAATAGTTAGATTAGTGATGTTCAAAAGGAGTGATAAAGATGTTGACTAAAGGTGAATGTTTGACTGAGGACATGTGTTATAATGCATGGTTGAATATCTTAAGGAATCCTTTATCTTGTGCAAAAGAATTGGATATTTTAGAGAGTTTAATAAAAGAGCACTTTAATCCCAACCCATACAAATATGAAGATTTAAAAGTTGGCATGTGGGTCTGGGAGAATAAATTAAAAATGTGTGTAAAAATTAGAAGCATTATTGAATTAGAAGAAGAAAATAAAAAGTGTATTGATTATGGATTTGGGTATGTAGAGTATAAAGAAAATCGTTTATTCCCGATTACAAAATCATTAGTGTATCAGGAGGAGTATAAAAATGATTAACGAAATCAAAAATTATATAAATGGATTAGATTATTATGGATTTTTTGAAGATATTAATTTTAACAAATTTGGTGACTTAAGTTTTAAATTTATTATCAAAGAAGGAGTGAGCTAAATGTTTGAAGGATTTGAGGACGATTACACTGAAACAATAGAAAGTCAACCTAAAAGCATTATAAACAAGAAAATCGTGATAACACAGACGGATTTTGAAATACTAAGGGCATTTCGAGACAACGGATTTTCAAGGGAAACAATAAATACTGTTGGTGTTTTGCTAAATCTTAAAGGCTGTGGATACTTTAGATTGGTAGATAACAATATGACTATGACTGACATATTAGATAATTGTGAAATTAGCTGATTATGCTGAATAAGTAAATCAAGCAAATCAAGCTAATAATTATTGAGATGGGTAATTAATAATAAAGTAAATATGTGAAATGAATAAGGAAAATATAAAGAAAAGGAGTTAAAAATTATGTGGTTCGATTACTACAAATGGCAAGAATCAATGGATTTCATTGGTAGATGTGAAAATTGTGGTTCTTACTTCCAACCTAAGAGGAACCAAAGAATCAAAAATAAGAGAAAGATGAGAAGGAATAAAAAGAAAAGATAAAGAATAGAAGGAGAAGCGTATGACAAAATTAAAGAGTGAAATACTGTTAGAAGAATTAAACCGCAAGTCAGAAGAAATAGACGCAAAAAAAGTTGAATTAAATAAACTGCGAGATGAATTTTTGGAAATTAAGAAAAAATCATTAGAGCAACTGTTGATAGATTACAAATTGACAGGGGATATTTGGTATCAAGACAAAAACATATACAATAACAAATCTGAATGGAAAATTGGAAAACTTATGGTTGAAAAAGATTCGCTTGGATTTGGAATTTGTGTTTATCTTTATACAACAAAAGGAAAATTAAGAAAACGTCCAAGTGAAACATATCATAATCATAAAGCTTTTTTGCTTGATTATTTGGAAGGAAAAAAGATAAGAAAAATGTATGGAGGATAAGCTTATGGAAAAAGAAAAACACATCAAGGACATGTCATCAGATGTAGCATATTATGATTTGGAAAACCTAATCCTATCAGAGAAAAAAGATTTGTCTCTTGAACAGAAAGCTGCGATGCTATGGGGTGGATTATATGTCGCTAAAAAATCCAGCATAATGAACAATGAAGAGATGAAATCAATCTTTGGTAGAGCCATGGCACAAATGCTAGGATTGTTGTAAGATTGCAGAGTATAATGTGGTATAATAGAAATGTAAATATTAAACGAGACGAGACGTGCTTTATGCATGTCTTTTTTGTTTGAAAGGAGGAAATAAATTGAGCTATCGTTTGTATATTTGTAAAAGAAAAAAGCTATGCTCTCAAGACATTGATGCAAAGCTAAAAGAACTCATTGATGTGTTTAAAGAGAATCCAGATGAACTTACACAATACGATGTTGTCAAGCATTTAGGATTTCAAGAAGTGATGCCTTTAGGAAGTGATGATGACGCTGAAACAATACGTAAACAGGGGAAATCATATCTTTCTAAAGAACAGAGTCATTTAGTCAATATTCCTTATGAAGGTGAAAGGGATATTGATGGTGAAAGAATTGTAAAACTGACTAAGGAAATGATTCTGTTGTATCTCGATGCAATCTATAAAAGCATGTATAAATATTATACTGACATGTTAAAAGATTTTGAAGATGAATGTGGGCCTATATTTGCACAGGAATATTTCCATCGAAAAGCAAATTTATGGAAACAAGATGATAGTCTTAATATGGATGCTTTTAAGTCATTTTCAAAACGAACAAACAAAGATAAATTAGAAATTCCATACAATATCAACATATCTACGGAATATACAATTCTTCAGATTATTAATTTATATAACCATACGGATTGGGAAAATGAAGATGTGATTTTATATGGATTTTAGTAGGAGGAAATAAATCTTATGGCAAAAAAGGAAATCTATGGTGCAGGTTTATCAATATTTTATGATGAAGAGAATTTCAATCATTATTTAGAACATGCTAAAAAAATAAAAGACGTCTGTGGAAAAAGTAAATTACCCGATACCAATATAACTGGTGAAGATTATTATCGTAAAATTTACGAATTAGTAAAAATAGCAAACATGATTATGAATCAGGAAAAAGTACCTAATCTTTTTGATTTGATTCCATTGAAAAAAGACGGTACATTTCAAAAGGCTAGACGTATTTATATTTATGATAATGGAATTTCATACTGTGAGACAGATAGTTCTGGAGAATATATAACAGGAAGGAGAATCGCATTAGTTATTGTTCCTTATGGTATTAATCCATGGTATGAATTTATGGATATGAATGAAAAAGTTGATGAACATCGTGCCCGTTTAGCCATAACCATTGTTTCAGGTGTAAGAAAACTCTATCCACTTCTTAATAGAAGCCTTAAAATACAGGATATCAAAACGAGGTCTACGTATATCAAGCAATCAGACTTAAAGCCAGGGAGAATCTACAAAGAAAAATCTGGAACGGAGTACCTGTTTTTAGGAGGCATTAGTATTGTTCTAAGAGATGTTCCACGTACTATCCTAACAACTAAATGCAAACATATAGATGGTTGTGAATATCTAAGAGTAACTAAAAAAGTGAGGGATATACTTGATGGTTGTGATTCACTTGATGAATTTCTAGAAAAATGGGCTCATGTGAAATTAAAAACAGATAACACAGATGAGTTAGGGTTTTCATCACGCAGTCGAACTAGTCTAAGAAAATTTGTTGATGAAGTTGAAAATGCATGTCCTAAAGGATGGGTAAAGGTCAATATCGATGGACCAAATGCAACACCAGGACAAACGGAATTTCCGATGTTTTCAATGGATTTAAAAGATGAATATACAGGAGTTGTATCACAATATGATGTTTATGTTGAATATGACGACACGGAATAATGTGTTTTATTTATGAATTTCTATGCTATAATAAATATGTAAATATAAACGATATGAGAGGCAAATTCGTCTCTCTTTTTTTTCGTAGAAAGGAGATTAAAACAGAAGAAAATAAACTATATTTCAAAACAAAATAAATTCAATAAGGAGGATAACAAAATGGCAAAACTTTTCGCTTTAAAAAAAGAAGATATTAGTCCTATAACTGAAACACAGGCAAAGAAATACGGGATTTATTATGAAGTTACACAAACAACAACAGAAAGCGATATTCTTAATTTTTTCAATAAGCACAATTGCTCACGCACTCGCTCATATGTATATGTCAAAACAAGAAATGGACAAGATGTGATTTTAGAGATATTTAAAATTAGAGCAGAATTTGAAGGTTCATCTTTTGAAGCATCAACTGGTAAATTAAAACATGAGTTTTTGGATGAAAAGCAACTGTTACAGATTTGTTTAAATCCGCCTAAAACTGTAAAAGAAATTTATGGTCCAAATGCATCAATATTTCTTGATGAATATAATCTAGACTATTATTTAAATGAAGCTAAAAAAAATTTGGCTAAATATGGTAAAGGCAAGATTCCAGAGTCAAGTTTAACGGGTGAAAAATATTATCAAAAGATAAAGCAAATGATTGATATAGCTCATATGATTATGAATAAGGAGCAGTTACCTGATATTTTTGATTTGATTCCACTGAAAAAGGACGGAACATTTCAGGCAAATAGAAGAATATATATTTTTGAAAACGGATTAACAGACTATGAATGTGGGTATAGAATAGCATTATGCATTGTACCGGATGAAACGGTAGAATTCAGAGATGAATATGATATGTCTGAAATTGTTAATAAACATAGAGCACGTTTAGCTATTGCTTTAATCATGGGAGTCAAAAAAGCTAACATTTTACTAGATAAAGATTTAAATATTCAGGATATCAAAAAGAAAACAAGATATTTGAAGCAGGAGGATTTAAATGTAGGGGCTATCTACAAAGAAAAAAATGGTGCAGAATTTTTATATTTAGGAAGACTGGCTGTGTCTTATGAAAATAATAGAATCTGGCAACATGCTTTAGAATATACTGACAACAATCCTATCCAATACTATCATTATGTAAAAATCACTAAGAAAATAAGGGATATCATTGACAAATCAGGAAATCTTGATGAATTCTTAGAAAACCTCGCCAAAGACCAGCTAAAAACTTCATATTGTGATTTTAATTTCTCTAGAAGAAGGTATACGACACCAAGAAAATTCATTGAAGAAACATCATTTCCTTTTAAAGGAAAAGGCTGGCTCAATGCAAATAAATTTGGTGTACATGCAACTGCTGGATTGCCATGTAAAGTGATGTTTACATTAGATATTAAAGAAGGATACACAACAGTAACAAAGACTAATCATTTTGTTGTTGGCTATGACGAATCTAAGTAAGGAAACATAAAAGAGAGCATGCTATAACGAGAAAAATTTTTAAATCGTTATAGCTTTTTTATTAGGAGTGAATATTATGACTAGAAAAATGAACTTTATCCCACATATTGATAATTATGAGTGGATTAGAAATCAGATGAAAGAAGATTTAAAGTATAGATTAGAAACACGTCATGAAAGGACTTCTTTAGGTCGTCCATTGTATTATCGTATTAATGTTCAGATTATCATGACGCAGGAATGTCCTTATCATTGTCCGTTCTGTATTGAAAGAAAGAATCCTATGAAAGGGCAAATCGATATTGAAAAACAAAAGGAAGCTCTTAGAAAAGTATTACGTGAACATCCTGCAGCGAGATTGACAATTACAGGTGGAGAGCCAGGATTATATCCTGAATACGTAAAGGAATTATCTGATATCTATAAAGAATACAGCGATAATATCTTCTTAAGTATTAATACGTCAGGATACAGCAAAGAATTAAATGGTTTGGGTCATATCAACCTTTCAGTGAATGATTACGTAAAGCCAAATCCTGAAGATTTCCCAGATTGTACCGTTCAAACCATTGTCCAAGATAAAGATATGAACTTAAAGCACTTAAAAGATTACATGGATAATACAAACGCACAGTCGTTTTCTTTTCGGTTTTTAAGCAGTCTTGAAAAATATGACTATGACATCAATATCTTGGATGAATTGCAGGAAAATGACGAAATTGACTTGCATACATTCCGTGTAGGAGATTTCTTTGTTTATACCACATTCAATTACAATGGGAAACATGCTCGTATCACTTTAGGAGATATGTATCAGCAAATTCATAACGATTATGAGGACGGATATTCAAATGTTATTATCCATCCAGACGGCCATATTGGAGTCAACTGGAATTAATGCTAAAGAATGAATTCCTTCATGATAAAGTGAAATAGAAATGATTGGTGTGTTACAATAAGAGTAGTTTATTCATGGAGGAATTGTTTAATGTTATACATAGAAAAAAAAACAGGAAAGGAGAAATGTTATGTCATACATGATTACTTATATGACAAAAGAAGGAATTGTCATTGCTTCTGATTCATATAGCTGTTATGGAGACAGGACACTTAAAGATTCAAATTATAAAAAAATTCATCAGATTGGTGATGTTGTTATTGCAAGCACTGGATTGAATGGATTTATTGATGAGTATACAGGGAAAGCGATTGATATCAATGAAACTTATAAAGAATATTTCATGAATTTTGATAGTATTGAAGAACAAATCAACAGATATATATCTTATATTAAAAGATTTTGTGATAGATATGTACAGGATATTCGTTTGATTATTGTCTATAAAGATACTTTATATGTTATAGATATTATTCATTCAAAGACAACAGCAATAACCGTTAAAAGGAAAGGAGATGTCGATATTTTTTGTTCTGGAGATGAACTTATAGCTGTCAATGGGCTTATGCAATTTAGAAATACAGAAATAAATGTATCGTTAAAGGAAGCCCAAAAGAGATGCATTGAGTCAGTAGAATATGCCATCATGACAGAAAACGCTTTGCATATAGAAGGTCAAAGAACAATAGGTGGAAAAGTGCAGTGTTTAGTTATACCTTTTGACTAACAGTACCCTGTCTTATGCTATAATGAATATGTAAATATTAAACGATGAGAGAGACAAATGTGTCTCTCTTTTTTTCGTAGAAAGGAGTAAAAAAATGTATGAGGAGACGAAAATATGGATTTATGAAGAATTTGCTAAATGTAAATCAATCAAGGAATTAAAAGAGAAATACAAAGAATTACAAAATTTTATAAAAGATGAATATGAGGATTGTATGAGATTTTTGAAGGAGGAAAACGAAAATGAGCGAAGATAAAAGAAAAATTATCCAAATTCTAGAAAAAGAGATTGAAGTTTTGGATAAGAAAATTGAAGAAGTTAGAGAGTATGAGCAGTTTTTGTATAAAGAAGGTTTAGAAGACTTGAGAAGAAGTAACATATCTGTCAATGAATATCAGTTAAAAGAAGAAATTAAACATCTAGAAAAACAATTAGATTTATATCAAAAAATAGCAGATGAAAATATCTATTTAGGTGAGGAATACTATCTCACAGATAATATCTATTTCTCGATGAGTCATATGAATGGAAATCTTAGCTGTTATTTTTATATCAATGATGATTCATGGTTATATGATAACTTTATTTCAAGTCATTCAGGGTGCAATGATTGGATTACCGAATTTATTAATCAACAATATTCTTTATTGAGTGGAAATTCAGCTTATAGTTACGCATGGGGAACAAAGTCATTGAAAGATTTGTTTGAACAAATTAAAAATGAAGAAGTTTCCAATGATGAGAAACTTATCCTTATTAAAAACATTATAGAAATGATTACAAAACCTGATGGTAAATTTGGAAAACTCAGAAAAGCATTAATTGATATGATTGATGCCCAGTTTAAAATTATGAAGGAATTTGTGGAGGATGAAAATGATTGATAGAATCAAGTTAAGAGAGAAAATTAGAGAAAAGTATCAAAATAGAATTTTGGAAGGAGATACTAAAGAAGATATTGCGTTCAAACGTGGATGGAATTATGCTTTAGATGCTGTATTGGATATACTTACAGTGATGCCAGAAGACAATAATTGGATACCTGTTAGCGAAAGGGTACCTCAATTAGGCGAATCAAGTGAGGTATTAGTTTCTTTGGAAAACGGTGGTATATTAACTGCAACATATTTTTTCTCAACAAAGAAGTTTATGTATTTTAGTGGAAAAGGGTTTGCTGAGTTCTATGCAAACAATCCTGTTAAAGCATGGCAGCCATTGCCTGTTCCTTATGAAAATGAGTAGAAAAGGAGAGAATATATTATGAAACTTTATCACATCGTTCGCACAGATGGATACTCTATTGATTCCCTTGGACTTACATCCGATGTAAAAGAAGCGACATCCATCATGAAGAATGATTACAACGCTCATATGCCGGACTCTCTAGAGGAATCCGAAGCTGAGATGAGTTACTGTGGTGCTACCGAAGCTATGCTGTACAACAACGGCGAAGACGTCTTCGTATGGTCTGTCTTCACACTGAATACATCCGATATGGCAGCAAAACAGTAAATTCATAATTCTAATCTTAGAGGAGAATGAAGATGAAGAAGATTAGTATTGAGGAGTTAGAAGGAAAGGATTTATATCTTGATAATGACGGAAAAGTTATAGTGAAAGATAGGATTTCAAATAAACGCTTCTTTCCTGAATATGGAGAAACATATTATTATGTGAATATTGATGATTTCACAATAAAAGAAGACACAAAGAATAATTCCTTATTTGATTTATTATTAATAAATAAAGATTATGCATTTCAGACAGAAAAAGAAGCAATGGAATATGCTAAATATCTTATGGCAATAAAAAAATGTAGCCATGATTTTTCAGTGGATGAAATTAAAGATGAACACGTTATAAAATATTATGTATATTATAACTCTAAGATGGATTGCATATCTATTAACTATTATTATTCAGCTGTACATAACAAGGTATTGTTCACATCAGAAGAAGCCTGTAAAAAATTCATCAAAGAAGCAGGCAAGACAAATATCAAGAGATTTATGTTTGATATTTGGGATGATTAATATTGATAAAAAAATCATTATGATATTATAAAAATAAGAAATAAAAAGGAGAAATTTATGTTAGAAAACCAAAAGAAAAACTTTGCAGAACATGTAGCTTCCTTTCAAGATTTTGGAAATATAAAAGTCTTAGATTTTCAAAGACCTGATTCATCATTCTATCAAATCAGATTTATATTTGAAGAAGACCGACATATCTTGCATATTACTGGTGATTTAGGAGAGTTAATAGCGTCTAATAATCCGGGCTTAACTTATGCAAGTTTCTTAAAAGATTATTGTCATGATGTGCATTATTTTGAATCGAAAGTGAAATGCTGTTCACGACCTCTTTATACTTATGATAAGGATGCGGCTAAAGCAGATATTATAGAAATATTATCTCAGCAGTCTATGGATTATTATAGACTTAATGGATATTATTCTATGGAAGAACTCATTGGAGACATTTTCACTGATTATTCTAGTCAAACTGGTCTAAGTATGAGAGGAATAGAACTATTAAACAATCTTCTTCATGACGATTCTGATTATCATAAGATTGGAAGAAGAAGTACAGGAATCTTAGATATTTATTTATTGGTATTTCAGTTGGCTGTAGAGCAAATAAATTCATCAAGAAAATAGGTAAACGATAGAAGACTCATCATAGAGTCTTTTTATTAATACCAAATCAAATGTTATAATATCCTTAGCAATATTATGCTGGAGGAAATTAATGAAAAAAGTAAAAAGGAGAAGAAATTTTATGTCTTATATGGTTATATTGAAAAATAAAAATGGAATTATTATATGCTCCGATTCTTATAGCACATACTCAAACAGAGAACTGAAAGATGGGAATTACCAAAAGATATATAAAATTAATGATAAGCTTGTTGTGGCTAGTACAGGAATTAACCAAATCTATGATGATAATAACCAGCTTTATGATATATGGGATTATATAAAAGGATTATTTAAGGATGTAAACAATATTGAAAAGTTGTCAGAAATAGTCGAAAAATATATTGAAAAGTTGCAAATAACTTGTGATAGAGAAGAAAAGGATAATACAACAGTTTTTGTTATAGATAATTATGTTGTTGTCATAGATATTCTCCATGCCAGAGGTCATTACATAAACAATTTAAAACCTTTTGAGTTAGATATTATTTTTCTGGGAGAAGAGGAACATAAATATCATGCCAGAGAATATTTTGAGTACAATGATATGTTTATAGGATTAAAAGAAGGTTTAAAGAAATGTAAGGAATCTGTAAAAAAGGAAATTGACTATGAAAATCAACTATATGACGAAAGATTTAGAGTTGTAGGAGGAAATATTCAATCTATCGTTATACCAAATGAGAATTAAAGAGTAAATTATGGTAAAATAATAATGTAAAACATAAACGAGAGATAGGTACGCATGGCGTACCTTTTTTGTTTAGGAGAAAGGAGAGAAAAATGGAAAAGGAATATGTAGGAACGATAGTTTTTAATCAAGAAGGTATCACAATCAAACATGAGCAAACAACAGGAAAAGGGATACTTCTCTTTATTTTAAAGCTATATGAAGATTTACTGGAAAACTTTGTTGAAACTGAAAAGAAAGATGTACCGTCGGTGAGAAAAATAATCGAAATAAGTGAATGTTGTAAAGAACAAATTAATCATGATTTGAAATTGCAGGAAGATGAAAGAATTATTATTTCTGAAATCGAAAATGAAAACATTAACGGGAAATGGGTAGTCATCAATAAAGTCAAATATATTGGACAATTTGGTAAAGCTGAACTGCTATATCTGATAAATCAATATATCCATTTTTTATCAAGTCAAACAGATAAAAATTTTAATGAAATCGTTGATGTTTTAGAACAAATCCAGAAAACAAAAGAATTCAAGGAGGAATTATAACATGAAAACATTTATTATTCTGGTCAAGAAATATTATATTTTAGATGCACAGATATACACAGGTGATTATTTTGATAATCCTTATGATGATGATTTCCATTGGAGGGATTTTACACCCACTCACTTTGTTGGAATATTCAAAGGAGCAGATGAACAGGATGCGATTTTAGAAGCATCAGAAGAAACGGGATTTAATAAGGAAATCCTTGAAGCCATTGAGGTGATATAGTTTGGCTGTATTAAAAGAAGAAACAATTGAAAAAATGTATACAATGGAATGGGGCATTTTTCATATTATTGGTCCCATTTATATTGCTAAAAAATATAGTCCTGCGACTAGAGGATTGAAAGGACTCATATGGACAATTGATATTAAAAGAAGAAGGTGATTTAGAAATGAAAGAATTTGAGTATGTCATTGATGATGGAAAAGATATTGATATGACTAAAATATGCGGCTGTCCCTATGCACGAACTCTTGACGAGTGTGAAAAAGACTGTAAAAAATATTTTGATTGTCACAATGTTGCAATAGCTAATGATATTTTAGTTGAATATGAAAAATGTAAAGGAGAGAAGTAAAAATGATGCATTTAGATGAAAAAATTATTATTGAGATGTTAAATAGAATGATTGGAAGTATTCATGCTCATGGTGAAACAAATCATGATAACTTAGCCTATGACAATTTAATGGCTTTTGATGAGGTTTTGGGTAGTATGATTAAGGAAATTATAGACGAAGCTGAAAAATTTAATTCACCCTACTTTAGTGAAAAAAGAAACGGTGAATATGCATTAACAATGCTCAGAAACTTGCATGAATATTTAGAATATATTTTATCAACTTTTAATGAACTTAAAGAAGATACGTCAAATAATGTGGAGAAAAGTCGAGGCTTTTATGTCAGTGTTTACTATAGTTTTGAAAACTCTTCACCTCTATACAAATTCAATACAAGAAAGGAAGCAAATGATTTTATCAAGCGTCAATACAAAGATATGTTAAAAGCAATTCACAATGATGATTTTGCAGATGAAAGAGAGGCTTGTATTGAAGATGGTTTTGCACAAATCATTTTTGATAATGATACTGACGATATGATTGAATGGAATATTTGTCAGGTCATGAAACCAAAAGAAGGAGGAATGAGTGATGTATCAGAATAGTTTTTGGGATACTGTGAAAGGACAGCAATTAGCAGATAACTTGATTGAATATCTTCCAACTGTCGCAAAAAACGAGAGAGTTGCAAAAAATGCAACAGTTCCAAAACAAACAAAGCAGTACGCTATGCTTACACCATACTTTGGTGCTGAGGTGATTAACAAGGAATTAGAAGCAGGGGCAAAGATTATATATGTTACTTTATGTCCAGGAGATTATTTATTTATTGTATTTGAAAGGGACGATTCAAATGAATGATGCATTAGATTTATGGAAAACTGGAATTATATTGAGAATGGGTAGTAATGTTATTCAAGAGGCAAAAATAATTAGAATAGATTTGTATGAAGAAACTATACAAAGTGAATTGAAACATGGTTCGAAACTTCTGTATAAGGAACCATATAAGAAAAATAGAGATTATATGTTTGTAGTCTTTGAAAAAGAAATATAAAGGAGACAATAATATGGAAAAATTAAACACTATGGAATCTTTCGTAGAAGAAGGTTTTAAAATTAAGAGAGATGGCAAGGTTATCACACTTACAAGTGATGAAATGGATAGATTCAGATATTTAGATATTGCTGTGGATGGTAAAAATTCTATTGAATGTGTTGAAGATTACTTCGATAATGATGATGCTATCATTCAGGAAATGAAAAGCAATGAGAAAATGTGTTATGACATAGAAAAAAGTACATTAGAAGACCTATTTTCTGATTGTGGTGATACTGAATATGAATCTATTAAGAAATATTATGATGAGATTGCAAAGCAAAATTTACAACGTTAAAAAGGAGGAATAATCATATGAGAATGAGTGTAACTGGCAAGACCAAACAAGGAATCGCATATTTGTTAGATTGGATTCAACTCACATACAAGAATGAAGAAGGACATACAATTGAATTGACTCTAGATGTTTTAGGCGAATTCAATATTGGAGAGCCATATCCATCTAAAGATGGAATAGAATTCAATTGCCACTGTAAAACACCATTAAATCCTTGGACAGAATATGATTTAGAAAATGGTGAAGAAAAAGATTTATATAAATTATCTATTGATGAGGTTTTTCAGCTATATCCTATCGTAAAAATCATCAACATTATCAAAAATTCAACGGACACAGTCATTGGGTTATATCCATGGAACGATGAAGATATTGAAAAGGCAAAAGAAGATGTCATCACAGATTGTCAGGTATATTTTGATGAGCCTGATTTAGATTTGACGCTAAAATGTGAAGCAGAATTAAATATTTAAACAAATATCATAGAAATGTTAAACAAAATATCCGTAAAAATTCAGAAATTACGGATATTTTTTTAAAGGAGGAATAATAATGGTTAGTCTATTTCAAATAGCAATAAAAGATGTTAAAAAGGATATGGATGAATTAGGGATTCCTTATAATCATGATGTTCCAATCTTCATCAATGGAAGATATTCTAGAGCTTTAGGAAAATGTTATTATCAGATGAAGGATAACAAACGCGTTGCCTATAAAATTGGCATATCTAAAGAATTGGTAGACTATGGTGATGCAAATTTAATGAAAAATACAATATGTCATGAATTAATACATAGTGCACCCGATTGCGTTTATGCTGGACATGGAGGAATGTGGAAAGTTTATGCCCAGAAGATGAATAGATATAAAAACTATCATATTTCACGACTCTCACAAATTCCTGATGATATGCACAAGAAATATAAATACATCATTGAATGTCAAAAATGCCACACAAAAAGCTATCTTCAAAGACATACGCAAGCAGTCGGAGCTGTTGAAAAAGGAATGAAGATACTAACATGTAAAAAATGTGGCAGTAAGGACTTCAAAGTCATAGAAAAATGAGGTGATTGATATAACATATTATGAAACAATAGCATCAGCATCCAAAAAGGAATTAATCAAGGAAGCGAAAAAATTAATGAAGGAAATGGATAGTTTAAAAATACCTTACAAAAGAGGACAAAATTATCAACATATCAAAGAAAAAACCGGCATTTCCAATTATAAACTTGAAGACATGACGGGAGATACCTTATACCTATTATGTGTACAGTTCGACACATTGATTGATAAAAAGAAAAAAGGTGAATTATAATGGATAGTCATCAATACAATATTGATACATGATTCCTTTTCCTATAACAAAGAAAGCAAGAAAATATGATAAAATAGTAATAGATAAATATACGAATTGAGATGTGGGTAAGTCCACGTCTTTTTTGTTAGGAGGTAAACAAATGAAAGGAAGAATTTACGCATTAGAAGGAACAGAAGGATGTGGGAAAAGTACAGCTATCCAGCTTGTTAAACAACACCTAGACATCCTCAACATACCATCCGTCATCATCCGTGAACCGGGAGGGCTTGAAGTCTGTGAAGATATCAGAAATATCATATTCAATCCCCAATATAGCGATATAGATAAAACGACGGAATTATTGTTGATGTTATCTATAAGAAATGAAAACTATCAAAAATCTATCAAACCTTATCTTGAAAAAGGCTATATTGTGCTTTGTGATAGATATGTGGATAGTACGCTTGTCTATCAGGGATATAGATATTCAATAGCAAAAGGAGAGTGGGTTGAAGAAGTTATGAAGGATTTGTTTGGATTCATCTTCCCACCAGAACTTTCTAAAACCTTTTATCTTCAGCTCTCTGATGTGTCAGTTGGACTTGAAAGAATCGCCAAAAACCACCGTAATACTAACAAGTTCGATGAGATGGATATCTCATTCCATAGGGAAATTCAGAAGAGTTACGATGCTCTTTATTTTACTGATGTTGATGGTAAGAAGATTAGAGAAACTATAGATGGAGACCAAGAACCTGAGAAAGTAGCTGAAAAGATTGTGGAAAGGATTTTGGAAGATATTGAAACTGAGAAAGCTATACGAGAAGATTGATGAGCATATCAATCTTCTTTCTTTGTAGTATATGATATACTACAATAGTAAAATCTATGGAGGTGCTTAATATGCTTGCAAGTGAACAACAAGTTGAAAATTTAGTTGGAATGTTAGATGCTTATGCTACAAAAGGAGGACATCATTTAAATGTTAATGTTTTAAACAGAGATACATTAATTGA
>OBYM01000092.1_pt1 | contig 61281 bp, 63 predicted proteins | sample 1538191 | NCBI WGS metagenome assembly OBYM01 (sample SAMEA2580165, study PRJEB22360) | human gut metagenome | biome: human gut; feature: human-associated habitat; material: faeces | place: Denmark | collected 2008/2010 | reverse complement strand
TGGCGGTCTATCTCTTGTTTTCGGTTGCTTGCTTCCTTACCGTACATGAGCATTAGGAATCGGAATCTCAGCAGGCAGTGCAAATCTGGCGTCCTTCGCAGCAGGCTAAAGAGGAAGAAAGTATCAATTCTACATGGAATACGCATTTCGCAAACAGTACATGAGTGTGGGAAATTTCATCCTCAAACGGTCTTTTATTGATATGGATTATGTGTATGGCTGCTGATGTATTCGGAATTTCCAAATCCAATGGAATTTGAAGGAAGATGAGGAACCCTGGAGAAAGGAAAAATCCCAGAGTCTTGGCCGTTTTTGAAAATTCGGCAAAGAAAAAAGGCGGGAATTTCCAGGTAGGGAAATCCGCGGGGGACAGCAAAATTCTAACGGGATTCTAAGAAAATCCCCGTAGAAAACCGGTAGAACCAGAGGCAAAAGCACCCCCCAAAACCCACACGTGGGCAGTGCGGATTTTGGGGGTGTTTTAGCGGGACAGTCTCCATGTGCGGTGGGGAGGAGGGTTTTTCCGTGTAATCTGTGTCCGGAAGATTTCATTTCCTGGTTGCTATCGTGATGTTTTGTCTCTATTTGTATTGGGGGGTGAAATGTGTCCTGACAACTTGAAACTAGAGCTTTGGAAAGTTTAATGGGAAACAGAAGTAAGGATTCGTTTTGCTTCTGTCCCATTCCTTGTGATATAATGATCGAAATTGTATTCTCAAACTGCGATTGAGAAAGGGGGCCTAGTATGCTTCGCCAAATTCGATATTTTCAATCGGTGGTGCACAACAACAGTTTTTCAGAAGCGGCGGAGGAGTGCCATATCTCACAATCTGCCATCTCCCAGCAAATCAAGGCATTGGAGCAGGAACTGGGCTTTTCTCTGCTGGAACGGCATAATCGGAAATTTGTGTTGACTTCTGCGGGGGAACACTTTTATAAAAAGAGTCTGGTGCTGATCGCGGATTATGAGCAGATGTGCAACGAAGCCGCTAAGATTGCCCGCGGAGAGGAAGCAATTCTAAAAATCGGGTACCTGCGCAGTCATAACAGCCCGGAGGTTCATCAGGCGTTAGAGGAATTTTCAGAAAAGTATCCTCAGGTTGACCTTCAACTGTTGTACGGAAACCATGAGGAATTGTTTGATCTACTGCGTACCGGCGGTGCGGATCTGGTACTCAACGATCAGCGCCGTGCTTTTTCCGATGAATATGTCAATTTGATTTTAGCCACCTATAAAATGTATATTGAATTAGCTGCCCGAAACCCTGTGGCAGAACTTCCTTCTGTGACCGTACAGGAATTGAAAAACATTCCCTGTATCTTGGTGGCATCCAAAGAACAGCAAGCCACGGAAAAAGAGTTCTACCAGACCATCATCGGCATACAGGGTGAAATCGTCTATGCGGAGAATCTGGAGGAGGCGCGCATGATGGTCATTAGCGGGCAGGGCTTTTTGCCTGTGGAAGGCAGCGGGTCAACTATGACCTTTGGCGCTTCCATCCGCCGTGTTCCCCTTTGCCGAGGAGAGGAACAGATTACCCGCAACTACTGCCTGTTCTGGAAAAAGGACAACTCCGGATATTATGTGGAGGAGTTTGCGGATATTCTGAAACATAAATTTGAATAGTTCTTCGGTTTGACTTATAGCTGCTCTCGCTCTGCGAGGGCAGTTTTTTCGTATAAGATAAACTTATCCAATGCGGCTGAAACTCAAATTGATAGAATCCACGGGGATTTTTATAATGGAAGCAGACCAATCAAAAGGAGAGTCTGCAATGAAGATCCTGATTGTCAGTTCCAGTCCCCGAAAGGGTGGAAATTCCGATGTGCTCTGCGACCAGTTTGTCAAAGGCGCAGCAGAGGCGGGACACGAAGTTGAAAAAGTGAGTCTGCGGGAAAAGCAGTTATCCCCCTGCCAGGCCTGCTACGCTTGCATGGAGAACCATGTCTGTGCCATCGACGACGATATGACAGAGATTTTCTCAAAGCTGGTGGCTGCCGACGTCATTGTACTGGCATCGCCTGTGTACTTTTATTCTGTGTGCAGCCAGATGAAGATGTTGATCGATCGCTGCCTGGTCAATCACAAGGCCATTGCAAACAAGCAGTTTTATTTTATTATCACCGCTGCCGATCCGCAGCATAACGCCGGGGACGAGACACTGGCAGCATTCCGGGGATTTCTGCGCTGCCTGCCGGATGCGAAAGAAGCCGGTGTGATTTATGGCACCGGTACCTGGGATAAAGGAGATGTCTATCAGCACCCGGCTTATGCCCAGGCTTATGAGATGGGAAAACAGATGTAAGGAGGAACACAGCATGGAAAATATCAAAAAGAATTTTGGATTTGGGTGTATGCGCCTGCCCATGAAAGACGGCGAAGTGGACACAGAACAGACCTGCCGGATGGTGGACGCTTTTCTGGAAAACGGCTTCAACTACTTTGATACGGCCCATGGCTATCTGGACGGCAAAAGCGAGACCGCTTTGAAAACCTGCCTGACCAGCCGTTATCCCCGTGATCGCTATATCCTCACGGATAAGCTCACCAACTTTTTCTTCAACAAGCAGGAGGACATCCGTCCGCTGTTTCAGAGCCAGTTGGAAGCCTGCGGCGTGGATTATTTCGATTTCTATCTGATGCATGCACAGGGGGCAGATAAGTTTGCGTACTTCAAGAAATGCCACGCTTATGAGACAGCGCTGGAGCTGAAAGCCGAGGGAAAAATCCGGCACTTCGGCATCTCCTTCCATGACCGGGCGGAGGTGCTGGAACAGATTTTGACCGAGTATCCCCAGGTGGAAGTGGTACAGATCCAGTTCAACTACCTGGACTATGAGGACCCCGCTGTGGAGAGCCGCAAATGCTATGAGGTCTGCCGCAAACACGGCAAGCCGATTATCGTTATGGAGCCGGTAAAGGGTGGCACTTTGGCAAACCTGCCGGAGCAGGCACAGTCTGTTTTGGATGAACTGGGCGGCGGTTCCGCCGCAAGCTACGCCATCCGCTATGCTGCCGGATTTGATGGCATGATGATGGTGCTCTCCGGCATGAGCAGTATGGAGCAGATGGAGGAAAACATCAGCTTCATGAAGGACTTTCGTCCGCTGGACCACAAGGAACTGGAGGCCATTGATAAGGTGCGGGACATCTATCACTCCATGAATTTGATTCCCTGCACCGCTTGCCGCTACTGCGTGGCCGGATGTCCCCAACATATCTCCATCCCCGACCTGCTGGCGGTCATGAACACCAAGCAGATTCATCACGACTGGAATGCTGATTATTACTACAACGTTGTCCATACCGGCGGAGGAAAAGGCAAGGCGTCCGATTGTATCCAGTGTGGAAAATGCGAAAAAGCCTGCCCCCAACATCTACCCATCCGCAAATTGTTGGTGGATGTGGCAAAGGAATTTGAAAAGTAAAGGGAACGCAAGATGGCGAAACTTGCTGTGTTTTATTCGCGGGCTGATGAAAATTACTTTGGCGGGCAGTATCGCTTTGTCGAGGTCGGCAATACGGAAAAGGTGGCGCAAATGATTGGAGATGCAACGGGGCGGAACTGTTCAAAGTCCACCAGAAAGAACCCTACTCTCCCGAAAAGAACTTGTGATGTGCTGGCTTAATCAATAATGACCAGCATGTAAACAGGAAGGAGCGAATGTAAAATGAGCAAACAAATGTTGATTGTATTCTACTCTTGGTCAAACGGCAACACAGAACGAGTTGCCAAGATGCTCCAAAAAGCTACCGGGGCGGACATGGTGCAGATCGAGACGGTCATTCCTTATACCGGCAGCTATGATGATGTGGTACAGCAAGGCCAGGAGGAAGTCCGGCGCGGTTACGAGCCGGAGATCAAGCCGCTGGATGTTGATATTCGGAACTATGATGTGATCGCTGTTGGCACGCCGACCTGGTGGTACACCATGGCTCCCGCAGTTCTTGCATTTTTGCACCAGCAGGACTGGGACGGAAAAATCGTGGTTCCGTTTCAGACCCACGGCGGCTGGCCGGGTCATGTGCTGGAGGACATTGCTGCCGCCTGCTGTGGCAGTGAGGTTACGTGCGAGATGCAGGTAAAATTTGATTCTACCGGTGGGGATCATCTGGAAACGCCGGAAGCTCAAGTCGAAGCATGGGTGCAAAAGGTAAAAGCTCTTCTCTAAAAGAAGATCAGACAGAAAAAAGAAACTGTAATGAAAAATGTGATGCTATCGGCGAGTTTAATGGCCCCTGTGGAGACTTCTACAAAAACATGTTTGGCAAGTGTCCTGCTGGACGTCCCGGTACGACGGATAAGGTGCCCCATGATACGGAGAAATACGGGGAGGAAGGTGTATGCGGATTTCGTTTTTATTGGCCATGGCAAGGATTAGACCTGGTCTAAGAAAATCTGTAGGGGCTAAAATTCCAGAGTTTTGGCCGTTTTGACGGGATAGGTTCTCGGTGCGGTGGGGAGTATATTTCCTTTCGCGTGGGGATGGGAAAAGCGATGGAAAAAGCCTGGGGGTCGATGGGAAAATAGACGAATAGGGGAGGATCAAATTTCCCCCTTATAGTACCGGGTGATAAAGCCCGTCAAGCTGGAGGCAACGGGTCTCCAGCAGCATGGTTCGCCAATGTCTTCGTGCTCCCAAAGGTAAATGGTGCCGGAATTCACCAGACCGTTGGAATCGGCGCGATAGCCGTAATAGTCACCACAGCCGTTTGTGGCGAAGAAGACAAACCGGTCGACTCGATCCAGGTATTCTTTCTCACTGAAATCATCGCGAAATAAGGGAAGTAAAATTGTCCGGTTCCGCTCCACGTTCTCTATCATTTGCTGCGCGGATAAAAGACACCAGCTGTCCCCGTTTAGCTCTTGCAGCAACTCTTTCAATTCCCTTGGAAAAGGATGTCCCACCGCCTCTTCAGCAGCTTTGATCTCTTCCTCAAGGCAAGGGGGCTGGATTTTTACCCATCTGTTTCCCTGGGATAGCTGTAAAATCAATTCTTGGTACATAACTACCTCGTTGGTTTAAAAAAGTTTTCTTGGACGGCGAACATGAATTTGCCCATCTTCTGCTGGGAATCACTGTCAGTCTCCCAGACAGAAAGCTCTTCCCAATCGTTACTGTCACCGTATCGCCGGAGATACTCATGTCCGCCGTCCACGGCGCAGGTGCCGCACTTGTCGGATTTTATTGACTAGAATCGTCATGATGATACCGCCTAGATGCAAGACTACAGGGTTATTGCCGTGTCTGCAGATCTTCCAGAATACGGTTGAGCACTAGAGCGGCGTTTTCCGGCCTCAAACAGACAAAGGAGGCAAGGCCCGGATGATTTTTGGCGTTGACTATGAGATTGCTTTTCCCCTTGGTGGTGAAGGGTTCCAGGTCGTCCAAGGTGACGCCTCCTTGATTGGATCCGGACTCCCGGTACAGGATGCCGCTGGTAAACGGCAGAAAACCGTTTTTGGCGTTTCCTGTCACCGTGGCGTCGAACAGGGCCAGGACATAGGGAATAAGTTCCCCCTTGGGGTCGTCCCCGTAGCTTTTCAGGGCATTGCGTAGCTTCTTTTCGGGAATGTCGGTAAAGGCTGTGTAGAGATCCACTGGTTTGTATTCGTCCATCAGCTGCTGGATGACCTGAGCCATGGTGACCTGGGGTTCCGGTTCTTCTGGAGTTGGTGCAGGTTCCTCAGGGGTGGACACAGGTTTCTCTTGCTGAGACTGGGGAAGAGTTTTCTCCGCACTGCCTAGGGTTTCTCCGCCAAAAACATCGGAGATCACGTCCAAAGCCGGGGAACCCTCCAGCTCTTCCGGCAGGAATTCCAGGTTGTCCAGGAACTCCAGGAAAAAGGCGTTGGTCTCGTCCTGAGGATCTTCGATCTCTTCTTTCAGAGCCCACAGGCGATTCCGGTATTCCCCTAGAGAAACATTCCCAAGATCGGTGAGTTTCCACAAGAGTTGGGTTTGCTTGGTGAATTCATTTTCACTTCCCAGGTGTGCTTTTAGGAGGGAATAAGCCTGGGAGAACGCGGTGGAACAAGCGGGCCATTCCAAGAAGTCGGACTGATTGCAGCAGGCCATGAATTTCATAAATCCATCCAACAGCAGGAAAGAACCATGGGTACCGCTGGTCTTTCCATAGTACGTTTTACTGGTCTCCAGCAGCTTTGTGGTGACCTCTCGACCCAGCTGGTAATCCCCGGTATTGGCGTATACTCTTCCCTCCAGGAAATACCATCGGAACGTCTCCCGGCTTTCGGGACCATAAATTCGGAGTGCCAATTGGAGTCCTTCCTCCAGTAGGGCGCAAATTGTGTCCTTGTCGTCCTGGGTGAATTCTTCCGCTTGGATACGTTCTCTCAGTTCCTGCTGGATCTGGATTAGGCGGGGATCTGCGGACGAGTTGGAATTTTTAGGCTGGGAAGCCTGCTCGTGAGGCGCCCGTTGGTGCCACGTTTGCGCTTTTTGGGGAAGGTCCATCAGACCATAGGCTTCCCCCAGCAGCTGGCGGTACGGGCAGCGTAAATGCTGTTTCCGCTCTGCTGTTGGTGGAGAATACCAGCGGTCAGACTGTCACAGCCGGGGTGGGGTACGATTCCCTGTCCATCGGTAGGGTGATGAATGACTTTACTTGTTTGGACCGGACCATCCCTGATGGGGGCAAAGCAGCGTTGGTGATTGGCTTGCAGGATCTGGAGGAAAAGGGGTTTGACTCGGCGGAGGACGTCACGAATCTGGAGTTTCAGCTGCAGATCCGTAATGAAGCAAGCTATGACACGATTGCCCAGCCGAAAGTGACCTTAACCTTCGTCGGAGGAGTTGCGGCATAAGGGGGAAAGTACCAACGGATGAGTAAGAAAACAGGACCGAAAGAACCGAATGGTTCCCTTGGCCCTGTTTTTGTCTTTTGTGCTAGCGATTCCGCTTTTTTAGCGTCAGCGGTATAAAACAAGGTCAATAGTGATATTTCTTCTGTTTGGTCACTAAGAATACGGCCGTCAAAAGAACTGCCATCATCTCCGCAACCACAATGGACACCCATACACCGGTAATCTTCCAAAAGATGGGCAGGATCAAAACTGCAGATATTTGAAACACCAGGGTTCGAAGAAAGGAAATCAGCGCGGAAGTGAGTCCATCGTTGAGGGCGGTGAAAAAGCCAGATCCGAAAATAGCAAATCCCATGAAGAAAAAGGCCAGGGAGAAAATCCGGAACCCAGACAAGGTCAAGTCCATTAGCTCCCCATCGTATCCCACAAATAGCTGCACCAGAGGCGAGGCCAATACCTCCGCTGCAATTACCATACCCACTCCGAAGATGCCGATGAGGGTGAGACTTTTCCGCAAAAGGCTTTTCAGCTCTGGATGATTGCCCGCTCCGAAATGGTAACCGGTAACGGGAGCGGTTCCAATGGAGTATCCGATAAACGCCCCAGAAAAGATCATGCTGACGTACATCATAACCCCATAGGCGGCCACTCCATTTTCTCCGGCGAATTTTAACAGCTGGATGTTGTAAAGCATGCCCACCAGGCTCATGGACACGTTGCTCATGAATTCCGAGGACCCGTTGGTACAGGCTTTGCGGATGGCACGTCCGTCAAACTCTGTCTTTCGCAGCTGCAGGATGCTGGAATTTTTCCGGGAGAAGTAAACCAAGGGCACTGCTCCGCCGACCACTTGGCTCATGGCTGTGGCAATCGCCGCTCCGGCCAGTTTCCATTCCTGGGGAAGGAGAATGACCAGCACTGCGTCCAGGATCATATTGGTGACCCCAGAGGATACCGTGACAGCCAATCCCAGTTTCGGCTTTTCCGCTGTAATAAAGAAACTCTGAAACAACAGCTGCAACACGTAAAAGGGCAGAGCGGCAAGGATAATCCTGCCGTATATGACGCAGTTGTCCAAAAGCTCCTCCCGAGCACCCAGCAGGTGGGAGATGGGTCGAATCCAAATGATTCCCCCAATGGCCAGGATCACACCCAAGGCAAAAGCCACGTACACAAACAGTGAGAAATACTTGTTGGCCTGCTCCTTATCCCCCTCCCCGAAGGTTTTGGCTACAATGGCCGTGCCGCCTGTGCCAAACATGAACCCCACAGTGGCAACAATCATCAAAAAAGGCATGATCAAATTGACTGCGGCAAAGGGCGTTTTCCCCGCAAAGTTGGACACGAAAAAACCGTCCACCACCCCGTAGATAGAGGTGAAAATCATCATGGCAATAGAGGGCAGAGTGAAACAGATCAACCGGCTATAAGAAAAGTGATCGGATAGCTGAATGCGCATATGTCCTCCTGAGCCAGCGGGAATTTTCCAAAAATTCGTTGGCGAGATGTAGTGTATCTGTAAAATCCAAAGGTTTCGAAATCGTTTTTTACCAGGTCTCAACCTGTTCTCGAAAGGATTCCAAAAACTTCTCCATTAGGCGGATATGGTTTTCGATTTCTTCTTCTGTCCAAGAGGCAAACGCCTTTGTCTCCGCTTCATAGATGCGGGCAGCCGTCTGTTTTACATAGTCTTTTCCCGGGTCAGTCAGGCAGACCTTTTTGGCTCGGCCTTGGTAGGGCTCCAGATAGAGAATGCCCTGTTTCTCCAAGTTGCGAATGGCCGAATTGACGGTCTGCTTGCTGACTCCAGATTTTTTATAAATATCGCTTAACAGACAGCTGTCTCCTGTATCGTAAATAGTGTACAAGACGCGGGAAACGCTGTCGGAGATATTCATTTTCACGGACGTAATGTGATATATCCCTTCCAGTTCGGAAGTTAAATAATTGATCCGATGTATTTTGTCAGAAATCGAATGCTGCATAGGATGCCTCCATAAGTATGAAATCGTACTTGCTAGTATAGTATGATCTCGTACTTGTGTCAAATATTTTTAGAAGTCTCCATTTTTGCTTGATGGCTCACCATTTTTTTTGGGCTGGTCTTTACCACATATCCGCATGGAAAGGTGGAAAGAAGAGGAATTCTTTGGAAAGCTCTTTTTCTGTGTACACTCTTGGAGCATGACACCCGACTGCCGCCTTTCTTTGGTGGCTGTGGTGCTGTTTCAGGAGGTGGCGGATTGGTAGGGTGTCAGTTTGAAGCGGAGTAAAAAAACAAAAAGGGTGAGCTTATGGGGATTCCCCAAGTGATCTGGAAGGTTTCCTGTCCGGTTCACCAGGTGTGGAATATGGTGACCAATTGGGGGGATATCTCTTGATAAGAAAATCCCCCGATTCTGTGAAGCGTTTTCTCAGCCACAGGATCGGAGGATTGTTGTTGGAGTTGGTTGTTGAGCAGGCATCAGGTGGGTTAGGAAGCTCGGTCGAAGAGTACCAGGGTGACCTCCAGGTCGTGATCCAGCAGGAAGTTCTCAATGGTGTCAACCGCCACCTTCAGAGCCTGGTCCTTGGGGTAGCCGTAGACCCCGGAGGAGATCAGGGGAAAGGCCACACTTTTGCAGTGATGGGCCAAAGCCAGATCTAGAGAGTTTCGGTAGCAGGCGGTGAGCAATTCCTTTTCTCCATGATTGCCGCCTTGCCAAATGGGCCCCACGGTGTGGATCACATACTTAGCGGGCAGGTGGTATCCACGGGTGAGTTTGGCTTGACCAGTTTCGCAGCCGCCCAGGATGCGGCATTCAGTCAAAAGCTCCGGACCAGCGGCTCGATGGATGGCTCCATCTACGCCACCGCCTCCCAGCAGACTGTTGTTAGCTGCGTTGACTATGGCGTCCACAGTAAGTTTGGTGATGTCTCCGTGAATGAGATGAAATGGCATATTCTTTACTCCTTTCCGTGATCCATATGGTGGGCTGATGTACTGGCTCTTGTTTTTGTTGCAGGCAGCTCGGAGGGGGGCATAGGTGAGAAAGCTTATCCCGGTTTTCCAGGTTACACGCCGGAAATCAGTGGAATCATCTACGGAGATATCATTCACGTTGCAGAATGTGTTTACCCCTCAGTGCTATGGACTCTCTTTTTCAGAAGCAGATAGCTCCCTATGGAAAGGACTAAGAACACGACCCAAAAGAGGAAACTGTGAAAGATTCCAACGGGGTAGGGGGCAATCCAACCATCCTGGAACAATAGGATGGAGAGATAGCCGGTGATCATGGAAACCGGCATAAAGACAATCCCAAGGAGGTTGAGCCAGTTTACATAGAAAGAGGCTTTTGTGGAGGACAACAACCTGGCTGTAAAATACCCGGCAACTCCCACCGCTTGAATGATCATGGAGCCCCAAACGACTTCCATAGTTTGTTCCGCATACCACCCCCCAAACGCACAGAATAATCCAATGAAAATAAAGGTAGTGGATACAATATAAAAGATTTTGCTTGTCAGATCTTTGCTCTTGTCCCTGTGGTCCTTGACCGGTTCGATGCCCTTTAAGAGATAGTCGGTGGTGACGTCGAAGAAATTGCTGAGGAGAATGATCTTATCCAGATCCGGTGTGCTTTGTTCGCTTTCCCATTTGGAAACAGCTTGCCTGGAAACTCCTATTTGATCTGCAAGCTGCTCTTGGGAGATTCCCTTTGCTTTCCGCAAAGATTGGATTCTGTCTGCCAGGTTCATAGTCATCGCTCCTTTTTGTGTTTGGAGTCATTCTAGCAGATTGGACGGTTGCATAGCCACCATCCAGACATGGAAGTGTGTCAACTAGCGGTTGCGGGGTGTTTGCGGTTGGAAAAAGCGCAATAAGATGTGTGATTGAACACTTGGATTCACCAATTTTTATTGTACTTTATTATACCATAAGAAAAGCAGTATTTTTATCAACCTGACTTTTGTGTTAGGCAGAAAAGAAAGCACAGCTCCGCCCCATAGAAGGTTATGGTTATCCCAATATGTTTCTGCCCCTTGCTGGATTTCCTGGGAGCCTGTATAATAACACCACTACGAAAGCACAAAGTTCTTTTTTATAGATAATAATTTCACCACCCAAAGGCGCACAGATTTTTGAAAAAATCAGAGGGGTGTTAGTGGAATATGACGTTCCTTTCAACAGATCTCGGAGGCTTCTTATAGTGCGTTATTTGGAGTACGTTAGGATGGAGTGCTCTCACAACTCTGCTGGGCGCAACATCAATCCTTTTGTGGTGGACCGAAAGATTTGACGGTTACGAAGAAATCGTCGCTATGATTAAAAATGAAAGATGAGGTGGCAGGATAAGTTGACTGCGAACCAATTTATAGCAGACATTTCAAATTTTATATTTGTTGCTGACGAACCTGTAAAGGTTGATGCCATATTTCTGCCGGGTGGCTCTCACCCTGAGCAACCCGAACATGCAGCTAGATTATACAATGAGGGCTATGCAAAATTTATTGTGCCGTCAGGCGGGGTTAGCGTAAAGCTCGATAAATGGCCAGGTGTTCGTTCAAAAGCTGATGTATACAGTGGTGATTATCAGTCTGACCACGATTTTTTCGTTGATGTTTTTTTGAAAAACGGTGTTCCAAAGGATGCTATTATAACAGGTGAAAACAAATCAGGACATACAAGGGACAATGCCTTTCTATCTCGTAAAGTTGTGGATGAAAGCGGTATTAAGATAAAAACAGCGATGATTGTCTGTAAAGCCTTTCATGCTCGGCGGAGCCTCATGCTGTATCAGCTTGCATTTGCGGATGTACAGTTTATCGTGTGTCCGGTACATTGTTGTAATATCACGAAAGAGAATTGGTTTACTACAGAGCAGGGGATTGACCGCGTGCTCGGTGAATTATCCCGTTGCGGCAATCAGTTTGTGCCAGATATAAAGGCGTATTTACTGTGAATAGTCTGGGGCACGCAGACAAAAACCTGGACCTGGTTAAGCTGTGGCGCTGGATTCACTTCTAACGTTTTTATGGACTAAGCTGAAATGCACCTTGCTGGATAAAGAGGATATAAGAAGCGGTAAGGATGTTTCCATACCGCTTACTTTATCGAAAAGCAGCACGAGTATTAAGCCGAGGAAGGCTTTTCTGTTTTTGCTCAAGCAATAAAAATCGGAAGAGAAAGAAAACAGCACCAGCCGCTGGCATTCAGCGGCTGGTGCTGCTTCGCTTTCTAAATCGCTCGCTCAGTTATCCCCTCTGTGATAACGAATCTTCATGTGTTCGGAGGCGTTTTTGAGGATCTGGGAAAGGGCTTTGTCCGACTCTTCCTTCACCATGTCGGCAATCTTGCTGTTGGCTTCCTTCAGAATTTCAACAGACTCGCCCTGCTGGATCTTCTCATCGTACTCGTATAGGAATTGCTGCCCGCGATTCATCACGGCATTCACATACCGCTCGTCAAATAACAGGGCACTCCCAAAATGCGCGTCCGTCAGCGCGGCAATGAGTCGGCTGTGCCAGTACATGCTGTCCGTGGAAACTGTTTCTGTAGTACCGCTGAGGTACTTGGGGAACTCCGTTACATTAGCGTATACCGGGAAGCAGGCCGTAAAGCCGCTGCCACCCATGGACAGCCATTCCACACCCTGAATTGCTTCCGGCAAGTCGCCGCGGATCTGCATAATCCCGCAAACATCGCTGTTAGGCACACCGATTGTGCGGTACTTCCCCTTGCATGCGGCGTTCTTGTCATAGGGATTGTAGGGCGTCCCCTGGTAATAGGACCCCAGCAAATACCGCACATCTTCTACCGTCACCTTGCGCTCCGGCACAAAGGACCATGGAATGTCGTTGCTCTCCGGAGTGAAGTCCGCGTGATCCCCATCCCACTTATATGTACGGGGCAGGAAATACCGGGCCATAAACCAGGCACGGGGCGTATTGTAAATATGGTCAGCGTCGGAATGAGAACCGAAGGCCAGTCTGGGGTTGAAATCCGCGCCCGCATCCAGGGCCAGGTGGTACTTTTCCACGAACTCCCGCAGATCCTTGGAGCAAAGGTGTTCCTTCTGCTCCCCGTAAGCATCCGCAAAGTCAAAATGATCCAGACCAAACTGGTTGGGCATGATGACCACCCGGTCGTCCGGCACCCGTCTGGCGATCCAGTGATGACCGCCGATAGTTTCCAGCCACCAGACTTCATTGGCGTCTGCAAATGCCATGCCATTGGGTTCATAGGTGCCATACTGCTCCAGCAGCGCGCCGGTGCGAAGCACGCCTTCCCGGGCAGAATGGATATAGGGAAGCACCAGGGTCACCAGGTCCTCTTCGCCAATTCCGCCAGGAACCTCTTTGCTGTTGCGGTTTTTCTTTTTCTGATACCGGACATAGGGGTCTGCGCCGATAACCCGGGCGTTGCTGGTGATGGTCTCGGTGGCGGTCATGGCCACGTTGGCTTCATTGATGCCACAGGCGGGCCATACGCCATTGGTCTTTGTCACGTTGGGGCAGTCGGTATAGCGCATGGCGTTCCCCGGGAGTTCCACTGTCAGGTGAGAGATGACAGTTTTGTATGTGGTGGCCTTCTCCCTGGCCGGGTGAGTCAAAATGCGCTTGGCTTCAAATCCACCGTCATCATTGCGGGCAATGATCGTTGAGTTGTCATGGCTGGCTTTTTTACCGACCAAAATTGTTGTACAGGGCATACGCGACTCCTTTCCCTTTTCCATCTATTTCGGATTGCGTACAGCTTCTTTTTTCATTGCATAGCAAATTATCTACAACCGGGAATCGTCGAAAAAACGATTCCTTCTTCTTTATGCAACGCATTCATTATAGCACAGGCACCATGCTATTTCCAGTCCTGGGTTGCTTCTGTTTTTGATATTTCTATGTGCTGACAATGATGCGATAGTTGCTTTGAAAACAACAAAAAAGTAGAAGGAAAACCGCATCCAGAACAACTGAGTGCAGTTTTTCGAGGGGAGTGTTGGAAAATAGACGCAGGAACAAGCGCGGGCATATAAATTCGCGAACTACACCAATGTGCAGTTCACGAATGGAGAGCGACAGCTTGACGCTGGCGAAGACGGTGGGATTCGAACCCACGTGTCGGTTCATCACCGACAAAACTTCGATGCGGACGGAATTTCCGAACTCAGCGGGATTTGATGGAAGATAAGGGAACCTGGAGTGAGCCAAAAAAACCAGTATTTCTGCGGATTTTGGGAAGTCAAATGTAAAAAAACAGAAATTTTCAGGTCTGGAAATCCGAGGATGGACAGCAAAATTCTAAGAAAATCCCCGTAGAAAACCAGTAGAACCAGGGGCAAAAGTACCCCAAAACCTACACGTGGGCAGTGCGGATTTTGAGGGTGTTTTGGCGGGACAGTCTCCATGTGTGGTGGAGAGGTCGGACTTTTTGATCGGTGGGACAGTCTTTCTGCAAATGTGTATCTGAACCATACGGCATGACGGATGTGGTGTTGCATCCGTTCTCTGACTGAGCCATAATAGTCCTCTAAACGAACGTTGACAGGAAGCATCGCATGGTATAAAATTTATAGCAGTAAAGCGAGGTGAGCACGATGTTGTTCGGAAAATTCTGCATTGATTTCGGCTCCGTTCAAATGGATATCACAAAACATTGTGCGGAGCCTTTTCGGAATGTCGATCTGTAAAACCGGGAGGCCAGGACAGAAACTTTCTGCCTTTGGTTTTTGTACCCTTTTTGCAGACTGACAGGAAAAGATAGATGCTGTATGGCCGCGGACAATGTTTTGTCTGCGGCCTTTTGTTATGCTCATTTTAGGGACAAGGGAACAGAGGGCACACAGTAAAGTGCTGCCCTCTGTCTTTTTGAAAGGAAGATGTTACATGACTCAAGAACAAAACTTTTTGACAGGGAGTGTGGCGAAAAAACTGCTTTGGTTTGCCTTCCCGCTGTTTCTGGCCAACCTGCTACAAGCTCTTTACAATGTGGTGGATATGCTGGTGGTAGGGAAAATTGTGGGCGAGACCGGCCTGGCCGCCATCAGCAACGCCTCCATGCTGTGCTTTATCATCAATTCACTCTGTATCGGCCTAACCATGGGAGGAAGCGTTTTGGTGGCCCAGTACAAGGGGGCGGGCGATCAAAAGGGGCAGCGTGACACCATCGGAATGTTGTTTCTCCTGGCGCTGGCAGCTTCCGTTGTGGTTACCATGCTCGGCCTCGCCGTCTACAAACCTCTGTTCCGGGCACTGGGTGTTCCGGACGAGGCCTATTCAGAGGCCTGCGGCTATATGGAAATTATCTGTTGGGGGACTCTATTTGTCTTTGGCTACAACACGGTCTGCTCCATCCTGAAAGGACTGGGCGATTCCAAAACGCCCCTCTTTTTCGTGGGTGCCGCCACACTTCTCAATGTCTTGCTGGATGTGCTGCTGGTAGGACCGAGTTCTATGGGTACAGCAGGGGCGGCCTGGGCTACGATCACTGCTCAAGGTGTTGCCTTTGTGGGTTCGCTGCTCTATTTGCGGAGACATCAGTTAAACTTTTCCCTCAAGGAGGTTGCCCTTCGACGAGAAATCCTGCTGGCCATAGGGAAGGTAGGTTTGCCCACCGCCATCCAAATGGTGGTGGTGAACACAGCCTATCTACTGGTGACGGGGATGCTCAATCCCTTTGGCACCTCGGTGGCCGCTGCTTCCGGCGTTGGACTGAAGATCAATACTTTTGCCGGAATGCACTGCTGGGCTATTGGCCAGGCCATCACCGCCATGGTGGGCCAGTGCGTGGGGGCAGGTCAAATCCGGCGGGCACGCCAGGTGGTACGGTCAGGCCTGTTGCTGAACCTTGCGGCTACAGCGGTGGTAGTCGTGACGGTCCAGCTTCTGGCGGAGCCGCTCATCTGTCTGTTTGATAGTACCAGCCCGGAGGTGATCCGGGTGGGCGTGTTGTATCTGCGCTTATGCTGCGGGGTCAACAGCCTGGTCTATGCCGCCATGTACACGCTGGATTCCTTTGCCATCGGCGTGGGCGCGGCCCACGTGGCCATGGTCAATGCCCTGCTGGACGCGGTGGTCGTTCGCCTGCCGGTGGGATGGCTGCTGGCCTTTTGCTTCTCCATGGGTTTTCCCGGAATCTATCTGGGTCAGGCCCTTTCGCCCATCTTGCCCGCCTTGGTTGGGTTCCTCTACTTCAAAAGCAGAGGATGGGAAAGAAAGAGATTGGTGCGTGAGACTTCAAAAGCGGGCAGCCTAAACAAGTAAGAGGAGGAAAAGAATATGAACCCATCAACCATCTATCCCCGGACAGGGGATACTCAAACGGTCTATCTCAACCAAGTGGTAACGGATCCCAGTATCCTCGTAGGGGACTACACCATGTACAACGACTTTGTCCATGACCCCGTGGAGTTTGAAAAGAACAATGTACTGTATCACTATCCTGTCAACCACGACCGGCTGATAATTGGCAAGTTCTGTTCCATTGCCTGTGGGGCGAAGTTCCTGTTCAACAGCGCCAACCACAGTATGCAATCCCTCTCCACCTATCCCTTTCCCATTTTCTTTGAGGAGTGGGGACTGGACCGGAAGCAGGTGGCCAGAGCCTGGGACAACAAGGGTGATATTGTCATCGGAAATGATGTGTGGATTGGCTACGAGGCGGTCATCTTGGCAGGCGTTACAGTGGGAGACGGAGCTGTTATCGGTACCCGGGCTGTTGTGACAAAGGACGTACCGCCCTATACCATTGTGGGTGGAGTTCCTGCCAAGCCGATCCGAAAGCGATTTTCTGAGGGCGCTATTGCCGCGCTTCTGGAGCTGAGATGGTGGGACTGGCCAGAGGAACGGATCAAGGAGAATTTGGATGCCATTCAGTCGGGACGGCTGGATCAAATCAGATGACCTGCTTTACGGCTAATCCAAGGATGTCGGTGCCCTGCATTTTGATTGATCTGAAGTAAAAAACACCGCCCTCTGAAACTTTAGGTTTTCAGAGGGCGGTGTTTATGTCTTGTTCTGCTTCCAGTGGTTCAGCTTTGGAAGCTGAGCTTCCAAATAGGCTCTGACCTGCTCCGGGGGAAATGCTTCGTTCGATATGTGACCTTCCAGAAAGTTTATCAGTTCCTCGAGGCTTGTGTAGACAAATTTCCCGTCGGCATAACACCACTTGCAGTAGTCCTCGTTGAAGGTGCCGTCCGGCTCTCGGCTGATGCTGGCATCCTCCAGGGGCATGCCGCAGCATTGGCAGGTTAGTTGCCTGGGAGAACCAAGCAGGGTATTGATGGAGACATCGAACAGTTTGGAGAGCAGTTTCAGAGTTTCCGTATTGGGCACCGTTTCTCCGGTCTCCCAGCGGGAAACCGCCTGCCGGGATACATGCACCTGCTGTGCCAGCTGTTCCTGAGAGAGGCCGCGCTTGGTGCGCAGTTCCAGAAGGATTTCTTTGGTATCCATGTTGATCACCGCCTTGCCTGGATTGTACCACAGTGGGAGCCAAAAGCAAAGCAACTCTCTGTTGCTCCCATCTTACTTTCACAAATGTACCAACCTAAGGCTGTCAGAGGTTAAGGCGGTATGACCGTAGGTGCGGATGTGTTCCAGCTCCTCTTTGTACTTGGCATATTTGTAGCTGAAGTGGTTGGGAAACGATGGAATGATCTTGCAGGACTCATACTTCAAGCGGTCCACACCGGTTACTCTGTACCCCGGGCTCTTTTTTTAGAAGCAGATAGCTTGCAACGGAAAGGACCAAGAACACGCCCCAAAAGAGGAAACTGTGAAAGATTCCGACGGGGTAGGGGGCAATCCAACCGTTCTGGAACAGTAGGATGGAGAGATAGCCGGTGATCATGGAACCCGGCATAAAAGCGATCCCAAGGAGGTTGAGCCAGTTTATATAAAAGCAGGCTTTCACGGGGGACAACAACCTTGCGATAAAATATCCTGCAACTCCCATCGCTTGGATGATCATGGAGCCCCAAACGACTTCCATAGTCTGTTCCGCATACCACCCGCCAAACGCACAGAATAATCCAATGAAAATCAAGGCAGTGGATACAACATAAAGGATTTTGCTTGTCAGATCTTTGCTCTTGTCCCTGTGGTCCTTGACCGGTTCTATGCCTTTTAAGAGATAGTCGGTTGTGACGTCGAAGAAATCGCTGAGGAGAATGATTTTGTCCAGATCCGGCGTGCTTTGTTCGCTTTCCCATTTGGAAACAGCTTGTCTGGAAACTCCTATTTGATCTGCAAGCTGCTCTTGGGAGATTCCCTTTGTTTTCCTCAAAGATTGGATTCTGTCTGCTAGGTTCATAGTCATCGCTCCTTTTTGTGTTTGGAGTCATTCTAGCAGATTGGACGGTTGCATAGCCACCATCCAGACATGGAAGTGTGTCAACTAGCGGTTGCGGGGTGTTTGCGGTTGGAAAAAGCGGAAACTATGCGGTGTTGCACATTGGGATTTCCCCAGTCCCTTTAGATTTCATTGTACCAGAAGGAGGGGGGGATTTCCATTGGTCCAGCTTCAGTATTTTGTTGAATGGTGAGGGGCGCAGTTTTATAAGGAATTGAGACAGCGAATTAAGAGAAAGTTATCTTCAAACAGTTAACAGCAGTAATAAGAGAACCGAATAGTTACTCTTGTCCCTGCTGTTAATTCTGGGATGTTTTCAGTTAGCCAATATTCCCATTATTAAATTTATGGTTTCTACCATAGAAATTTGGAGAGTTGCAATAGTCTGCTTTCCTGTTCCTCCCATTTTCGCAGCTCGGTCAGTTGTTCTGATGTGTGGAACCAATGCTCTCCGCCTTCCACCACAGTGAGATAAACATTGGAACGTTGAGCGTAGGTTTCCACTATCTGGCGTGGGGTCATATTGTCTTTGCTTCCGTAGAGGAGGCAAACGGGACATTTCCGATCTCTCACAGGGTGTTCTCGAACCCAGCAAAGATACTTCCAGGACAAAGTTTGCCCGAAGGAGGTGGCAATCTTGCCTTGTTCCCTCAACCGTTCCTCTGTAACGCCCGCCCAGTCCATCATGGTTAAAATCAACTGTTCCATATTTAAAATGGGGGAGACTAGCAGAGCTTGTGATGGTGAATCCAGGCATGCCAGGGCAAAGTAGGCACCAATACTGGTAGCCCGGAGGGCCACCTTATCCCAGTGGCCTTTGGCCCAGTTCCATGCCGATTGAATATCTGGAACTGCTGTCTATGGTACTAGTTCTTCGCCCCGATTTTGTCGATCTCCATGACCGGCCAAATCTATGGCAAGCATCTGGTATCCTTTGGGACAAACCACTTGAGCGAAGGCTTCAGCTTCTTCTTTATAGCCCATTTGTCCGTGGAGGAAAAGATAACATCGTTCCCCAGAATCGCCGTATAAAACCGAGGGGATCGAACCGATGAGAAATTTTTTGGTTTCCATAGCTATACCTTTCTGAAACATCTCCGATTTGATCACCCTATCTCTGGAATAGATTTAAATCCGGGAAAGTAACTCCGCTTTTTTGGTGTTAAACTCTTCCTGCGTAATAGCTCCCATATCCTTCAGCTTCGCCAGCTTTTCCAGTTTTGCAAAAGCATCTTCTCCCGGTCGGGTGGGAGTAGTGATTGTTGCATCTTTATCTGTTTTCTTTCCTTTTGTGAAGATGCCACTGATGCCCTCTCCAAAATGTTTTACACCTTTTACAGCCCGGTCTTTGACAGAGGATTTTTTCTGCATTGGCAGGGAAGGGTTCCTTTGACATTTCCTCAAGCTCCTCGTAGTCCTGTAATACTTCGGCTTCGGTGTAGTCAAAGTTTGCCTTATCTAGGGAGGCGGCCAAACGCTTGGCCATGGGGAGCATCGAGGCAAAGTTTAAGCTGCCGGAAATCACGCCGCCAACCACAGGAATCGCTTTGGAGATTCCTTTTGCCACGGTGCTTTTTGTGACCTTCACACCGACCAGTTTTTCGATTTGCTTCACCATGGGATACCAAAGTGTTTTGGTCAGCGCTTTTTAAGGCTGATCTATAGAGAGAATAGGAAGGTTAGCTTTCTTTCATGTATTGCCGGATTTACCGGGAGCCTGTATAATAACACCACAGAAGGAGAGCGCGGTGGAGCTGCTAAAGCAAGTCCTGTAACCACGCCATTTCCCGCAGACCAGCCTAGAAACCATTGTTTTCCTTGAAAGGAGGGCCGGCATGGCTATTCCAGAGGTAGAAAAACAGGATATCATAAACGCGCTTACATATATTGACCAAAACGGGGTGCCGTTTCCTCACCAAAGCACCAAATATGAGCTGGTGTCGGAGGATGGAAAGCGATATCCGCCCAAATATGTCCTGGCGGTGGCGGCCCACCTGGCAAAGGGAACGGATATCCAGACGGATTCCTTCCACGCCGGGGAGGCCAAGAACTTTTTGGAGGGTCTGGGATTCCGGATCGATACAAAACTGCTGGAAAAATTTCAGCTGTCGATTTCGGCAGAGGACGTCCAGTCCACTGATGAGCGCTTTACCATGGACAACTTGAACCTTGGCGACGGGTATAAGACGCTGTCTGTGTACCTGAAGCGGGGGGATGGGACGATTGTTCGCCGTACCTATCGCAAGGGCGAGCGACGCAATTCCAATCAAACCATGGCGCGCATTGCTTTTCAGGTGTTTGAAAAGCAGATCGGCGCCTTGTCCACAGAGGAAAAAGAAGCGTTTCCCATCTGCCAATATACTCCTGGCAGCGGTGTGATCCGTGGGATCTATCCCAGCGTGGAGGAATTTCGGAAGTACCGCAAAACCATTGAATATTCCACCTATTACAGCTATGCCCTTGGCAGGATGTTTGTGATCTATTGCTGGAACGTTTTTTCCACGATTTTGTTTGTGCAGGAATGCCTGAAGCGGTTTGGGCAGCCAGGGGATCAGTTTGTTTTGACCTATCGGGAGAAAACGGAAAAAGAGATCAAAGACGCCAAGGCTGACGAAACGCTTGAAGAGGAACTTGCCCAAGAGTTTCAGGGGTCTTTGGAGCCTTATTCTTCGATGTTGGTGGAATCGAAGAACCTGATTTTCCGAGGTGCACCGGGCACGGGAAAGACCTACCTGGCCAGGCAGATCGCTGCGGCAGTTGTCAGCGACGGTGATTATGCCGATTACGAGTTGCTTACCGATGAGGAAAAATCACGGGTGGAGTTTGTGCAGTTCCACCCTAGCTACGATTACTCGGATTTTGTGGAAGGCCTGCGTCCCAAGCTCAACGAGGATGGGACCATGGGCTTTGAGCTGAAAGATGGAATCTTTAAGAAGTTTGTAGCTCGCGCCAGGAAGAACTACGAGGATTCCCAGAAAACCCAGGAAGATCTCGATCAGGAGGTATCCGCTCAAGAGGCGATGAGCGACTTTTTTGAGACGATACGATTTGGTGTGGACACCTTCCAGACGGTGAATGGCAGCGAGTTTTCCATCACCGATGTGGATGACTCCCACATCTATATTGCCATACCGGGGAACGCATCTTCCAACAGGTTGACTTTGAGCCTGGATGAAGTGAGACAGATGCTGGAATCAGGAAAATCCTTTGAGAAGGTCAAGGACCTCACTCTGTTTTTTGGAAAGGTCTTTGCTACACAGGGATACTCCTATGATTTTGCCATCTATAAAGAGATCTTAAAGCGGAAAAAGAAATCGTCCAAGGCCACCTCGAAAGTGGAGAAGCTCAAAAAATACGTCTTTATCATTGACGAGATCAATCGAGGGGAGATCTCTAAAATATTTGGAGAGCTGTTTTTTGCCCTGGATCCGGGATACCGTGGGAGAGCGGGAGAAGTCACCACCCAGTATGCCAATCTCCACGCCGACCCCAATGAGAAGTTTTTCATCCCGGAGAATGTTTACATCATTGGCACCATGAATGACATCGACCGGTCGGTGGACAGCTTTGATTTTGCCATGCGCAGACGGTTCCGGTTTGTGGAATTGAAAGCGGATGAGCGTCTGGAGATGTTGGCAAACCTGGAGGACGAGGAATTGGAAGAGGAGGCCATCCGGCGGATGACGGTCTTGAATAAGGAGATCGTCCGGGTGGAAGATCTGAATGAGAACTATCAGATTGGCCCGGCCTACTTCCTGAAATTAAAGACGCTTTCCTTTGATCAGCTTTGGACGGATTATCTTGCGCCTCTTCTGCAGGAATACGTGCAGGGCATGTATGACGAAGCGGGAATCTTGCAGCGGTTTGCCGAGGCCTATGGCTATCCGGATTCCACAGAAGGTGCTGGGAATGAAACTACTCAGAATCAAGGATAATTCCAGGTCCCAGAGAGCACTTTTTTCCCCGATTGAGAAATTGACTGGCAAGATTGCCGATAAGACGCTGGAGCAGTTGGAACGGGAAGGGGTGTTTGTCTTCCCGGGAAGCTTGCGGCGTATGGAAGACTTAACAGGGGAGCAGATGATTCTCCAAGGGGTCAACGACTCTTACCAAACTGGTAACGTGATGGGATTCCTGGGATGGGGCGATGAGCGGCTGATCATCGAATCTAGATTCTGTGGGGAAGAGGGGGACTTCTTATTCCAGTATCTGCTGGAACAGGTGGTTGGCATTCCTAATCTGGTGAACCTCAAATCCGATGCCAGTCAGGAAAACAGATTGTTCCATTTTCTCCTTTTTCTGTTTCCTCACTATTTGAAAGCTGCTGTGCGAAAAGGGGTCTTCAAACAGTATACTTCTCATGCCTACAACGATGAGAAAATCAAAGGTGTGGTGGACGTTCCCAGGCATCTCAAACAGAACACCCCCTTTTACGGCAAGGTTGCCTACAACCAGAGGGAGTTTTCCTACGACAACAGTCTGATGGAACTGGTACGTCACACCCTGGAGTTTATCAAAGGGAGACCTTATGGAAACCACCTGCTTTCCCGTGTCAGGGGGGAGGTCCAGCTGGTTCGAGGGGCTACTCCCGGCTACAATCCCTGCCAAAGGCAAAAGATTGTGAAGGACAATAGGGACAACCCTGTTCAACACGCCTACTTTCGGGAATACAGCGCTTTGCAGCGGCTTTGCCTTCTGATCCTGCAGCACCAGAAGCACCAGATTGGTTCTGGATCACGGCAGATTTACGGCATTTTGTTTGATGGCGCCTGGCTTTGGGAGGAGTACATAGCTTCTTTGTTGGAAGATCTGTTCTATCACCCTAGAAATAAAGCGGGGAAAGACGCGCAGCGGCTGTTTTCTGGCGGAGTAGGACTGATCTACCCAGACTTTCTAAGTAAGGACTCGGAAAATCGGATTATTGCAGATGCTAAGTATAAACCTATCGACAACATTGGAAACCGTGACTATCTGCAAGTGTTGGCGTATATGCTGCGGTTTGAGGCCAAAACCGGATACTATCTCTACCCAGAAGTGGGGGAGACTCAAGATGTGCGCCTGTGGCTAAACCGAGGCTCCACCTTTGAGAAAAATGTCACGGCAAGAGATGATCTTTGCGTGGTAAAGCACGGCTTGAAGATTCCTTCCACCGCCCATTCTTACAAGGAGTTTGTTGCAGAAATGAAGGGAATCGAGAAAGAATTCCGAAAGATATTTCTTGATGAAACAAACCATGTGAGCACCAAAATCATGAGAAGCATAGGAGAGAAACCATGACAGAAGTAGTCGCCGCCCTTATTTGGAAGGGCAACCAATTCATGATCTGCCAGCGTCCGGCCCACAAGGCCCGTGGGCTCCTGTGGGAGTTCGTAGGCGGTAAGGTGGAGCCAGGGGAGACCAAAGAGCAGGCCCTTGTCCGGGAGTGCCGGGAGGAACTGGCCGTCACTGTTCAGGTGGGGAAGGTATTCATGGAAGTCACCCATGAATATCCGGACTTGACAGTGCATCTGACCTTGTTCCACGCCTCCATCCAGGAGGGAACGCCCCAGCTTCTGGAGCATAACGACATCCGCTGGATTACCGTAGAGGAGATTGATCAGTATCCTTTCTGTCCGGCAGATGAGGTGATTTTGGAAAAGCTGAAGGAAAAACAAGCGTGACTTCATCCTTTCCGATGGATTAAGTTCGTTTCCTCTTGTGGAATGCAAATATAAAGAGTTTTGTACTCGTTGTCCAAGGATGGCGTTTATGAAAACTGCGATGAATTTGCTCGTTGTATGGCGGAACTGAGGCTGTCAAAATGCAATTCTTAGTTTCTAAAGGATGTAAACGATTCATAAAGGAATGAAACCTATGCCGAAACCAAAGAAATACCGAACCATGGATTTTGTGTGGCTTCCTCTCAAATATGCACCATTGCAGACCGGGTTTACCATCCTGTACACCCTGTTGGTGGGGCTGATCCCAGCCTATCAGACGGTGGCTACAGCCAGCTTCATTGACCGGGCTATGGACATCTTTGCCGGAAAGCGGGAACCCGCGGAAATTTTGCTGCCAGTGCTGATGATTGTGCTGGCGATATTATTCAACAATCTCATGCCTGCAGTGGCAGATCTGGTCAGTCTTTCCGGAGCCAACCGGATCAGTGTCAGGCTCAGGGAACTTGTGCTGGACAAGAGGGCAGCTCTGGAATACCGTCACATAGAAAACGCCGAAACCCAGGACTTGATTGCCAGGGTATGCGGGGAACCGGCAGAATCCTTCCAAAGAGGGTTTCAGAATTTTCTGCTGGCGGAAAAATTGGTCATCAGCTCTGTCTCCCTACTAGCTATTGTCATGACCTCCTCCTTTGCCAGCGGCATTGCTATTGTGATCGTGAGCGTCCCACTGATTTTTTTGGCCATGAAAACCGGAAAGAAAAACTATGAAATGGGCAAAGAAGCTGCCAAGATACAGCGGAAATACCGGTACCTGTCCGAGGTTCTCACCAACAAGGAGTATGCGCAGGAGCGTTCTCTGTTCCGTTACAGTGGATATCTGCAGGAACAGTACAGCAGTCTCTATGAACAATCTCAGAAAATTGAATCCGGAATTGAATGGAAAACCTATGCCAATATGAAAAGCGGCTCCTTAATCACCCTGGCCTTGGTTGGGATAATTGCTGCGATGCTGATTCCCGGGGTGGCCGCGGGAAAGATGACGGTAGGTGTTTTTATTGCCCTGATCAACGGGCTCTTTTCCTTGATCCAGGGAATGTCCTGGAGGCTGTCTGAAGTCATGCGGGAATATGCGCGGCTGCAGGAATATCGGAAGGACCTAAACGCCTTTTTTGCTTTGAGCGAAAAGCAGGACGCAGACACCGCTCCACTTCCGATGAAGGATTTTCAATTTGAAACCCTGGAATTCAAAAATGTGACTTTCCGGTATCCGGGAACAGAGCGGGAGATTTTAAAGGACTGCTCATTTTTGCTGGAAAAGGGAAAAAGCTACGCCATTGTCGGGGAAAACGGAGCTGGAAAATCCACCATTACCAAGCTGATTCTGGGCATGTATGAGGATTACCAGGGGGGAATTCTGCTCAATGGGAAGGACATCAGAAGCTATCCTTTTGCCTGTCTGAAGGCATTGGTTTCGGTAGTGTTTCAGGATTTTTCCCGCTATGCGGTCACTCTGCGGGAAAACATTCTGCTGGGAGACTTAAACCGGGAGGATGAAAAGGGCCTGGAGCAGGCGCTTTCCCAAATAGGGGCTGGGAAGCTGAAGGACAAGCTGCCTCATGGCCTGGATACCCCTTTAGGAAAGATTCGGACCGGAGCGGTAGAGGTATCCGGTGGAGAATGGCAGCGGATTGCCATAGCGAGATTGCTCTACAGCGACTCTCCCATCAATATTCTGGATGAGCCCACAGCGGCCTTGGATCCTGTGGCGGAAAGCGATGTGTACCAGATGTTTTCTCAGGTAAACCAAGACAGGTTTACCATCTACATTACCCACCGTCTGGGAGCAGCCAAAATCGCAGACCAGATTTTAGTGCTGAATCAGGGCAAGATTCAAGAAATGGGAAACCATGACCAGTTGATGAGCCTGGACGGCGGTATTTACCAAACCATGTTTGAAAGCCAGAAATCCTGGTATCTGTCATAAACCCTAAGAAAGGAATAGGTTCTTATGAAAAGCAAAAAGAGAAGGGGGATTTTGGCAGGCTGCCTGAGAAGCTTAAAAGTTGTGTGGAAAGCGGCTCCAAGGATTCTGCTGCTGCACTGCTGCTTTACCATACTCCACGGCCTGTCCTGGACCTTTCAGGTGATGTTCACCCAACGCTTTTTTGATTCCGCAGAGCAGATGGTGACCCAAAGGACCGGGTATTCTGGATGTATGCTCTCTCTGCTGGCCATGATTTTGGCCTATGCCCTGGCTCAGGTTATGAATGGTGTAGACAACTGTCATGCCAGGATCTTGAATCTCCATGTGAACAAGTATGTAAACCTGCAGTTTTTCCGGAAAATTGACACACTCAGCTGTGCGTCTTTTGAAGACACGCAAAAGCTGGATCAGCTGAATAAGGCTGTGAACGGTGGGGAAAACCTCATGTGGATCGCCATTGTCCTGACGGATTCCATCTTTTTCTACACGATCTATTTTCTATCTATGGGCGCCTATCTGTTTACCCTAAAGCCGATTCTGTGTGTGTGTATTCTACTGGTGTTTATCCCAAGTTTGTGCTCCAACTTTCTCCAGCTGCGCACCTTCCGCCATTATGAAGACCTTTCCGCGCCTATTCGCCGGGAATGCGACTATTATGAGCAGTGTGCGGCGGATTTAAAGGACACTCGGATTCTGGGAGTCACCGGATATTTCAGAAATTTGTTTTCAGGGACATTGCGCCAGCTCAACCGCCTGTTGTTCCGCGCTCAGCTGAAAAAGAGCATGGTGAATCTCGTCATGAATGTGATTACCACAATCGGCTACGGCGGCATCCTTTTGATGGTTGTGGTGCTGGTGATGAGACAGGAAATCTCTGTAGGTGCTTTCGCGGCAGTACTGGCCTCCATCGTCAGCTTGTTTAATTTTATGGAGGAGGTAATCTCCGAACGGATTGGCTGGGCCAGCGAAAATGTAGCTGCTCTGGAAAACTATCTGGACTTTATGGACGAGTCCTCTCAACCGAGCCCCACAGAGCCAATGCCTCAAAACGCCGATATCCAGCTCAACGATCTCTCTTACCGCTATCCCTTCGCCAAGCAAAACGCCTTAAATAACATTCACCTGATCATCCGGCATGGTGAAACGGTGGCCATTGTAGGGGAAAACGGCAGCGGAAAATCCACCCTGTGCCGGATTCTCCTGGGACTTTACCCACCCACCCAGGGCGAAGTGACCATTGGGGGAAAAACCGCCGAAACCATAGACCGTCAAAGGGATTCTGCTATCTTCCAGAACTATAACCGGTATCACATGACCTTGCGGGAAAATCTCCACATCAGCTGTACCCAGCGTCAACCTACAGAGGAAGCGCTCCTTCCCATCTGTGCGGAAGCCGGGGTAGACCTTCAGGTTGGTTCCTTTGACCAGGGCCTGGACACCATGCTGGGGCGGGAGTTTGACGGTGCAGAGCTGTCCGGTGGCCAGTGGCAGCGGGTGGCCATTGGTCGGGGACTGTTCCGACCCAGTGACTTTATTGTGCTGGATGAGCCCACCTCTGCCATTGACCCCCTGCAAGAGACCCGGCTTTACCAGGAATTTATGGAAATTTGCCGGGATAAGACAGCAGTGATTGTCACTCACCGGCTGGGCTCTGTGAAGATTGCCGACCGGATTGTGGTCTTAAAAGACGGCTGCCTTGCAGAGGAAGGTACCCATGAGGAGCTTATGGCTATAGGCGGCGAGTACAAGCGTATGTTTGACGCCCAGAGCCAATGGTACGGTTAATACTATAGTAGTGACAAGTCTATCTAAAATACTTATCCCCAGTATGGATACCTATTTTCTGTCCTGGATTTAGAAAGTGAACAGGTTTGGGATTGGCTTACTTGCAATTTTCTGTATCTGGAGTATTTGTATATTCGGAATAACGAACATGACAATGAAAGATTTTTTGTAATCGTCAATCCTACCTTGTCATTTGATGAGATAATACAAACCGAAAGCGGAGATCAGTGCGCTTGAGAATCGTTTGAGTGATTCTTCATCCGATGTTCCATCCATTCTTCCTTCAAAATAGAATAACACAAGGTATCTCCTCGATCTCTGGCGTGTTTTCGAAGAGTTCCTTCATGAGTAAAATGACATTTTTCCAATACCCGTACGGATTCGTTATTAAATGACCGAACCCAAGCTGCTACTACTTCGGTATCCCGTTCAGAAAACATATATTCAAGCATCGCCGAAAGTGCTTCCGTTGCAAACCCGTTATTTCGATGGTTGGCTGCGACAGTATATTCTACTTCTTTGTATTGAGCATATCGGTTCATGTCTCCAAATAAGACAAACCCGATTAAGCGTTGATCCTCTTTTTGGATAATGGCACGCATTTCCGGATTCTGTTTCCAATTGCAAATGAAACTTCGGCTTTCTTCGATATTTCTGTATGAACTTACTCCAGAAAGTTGCAATCTGGGATCAAGGCAAAGTTTGTATAGTTCTTCTGCATCCTCTTCTTGCCAGTAACGAAGAAGCAATCGCTTCGTTTCAATGAATTCGACCATTTTTCTCTTCTCCCATGAATCCTTTTCTAAAAAAATCTTGTATAGAATCAAAAAGCACAACATGAGAGTTCAACTCTACAATGTTGTGCTTTTTTCTGGCGGAGATGAAGAGATTTGAACTCTTGCGCCGGTTTGAGCCGACCTACCGCATTTCGAGTGTGTCCGGGATTTCCGAAATCAGTGGAATTTGATGGAAGATGGGGGAACCTGAAGGAAGCCGAAAACGCCAGTGTTTCTGCGGCTTTTGGGAAGTAGGAAGCGAAAAAATCCGGAGATTTCTAGGTCTGGAAATCCGCGGGGAGACAGCAAAATTCTAACGGAATTCTAAGAAAATCCCCGTAGAAAACCAGTAGAACCAGAGGCAAAATCGCCCCCAAAACCCACACGTGGGCAGTGCGGATTTTGGGGGTGTTTTGGCGGGACAGTCTCCATGTGCGGTGGAGAGGTCTGGACTATTGACCGGAATCTTTCTGTTCTGGGTGATGCGTAGACCCTGGAGCACCCCGTCCGTTTCTGTGGACGCGGTGGGCTGTGGGGTTCGATCAATGAAGCTTGACAATATCAATAACCCCTCACAGTGTGATAGGGGAGTGGGGTCAGAGCAGTTCTTTTGTTTTGCAGGCAAGATACAGCGGAATATTGGTGATCGCGCCGTCCTTTCGATACCCGCGCTTGGAAAAGCGGATGGCGTGTTCGGGATTGTGCTCGGCGATATACCGCTTAAAGGAAGGTGCGGACTTATCTTCGCCGCCCTTTGCCTCGATGGGGATGATCTCTGTGCCGTTTTGCACCACGAAGTCGATCTCACCGGCTTTGGTTGAGTAATAGCGGGGCTCCACTTCAAATTGACCGCGAAGCTGCTGCAACACATAGTTTTCGGTCAAGGGTCCTTTGAATTGATAGTCGGCTTTCAGCAGGATGGCGCCGTTGTCAATGCCTGCCATGTGTTTAAGCAATCCGGTATCAAAGAGAAACAGCTTGAATTGGTCCAGCTTATCAAAGGCGGAAAGGGGATGCTCCATCTTGGAGACATTGTAGATACGGTTAAGCATACCAGCTGAAACAAGCCATTCAATGGCTTCTTCAAAATCCCGTGCCCGTCCGCCCTGCCGGACCGCGCCGTAGAGAAACTTTTCATTGGATTTGGCAAGCTGGGAAACGATGCTGCGGAACACCATCAGGATGCGTCCGCTGTTCACCTTCCCGTTATGCTTTCCAAAGTCGTTTTCGTAGATCTCCACCAGCTCCCGCTGGATCTGGGAAACCGCTGCCGGGTCCTTATGGTTGATCCATGAAGCTACACATTCCGGCATCCCGCCGATGATCAGGTAGTTGTTGTAGGCTTCCAGCAAGCGGTTGTGGAAGATTTCTTCAATGGTCTGATTCTTCTGGATGCTCTTGTAGTAAGCAAAGAGCGCCGGTTCGGTGGCTTCCAGAAACTCGTCGAAGGTCAGCGGGTACAGATCGAGCAGATTGACCATGCCTACGGGATAGGACTTTGGCTGCGCCAGCAGGGTACCAAGCAGGCTTCCGGCTGCAACAACATGGTACTCGTTCGCTTTCTCTTTAAAGTATTTGAGGGTGTTGAGTGCCTCCGGACATTCCTGTACCTCATCAAAAATGACAAGAGTCTCCCCAGGTAGAATCTTTTCCCCGGCGATCATGGAAAGCAGTTCTATGATCCGCTGGGGGTTTTTGTTTGCCTCGAAAATAGATTTCAGTTCATCTTCCTCGTCAAAGTTCAAGTAAACGTAGCTTTCATAGCAGCTCTGGCCAAACTCTTTCATGAGCCAGGTCTTTCCGACCTGACGAGCGCCGCGGATAATGAGCGGCTTTCGCTCCGGGTCGTTTTTCCATGTTACAAGCTGCGAAAATGCGTTTCGTTTCATGTGCATCACCGCCATTGTTTTTGACTGAAAACAGTATAACACATTTTTCTGAGGTTTACAACGGAAGAAAAACACATTATTCTGGGATAATAAGGCAATAAAAACCACATTTTTCCGAAATGGATAGATTCCGGTCCCTGTTTTAATATGAAATGAAAGAATGAGAACATCATCCATCAGTATATCATTCTGTGGTTAGGCAAGATTCTCCTGTGCCAGATGACTTAGAAGATCGTCAATTGTTGTATTCACCAGAAAAGGTGGGGCGGCTTGTCCCACATGGCATAATATTGAAATAGCTTTTCAGACCACACGTTGCAGATGTTGCATCAGCGCTCTGGCTAATAGTCCTCTATTCTGCTGGAAACGAGAAAAGGCGTAGCATTTAGCTACGCCCCGGCGGTGTAAAGGTGGTGTGGGATACGAGAGAATTTCTCTATGGCCGTGTCGCCCATGACGATTCTTTCGCATTGGAACACCAGCGGTTTCTGCTCCAGCTCTACGTAAAGCAGGCGGGATATACCATCATCGGCGCTGCGGACGAATACGGCAGCGGGCTTACATTAGACCGCCCGGTACTCCAGGAAGTGAACGAGGCTGTTATCGCTGGCAGGGGGAATGTGGTGATAGTCCACAGCCTGACCCGGATAGGCCGGGAGTGGGGGATGCCCCAAAACTACCTTGACCTGCTCACCCATCACAAGGTAAAAGCTCCTGTGCATCCGGGATCGGCTGCTGTTCGACGAAAACGGTGCTGCCCCAATTTTGACAATAAAAAATGCGGAGTGCGGGGACTCGAACCCCTTTACAAAAGACCACAGAGAAAAAGCAAAGCAACTGACCCTTGCCCTAAAATCATTCAATGTATTGAGCAATTTTATGGTATTCATTTTCAAACAGATCTTTTCGCTGCAACAAAATTTCATAGCCATAGTCATAGGCAGGAGAGGGAAATAAATTTGCAGTCTCTAATAGATTGCCTGAGCCAATCCAAGAAGTAACATTGTCTATTCGCAAACGGGCAATTGCAACAACATTTGAAGAAACATCAAAAGAGTCTGTCGGCTCGTGTATATTTCGTCTTACAACTAAACCATGTTGAGCATGGGGACGTAAAAAAATTGAAGGAAGTGATGATCTAAGATCAATAGTAATTATCTCATTTCCTACATATATTCCTCGTTCAACAGGAGCCGCATTATTATCAACTGCGACGAGTAACATATATTGATAAATACTTCCCTCAAGATCTTTGGTGGTAGCCAGCTCAATTGGATTTAAATCGCGTTTTTGATAATAACAATATTTTGATAGACTTTTGATCTCTTTAAATTGGTTAAGTCCGAACCAAAGAGCAATCCAATGATTGTCAACTAAATCAATGAAATGCGTGGAATAACCATAATGTTGAAGTAATGCTTCGACAATTAGTGCAGGATTTTCTTTCCCTTTAAAACCAGTTAACTTTGCTGCTTTGGAAAACTTAGCATCTTCAAGCGCATTCCTAATGGCGCTATTCAATGCCTGCTCAAATTTAGGTGGATTAGGCTTGCGAGAAATACTTGGTAAAAGAGAATTATGCAAATGAACTTCTCCGCGATAATAAACATCACCATAATTAGTGTTTAAAAATTTAGCATAGCCAATTAATTGATTTAATGCTCTATAATCGAATACTTCAAAGATGGGAACTTTATGCTGTGTCTGAAATTCGTGTATTGCAATTTTCTTTATGTATGGGCTGGAAATGTTTTGCACTACCGTTGGCGAAAACTTCTTGGATGGTTTGGTAGAATTTGCTTTTTGTTTTGCATTTCTTGATAATTTCATTTTCTGTCCCACCTTTAGCAACAAGTACTCTATAAGCGATTTTACTAGGTAAGTATATTATAATTTAATCTAAACCTCTCATCAACAATAAAAGACTGAGAATGCGGGAGTCAACAAGTTACAAAAACAATAGCTCACCAAAATTGAATGAGAAGGAAGAGTAAACCTCCCTCCTGTTTCACCGGATTGCTAGACAGGTCCGCCTATGGTATGATGACACCAGAACGCGAGGAGGTGCCGTCATGCCCCTGCAAATTGTACGAAACGATTTCACCACCATGAAAGTGGATGCTATTGTCAACGCCGCTGACGAGAGCCTACTGGCAGACTGAGAGATTTGTCGCTCAGAAAGCCACCACTAAATACCCGATTCCCCTTATGCTTTGCTTGTAAACCAAACAACACAGTATAGGGGGACTATTTATGAAGCAGAATTTGACGGAATTGGTATTCATCCTGGACCGCAGCGGCTCCATGTAGGGGTTGGAGAGAGATACCATTGGGGGCTTCAACGCCATGATTGAGAAGCAGAAAGCGGAGCCCGGCCATGCCTTTGTCTCCCACCGTTCTCTTTGATGACCGGATCCAAGTGCTCCATGACCGAGTGAAGGTGGGGAAGGTTCGGCCCATTACGGAAAAAGAGTACTGTGTCCGAGGCTGCACCGCTCTGCTGGACGCTATCGGCGAGGCCATCCACCACATGGGAAACATCAACAAGTACGCCCGGCCCCAGGATGTGCCGGAGCACATCCTCTTCATCATCACCACCGACGGCATGGAGAACGCCAGCCGCCGCGACTCTGTCCAGCAGGTGAAGGAGATGATCCAGCACCAGAAGGAGAAGTACGGCTGGGAGTTCCTCTTCCTGGGGGCCAACATCGACGCGGTGGAGACGGTGGACCAGTTAGGCATCGCTCCTGATCGGGCGGTGAACTACCACAGCGACAGGGAGGGCACCCGCCTCAATTACTATTACCAAGTGGTGGGGCAAGCCGTGGCCGCTATCCGGTGCAGCGCCCCCTTGGATGAGCACTGGAAGGACGCCATTGAGGAGGATTTCCGCAAGCGTGGGAAGCAGGGCTGACTGTCATCGGATTTTAAAAGAAATGAGGGGCGGAGGTGTGAACTCCGTCCCTCATTTATGTCGTGGATTGTATCAGACCATTATTTCAGCTTAGCGCCGTCCTGGAAGGCGTTGGCCACCTTCTCACCCAGGACCCGGTATGCGTTGTGCATGGAGTCAAAGATGGTGGGCCGCAGCTTGTCCGGGTCGATCTTCCCATTCTCGTCCAGCACGGACTCGTCAGCACTCACATTGACGATCTCGCCCACCAGACGGCAGCTCTCCGGGTCGTAGCTCACCAGGCGGCATTCCACCGCCATAGGCAGCTGGTCGATGAGGGGGGCGTCCACAAATCCCGACTTGGTGGTGTGCCAGCCGGCCTTTGCCACCTTGTCAGCCGCTTTGTTGCCGGACTTAATGCCCACATAGTCGCAGGCCACCGCCTGTTCCATTGTGGCCATACTCACGGTAAAGGCCTTGCGAGCCAGAATGTTGGCGGTAGTCTTATGGCCATGATGCACATGCTCAGCTCCTTGTCGTCGCTGATGCTGCCCCAGGCTGCGTTCATGGCCCGTCTTCGTTGTAGGTAGCCAGGATAAAGACCGGCTGTGGATAGATCCAGGGCTTGGCTCCAAAATTCTTGCACATATTGACGCCTCATTGTACAGATATGTATGTGCTATTATTGTACTACAGATATTGATTTTGGAATATGGAAATTTGCTGCCGGGAAAGATGCGTCAAATGGAAAGTTTCCCTTGACTTTGACGTCCCGTCGACTGGTACAGTATCCGTAAGGAGGGATGTTTAGGGAGTATTCCATTCAGGAGCTGTCGCGCCTGTCCGGGATGACTACCCGCACCCTGCGCTGGTATAGTCATCTATAAGAGGCAGAAGAACGCATTACTTTTATAGAGTCATCATCTGTGCTTTGCAATAGACCAATCGAAATCAAAAACAACTGAATGTCTAAAACACTTAAATCGGATTTTGGTCCAATAGTTACAGAGGTGATAGCGCGCTTTATGTCTTTGAGTGCCACTTCAATATGAGAAACAAGTGTGTTGTTCTTTGGAACAAAAGCGAAATCAATTATATCAAACATCGGCTCTGGTTTGTCCATATAGTTTGTTGAAGGAATCATCCCTCTCTTTAATGCATTTGTGTTTGCTAAAAAGACCATGCGCCATTCTTTTTCTTCTTCAAAAGTTGCACTTTTATAGAGTGGTGCCAATGTAATGGAGTATGCCATCAAGCGCTTAAAGTACTTTTCTAATGCCTCGTAATCGCAAGAAGAAGCTAAGATGTTTATGTCACAAGGGTTTAAAAGTTGCTCTACCTTAAAATCACCATACTTAATTCGATCAAACATATAGTACATTTTGTCCTCTTCAAAATCTACTGACTGATTCTGAGGAGCAAAGTATTCTTTGGTAAAGCCAATAGAAACGCCCTTGCCATCATCAGCATATCCACGCCATTGTCCAAGATTGTCTCCTTTTTCTGAAAGGCAAAACACCCAAGATTTAAGCGTTTGTTTTGCGTCTATGGAATCAAATTGATCTGTGATTCTATTGAAGTCCCTAAACCTTGTGTGTATGAAATCATTATTCGATTTCATACGGTCAGAGTATTCCAAGAATTTCTTTATCACCGCCTTTTTGCACTGTTCGGTTGCCCATGCTAATTCTTTTGAATCGTTGGATTTGCTTACATCAGAGAGCCAAATACTACGGTTTTTCATGATATTATAAAAAGTTTCTAAACTGCAATAATGATATAGGGTACTGACTTCTTTGCTCATACTTACACCAACCTTAGAACGGCAACTTGTCATTGTCGTTATGAATAAAAGCCACGCAAGAAACTCTTGCCGTCTGTGCAATTAATTTTAAGTCTATTTATAATTCATTAATCCCAAATCTGGTGGCAGGAAAAGGATAAGTTTTTTTCGCTAGTTTTTCTTCTGCCCACAGCCTTCAGGCTCCCAGACAGAAAGTTCCTCCCAGTTCTTGGGGTCGCCGCATCGCCGGAGATACTCATGTCCGCCGTCCACGGCGCAAGCGCCGCACTTACAGGAGCGGAAGTCGTGGGTGTAGGTGCTTTCGATTTCCTCGCCGCATTTCTTACAGCGGATTTTATTGACTAGAATTGTCATGCTGATACCCCCTTCTTGCCGGATTAGGAATACAAATGGTTTTAACTTTCCAGCTGCTTGATGTACATGGATTCTCCATCAATAAGATAGGCAACGGGATGATTGTAGAGCTGGTCGATTTTGCGAAGATTCTCTACGAAAGGAAGCGTCACATTTTCTTTATTCTGAATCAGCCCTTTGAGGGTCCTCTCTGCCTGACGATCTCCGTGTTTTTTCAGCTGATCGCCCACAGCTAAAAGATTTTCGTCCAGTTGGGAATTACTTAATACCGGTACTTTGGAAACAGCCTTTCCCAGGAGTTTCCCTGCAGATGCAAGACCGCTCATTACGCCAGCCTGAATGGAAGATTTTGAATACTCCTCCATCAAATTATAGCAGGAAGTGTACAGCTCCCGATATTGCAGCGCATAGTCGGAGATGCGTTTTTCCACACTTTCCAAGTAGGGCTGGGTAAAATTGCCCAGCAGCAGAACTTCCAGAAAAGTGGAGTAGGAGTAGAGATACAGGGCCAGCTGATAATCCTGCAAACGGGTTCCCAGCTTTTTTAAGATCCCATGGACTTCCTGGTCGCTGTGAATCCGGGAACGATGCTGCGTCTGGTGGGCGATCTGATCCCGGTACAGAACAATGCTGGCTTCCGAGTCCTTTTTTATGTCTTGTACGAGAATGTGCTTATTTGCCTTGTAAGTATCGCTATTCCAGTTGTATTTGAAATTGCTCAACACATCTGCCAATGTGTTGAGGTTTCCCTGGAGAGAGGCACGCTCCTTGGCTTCCAGAAATTCTAGTATTTCCTCCTGCGTTTTGCGGATATCGTCCAGCTTTTTTTCCACATTCATCAGGGCTGCCGCCATAAACAACATGGTGGGGTCGCAGCCAAAGGGAATCATTCTTGCCTGGCCACCGCCCACAGTTCCGCTTGCTGTTTGCAGAGATCCGATAAATCCACCGGTGGAAGAGAACATCTGCTTTCCGTAAGTGTTGACAAAATAAAGACCGGACCCACCGCTGCCGGTGAGGGCAGTCTGAATGGCCGAGGTGAGAGGCTGAAAGGCGACACCCAGTGCGGAAAGATTGGCTAGGGGGAACTTTTCCGCTCCTTGCATGGAAAGATCCACCGCAGGCATGATGGGGGAAATATCCTGGTTCATCATTTCCTGTAAAGCTGCTTCCCGATATTTTTCCATCTCGTTGCTCATGTAACTCACTCCTTGAATTTTGAAAAGATCAATGTCTGCCACAGCTGCCCTTTCGCCAGAGGGCAAAAGTTATCGCCGAATGCGGCTGGATGCCAGGGAAATATCATTGCTTTTTAGGATGATATGATACGGAAATTATTTGTGGTTCAATTATAGAAAGAAATCCGTATTGATGCAAGGTAATATTATTGTTCCTCACTTTGGGATGATTGCGGTGGATGAGAAGAATCCAGAGTCAGAGGTCTACTATGTGTCTTGCGAGGCCAAGGTGAACACCGGCGATGATTTCGAAAAGGCGGGCAAAGAGTAACGCCATCCAGTGGATTTACCTGGTCGAGAGAGGAGAGAAAACCGGAAAACTATCACCAACCACTAGTACGGAGATGGGAAAATAACAGGAATCCTTTGGGAAGATCTTTTTCTGTCCCCCCTTTGAAACATGACACCCAGCTGTCGCCCATCCATGGTATAATAGCCTCAGAAAAGGGGAGGGAGGCGCCCTATGAAACTGGATCGGCTCATCGGTATTTTATCCCTTCTGCTTCAACGGGAGAAGGTCACTGCGCCAGAACTGGCGGAGCAGTTTGAGGTGTCCCGTCGGACCATCCAGCGGGACCTGGAATCCCTGAGCAAGGCGGGAATCCCCCTCACCACCACCCAAGGCGCAGGGGGAGGGATCTCCATCATGGAAGGGTACCGGGTGGACCGGACCGTCCTCACCGCCCCGGAGATGCAGGCCATTCTGGCGGGGCTGCGGAGTTTGGACAGCGTCAGCGGGACCAGCCGCTACGCCCAGCTAATGGAAAAGCTCAGCGCAGGATCCCACACTCTGGCACCGGGGGATGCCCATGTGCTCATCGACTTAGCCTCCTGGTATAAGGATACCCTCGCCCCCAAGATTGAGGCGCTTCGGGGAGCGACGGATGATCACCGGGTGGTGCGCTTTTCCTACTTTGCCCCAGGCGGGGAGAGCCAGAGAACAGTGGAACCCTATTATCTGGTGTTTCATTGGTCGGCTTGGTATCTCTGGGGCTGGTGCCAGAGCCGGGAGGACTTCCGCCTGTTCAAGCTGGTGCGCATGACGGAGCTTTCCGTGGGGGAGGAGTTTGTCCCTCGTGAAGCGCCCTTGCCCGACTTTGACGATGCCCGGATCTTCCCGCCTGTGTACCAGGCTTTGGTGCGGTTTTCTCCCCGGTGGAAGTGGCGGCTGGTGGAGGAGTACGGCCCGGAAAGCTTCACTGTGGAGCTGGAGGGAACACTGCTCTTTCGCTGGGGGTTCCCGGATGTAGAGGGATTGCTCAGTTGGGTGCTCACCTTCGGGGACGGGGCGGAACTTCTGGAACCGGCAGAGCTGCGGGACCGTCTGGCCCACATGCTGCGCCGGACATTGAACTACTATGAATAGAGTGAGGAAGTGCCATGCGTTACCAATGGTTGGATGAATACTTGCTGCAAAAACGGGGCGTGACCAAGGATTTTCAGCCGGTGTGGAACTGGGTGCGGTATCACATCGGCGGGAAGATGTTTGCGGCGGTGTGCCTGGACAAGGAGGGCAAGCCCTACTACATCAACCTGAAGCTGGACCCCATGGAGGGGGAGCTTCTTCGGGGAGAGTATGAGGACATCCTGCCTGGGTACTATTCGGATAAGCAGTGGTGGAACTCGGTGCGGCCGGACGGAGCGGTGCCCGACGATCTGCTGCGGGAGATGCTGGACAAGTCCTACAGCCTGGTGTTGGGAGGACTGAGCAAAAAGGCCCAGCGGCTGGCACTGGGGCTAACTGTTTGCGGTCAGGCTTGCGGGGAATGTGCCTTTTACCAAAAGGACTGCCCTGGCTGCAATGAAAGTAGGGGCAAGGCGTTTTTCGTCCAAGAAGGGAAAGCCTGTCCCATCTATGCCTGCGCCGCCAACCGGAAGCGCCTGCCCCATTGTGGCTTCTGCGGGGAGGTCCCTTGCCAGCTCTGGCGGGACATCCGAGATCTGGCCCTGTCCGATCAGGAATTTGAGGAAGATCTGCACCACCGCTTGGAACAGCTAAAGGAGGTGACGCCCCATGGCGTTTGACTACAAGAAGGAGTACAAGGAATTCTATCTGCCTCCCAAGAAACCGGGGATCGTCACAGTGCCTGCCATGAATTTTCTGGCAGTACGGGGGAAAGGGAATCCCAATGAGGAGGGTGGTGCATATAAGCGGGCCCTGGGGATGCTGTACGCAGTTGCCTTCACCATCAAGATGAGCAAGCTGGGCAAGCACCAGTTGGAGGGGTACTTTGACTACGTGGTACCGCCCTTGGAAGGCTTATGGTGGCAGGACGGAGTCCAAGGGGTGGACTATGCCCACAAAGAATCGTTTCAGTGGATCTCCTTGATCCGACTTCCGGAGTTTGTCACCAAAGAGGTGTTTGACTGGGCCATTGGGGAAGCCACAGAAAAGAAAAAACAGGACTTCTCCCCGGTGGAGTTTTTTACTTGGGAGGAGGGGCTATGCGTTCAATGCATGCACATCGGCCCCTACGACAACGAGCCCGCCACCGTGGCCGCCATGGAGGAGTACGCCAAAGCCCAGGGTCTGGAGCTGGACTTTGGGGAAAACCGCTTTCACCACGAGATCTACCTCAGCGATGTGCGGCGTTGCAAGCCAGAGCGGCTGAAAACGGTGATCCGCCAGCCGGTGAGAAGGTCTGACTGGTAAGAAAATCCCCCGATTCTGTGGAGCATCTTTTCGGCCACAGGATCGGGGGATTGATTTTTAGCAGGCTTCAGGCGGGTTAGGAGGCCCGGTCGAAGAGCACCAGAGTGACCTCCATGTCGTGGTCCAGCAGGAAGTTCTCAATGGTGTCCTCTGCCACCTTCAGAGCCTGGTCCTTGGGGTAGCCGTAGACCCCGGAGGAGATCAGGGGAAAGGCAACACTCTTACAGTGATGGGACAAAGCCAACTCCAGAGAGTTTCGGTAGCAGGCAGTGAGCAATTCCTTCTCTCCATGACTGCCACCCCGCCAAATGGGCCCCACGGTGTGGATCACGTACTTGGCAGGTAGGTGATACCCGCCAGTGAGCTTGGCTTGACCGGTTTTGCAGCCGCCCAGAGTGCGGCACTCGGCTAAAAGCTCCGGACCGGCTGCCCGATGGATGGCCCCGTCCACGCCTCCGCCTCCCAGTAGGCTGTTGTTGGCGGCGTTGACGATGGCATCCACAGCTAGTTTGGTGATGTCACCGTGAATGATATGAAATGGCATGTTCCTTACTCCTTTCTCTACTTCATTGAATTTTGGGTGATGTACAGGCTTCCTTTTTTGTTGTAGGCAGTTTATAGGGCCGTTCTCAGGCGGGAAGCTGGTCCCGTTTTTTCAGGTTCCATGTCGGAAACAGAGAAACTGTCCATGAAGATAGCATTCACGTCACAGAACATGGTTACTGCTCAGTGCAATGTGCTCTCTTTTTCAGAAGCAGATAGCTTCCAACGGAAAGGACCAAGAACGCGACCCAAAATAGGAAACTGTGAAAGATTCCGATGGGGTAGGGGGCAATCCAACCGTCCTGAAACAGTAGGATGGAGAGGTAGCCGGTGATCATGGAAACCGGCATGAAGACAATTCCAAGGAGGTTGAGCCAGGTTACATAGAAAGAGGCTTTCCTAGGTGACAAGTACCTTGCTATAAAGTATCCGGCAACTCCTACCACCTGAATCATCATAGAGCCCCAAATGGCAATCATGGTTTGTTCTGCATACCAAACGCCGAAAGCGCAGAACAATCCCATGAAAATAAAGGCGGTGGATGCGATATAAAGAATTTTACTTGTCAGGTCTTTGCTCTTTTCCCGGTTATCTTTGAGCGGTTCGATACCCTTTAAGAGATAGTCGGTGGTGACGTCGAAGAAGTCGCTCAGAAGAATGATCTTGTTCAGGTCGGGTGTGCTTTGTTCGCTTTCCCATTTGGAAACAGCTTGCCTGGAAACTCCAATTTGATCCGCAAGCTGCTCTTGGGAGATTCCTTTTGTTTTCCGCAAAGATTGGATTCTGTCTGCCAGGTTCATAGTCATCGCTCCTTTTTGTGTTTGGAGTCATTGTAGCAGCATCAGCGGTTGCATAGCCACCATCCAGACATGGAAGTGTGTCAACTGGCGGTTGCGGGGGTGTTTTTGGCTGGAAAAAGAGGAAAATACACGGTGTTGCATACTGGGATTTCTCCAGTCCCCTTCGTTTCCATTCTACCACAAGATAGGCAGTATTTCTATCAACCGGACTTATGTGTTTGGCCAATAAGAAAGCAACCGGACAGCTCAGCCCCTTGCCGGATTCCCTGGGAGCCTGTATAATAACACCACTACAGGAGAGCGCGATGCTCCCAGTTGAGAAGATATTACCATCCAAAGGCAGCCAGCCTTTGGAATGAAATTTGGAGGTGCTTTCTATGAAACGAGTAATTCCTTTTCTGTTTGCTCTGACAATGTTGTTTGCCGGGTGCTCCACAGGCGGCAATGGCAGCTCCTACCAGCAGATCAGCCAGGAAGAGGCCAAGAAGATGATGGACACCCAGGAGGTCATTGTCCTGGATGTGCGGGAGCAGGACGAGTACGACAGTGGCCATATTCCCGGAGCAGTGCTGCTGCCGGTGGGAACCATCAGCGAAGAAACCGCCTCTGCCGTAATCCCAGAGAAAGATGACACCGTCCTGGTGTACTGCCGTAGCGGCAACCGGAGTAAGACTGCCTCCGCAGCTTTGGCAGAGTTGGGGTACACCAACATCTATGAGTTTGGAGGCATCAACACCTGGTCTTATGAGATTGAACAGTGAAAAACTCCACCCTGGGTGCGAACCTGGGGTGGAGTTTTTGCTTTTCGAGTTTATTTCACGCTAATCCCTTCCAGCCATTTCTCCCGGATTCGGTAACGGCAGACCCCGAAGCTTTGCTTCTGACGTTCCAGAAACTCTGATGGAATTTGCCCCAGCCACTTCTTGCTGAAGGACGTGGTGCCAAAGTAGGCATCGAAATTGCTGACAGGCAGAACCACCCAGGGGGAGTCCTCTGGACGGTTTTCCACATAGTACCCGAGCAATGTGAGGAGAACCTCCGGTTTGACAGAAGGGAAAGAATCAACGAGGCGCTGTTTCAGATCCGCAGGCAGGGGAAATGTAGGGGAGCGCAAAGGGCCCAGTTCCAGGGCGTCGGCTAGGATGTCGTCAAAACGAATCACCCAGGCTCCTTTTGTTTCGGCGGAGAACAGAGGCACTTGAAACTGCACCACTCGGTCCCGCCAGTATTTGTCCCAGCCTTTCGAGAGGGGTTCTAAATTTTTCAGGGCGGACTTGCTCACCTTTTCCGGGTGAGATTTCAGAAAGTTCCGCACCTGGTGAACGTGGAGAACAAACCAACCATTGCCCTGGTTGTCCACCAGTTTCGGGAATGTTTCGTGAAGCTGGCGGAAATCCGTGTCATACTGCCAGGACTCCTTGGCTTTGGTGTTTTTCGATGCCGGGATGCTGCACCAGGCGCAGAGGGCGTTCCGGGCCCGGTCCAAGTTGGGAGTCTCGCTTTGCCATAGATACCCCCTGGCCACGATGGTCAGAACCCGAGCCAGGCCCTCGCCTTTCAGTAGGGTGTCAAAGGTGAACCGTCCCAGGTAGGAGCTGTCCTGTTTGTTCCTTGCATCGTACACAACAGGACCAATGTAGGCGGCAAATTCCTCTCGTTCGTCAATCATGGCGCTCCTCCTTTCTGGCGGTGGCAAGGACAGCGTCCAGCAGCACATCCCACAGGAACCGCCGCTTCCCCAGTGCCAATGCGCAGGGCACCGCTCGCTTTGGGTGGATGTGCTGTTCCAGGTACTGACGGCAGCCCCGAGCCACCGCCTCTCGGTAGGATTCCCGGGACGTTCGGTTTTCATAGCATTGGACCATTTCTTTCATCTGTTGGGAATCCTCCGGGCGATGAAGCTGACGGTAGACTTGCAGCCGGTTTTCCCGCTCAATATCTAGCAGTAGGTCCCCTAAAATGCGGTAGCCGCCTGCCCGAAAATCTCCCAGAAGCTCCCCGTAAGATTCCACCAGCTGGACGGGAAGGTTCTCTCTGAGAAAGTCCTGCCGCTCCAGCGGGGTAAGAAATTGCCAGTCCTCCTGACGGACCTGCTCCAAAATTGCTGTAACCTGATCCGGTTCCAGAGCGGAGAAGGCGGCATACAGCTCTTCGGCAGAGTACAGTTCTTCCTGGCCTCGGGAAAAGAGAATTCGCTCCACGTCGGTGCGGTGGGGCTGTTCCCGGATGGGGGCAAGGCTGATGCGGATGCGGGTCAGGCAGCTCTCATACTCCCGGATGATCCCCTCCACGAGAATGAGAGAAGCTCGGGGCAACTTTTCCTTCCACTGTGGATCGCTGGCAAAGGAGAACAGCGCATCGTCTGGCTGAGGCGTTTCCCGGAGCTTGGGAGTGTTTCTCTCCAGTTGCCATGCCAGATAGGGAAGCCGTTCCAGGTTGGAGTCCACTTTATCCCAGTCAGTGGACTCCAGGAAGGAGGCGGTGGCCTTTTTGGAGGTGCCCCCTTTTTTCTTTTCTGCCCGGTCTTGGGTCAAGTACTTGTAGGTGAGAAAGAGATTCCGCACGTTGCGGGTCTTACCCAAATAGGGGGACAGGTCCGGCTTGACCCCTGTCTTGGCGGAGTCTATCTCCAGCCCGGTGAGGATGGCCAATGTCTCCACTTCCTCCTGGATGCGCTGCCGTTCTTCGTCTTGGGTGTTTTCGTTGTAGGCGATTACACTGCGCACCAGAGCGGCGTTGGAAATCTGCCCCACCCGGGAGGAGAAGGTGTTTTTCACTGTCTCAAATCGGGCGCGCCAGTCCTGCGCATCTCGAAGCTGGGCCGGGATGGTAGGAATTTTCAGGAAGGGCAGGTTGCTGTTGTTGTCCAAATCTCCGTACAAGTCGTACTGGTAGTTCTTGCGGACGCATTGGTTCACTATGGGATCGGCGATGGTCTTGACCATGTCTCCGTCAAAGTCAGCGCCGCCCAGTCGCTCGGCGGCGTACATAAAGGAGTCCACCATCACCACATCCGTGAGATGACCAAAGAAATACTTGCGCATATTTTCCACTGGGTGATGGGGAATCAGTTGGATTTCCTCGTTTCGGGCAATGTGGGGATTGCGCAGCAGAGTGCAGCTCTCCCCAGGCTGGTAGGCGGGCTTGGGAGCGTAAAAGGAGTTATCATTCAGCGGGCTGTTCAGGGCTGCTTCCAGATAAGGAAACTGCTTTTTTGTCTTGGTGCGCAAGTCCGTATCCATCAGCAGCATCAAGAACCGCAGCAAGTCTCCGGAGAGAAACCGGGTGTCCCCGGCAACCTGCAGCCGCCCTAAAGCATAGTCCTGTAGCAACCCCTGAGCCATAGCGTCCAGCTGTTCCTGATATACGGATTCCCCCAGAAAGGCCGAATTCGTTTCCAGCAGCTTCCCCAGCAGGTAAGGGCGGCTTTTGTGGTCTGTGCCCCACCACTTAGCCTGCTGAGTGAACACCTGACGGCGGTAATCCGGATCCGCGCGCAGTTTGTAATACTCAGTTTCTGTGGACTTGGTCAGCCACTGGCGGGGATCTTCTTCAGGGCTGTGGTCCCAGCCATCCGGCAAATCCCGGGGACGAAATTCCTCCGCCGTCATGGACAGGGTGGTGAGAAACTGGTAGTTCAGCTGGGTGAATGCTTGGGGCCGTTCCTTGCTCACGTTGGTGATATATAAAGCGTGGCGGTACTTGCGGAAGGCCGACCAGTAGTCCTCCCAGGACTTGCCGTTTTCCATTAGCCAACCATATCCCTTGAACATGCTCTTGGTGAGGATGATGTCCACCTGTTTTACTGGGTGCTTGATTCCCCACAGGTCGGTGAGGTGGGTGGTTCCCGCCGACAGGAGAAAATCGTGAAAATCCACCTGATGGAGCATTCCCTTCACAAAGGGAAGCCGCACCTGGAAGGAGCTGTGTTTTCTTTGACTGCACAGAACCTTGTCCACTTGAGCGGCATACTCTTTGGAAATGAGGCCCTCGCCGTCAAATTCGGTGACGGTGAAGTCCTCTCGCCGCTCCACCCGGCGGTAGCGGCGAATGCTGTCCGTGCCGCCCGCATCCTCCACCGTGATGACCCGGTCGGAGCAGTTCAGCACGTGATTGTCCACTACGATCACCCGGTGAGGTTGGTCGATTTTGATGCCATCCACCCGAACACCTGTGGATAGCATTAGACCGTTGTAGGCATAGAGCTTGGAGAGCTGGCACATTTCCAGCTCCAGGTCCAGCATGATCCGCCGCCGCACAGGCTCCCACAGGTCCGCCCTTAGAAAGGAAAGTCTGCCCTGGAGGCTCATGGAACCGGACCGCTCAAAGGCGGCGTACTGCCGGGGGTCATCCCCTAAGTCCAGAGTGATGCCCTCCGGTCGGAACATCTCCTCCGTCAGGGTTTGGAGCTTGGCAATGCGGGGTGAGGAGGGGTCCCGGTCGAAGATGCCAGAAAAGTCCACATAGCACAGGACGGTGGCCAGGTCCTCCACCACGATGGAATCCTCGGCGGGGGAGAAGTCATTCCCATGAAGGGCGCACTGAATTTGAAAGAATAGGGCGTTGTCCTCCTGTTCCTGAGGACCGGGGAGCTGGGCGTGCCGGACTGCGTCCCGGTTAAGGGCGATGGTGACCCCGTCGGATGATTCTTTGGCATGGCTCAAGATGGAGCGGGCAGAGAGCAGAAAAATGCGGTATCGCCGGGACATGGGACCACCTCCTGATCTGGAATAATTTTAGCATAGCAAAAACCGACAGCTTCCGCAATGGGAAAACTGGTTGATCGATCAGCGGGGCTGGGCAAGATCAACACACAGTGCTTGAATGCGATCGTAGGTTGCCCCGGAGAGCAGTCCCTGGCGGTAGTCCTCGTATGCCGCTCGACACAGTGCAGAGAGTTGTGGAGAGTCCCCCAGCCGCTGGCCCAGTTCTCTAGCGCGGGTGAGGTAAAATTGTTCCAGTTCCTGTTGGGTCATTGCCACGCAGTTTCCCCCTTTTCGCGTTTCTTTGTATGGAAAAATGATACCATAGGCCAGCGGGGTTCGCAACGAGGATAGCTACAGAAAGAGGTAGCTATCTTTTTTTCTGTTTTGCTTCGGATAGTTTACCTGTTTCATAAAATGAATACTGCTCCCACCTTTTGTCAGTAGGGTGGGTGTTTTTGTATCCGTCCCCTTTGCAAAAAGGCTGGGGAAACGGAGAAAGCATCCGGCTTCGATTTGGAATCATCACGGGAGACTTACCGGAAAGGGAAGTGGCTCAACCCCGAAAAAACTAGGGCGCTTACAGTGGTTCTGCCCATCCCGTCCTGGGGTTGTCCTATGGGAGTGTTTCCGTTTCTTTCTTTGCCTTTTTGCAATATAAATACTACTCCCACCTTTTTCAAAACAGAGGAAGGGAGTGGTTGAAAAAATACTTGCGAAAAGGAGGAAGATTGCCTATGGCACAAAAGAAACTGGAAGCCATCAGCGGGGAAGAATTGATGGACATGCGGCTGGAGCCTTTGCGCTTCTGCGTGGACACCTTGCTGCCCCAGGGTGTGTGTGTTCTGGGTGGAGCGTCCAAGATCGGCAAATCCTGGATGGTGCTGGACTGGTGTGTCCGCATTGCAAAAGGAGAGCCGGTGCTGGGCCAGGCCACCCATGGAGGCACCACCTTGTACCTGTGCTTGGAGGACACCTGCCGCCGGGTCCAGGATCGGCTCAACCGGCTAACCGATGAAGTCCCCGCCAACGCCTACTTTGTCACCGGGTCGGAAACTCTCCACCAAGGCCTGCTGGATCAGATCCGCTCCTTCGTGGAGGAGCATCCCGACACCGTGCTGGTGGCGGTGGACACCTTGCAGATCATCCGGGACACGGAAGGGGACCAGTCCTACGCCAATGACTACCAGGAGATCCGAATGCTGAAAGCTCTGGCGGACGAGCTGGGTATCACCGTGCTGGTGGTGCATCACGTGCGAAAGATGGGGGACCAGGACCCCCTCAATCGCCTCACCGGGTCCACGGCTATCAGCGGTGCGGCGGACACCATCATGGTCCTGGACCGCAGCCACCGCAGCGCCGACTGCGCCACGTTGTTCGTCACCGGCCGGGACGTGGAGGTCCGGGAGCTAGAGCTTCGGTTCCGGCGGGAGACCTGCTGCTGGGAAGTGCTCTCCGACAGCCTGGAAACCCCGGAGGTTCGTCTGCCTGGGGAGATGCAGGCCCTGGTGGCGTTCATGGAGAGGGAAAAGCTCTTCAAAGGTCCCAATGGTGTGTTTGCTCAGAAGTTTAACGACTTCGCTGGTACCGCCCTGACCGCCAAACAGCTGAAACAGAAGATGAACCAATACCGGTATCTGCTGGAGGATCAGGGGGTGTACTTTGAGAACCGCCGCAGCAACGGTCAGCGGATGGTGGATGTTTACCTGTGCCGTGTCCGTGACGACGGTGACGACCGTGACGCAGAAAACGTGGGGTGTTCTTGCGACCCTGCCTGCGTTCCTGAAAGCTGATCGCAAACCTATGGAAGGAGGTGAGAACCGTGGTATCACGCCATTTTTGTGTGATCGCGGCCTGGTTGCAGGGACGGAAAACCGTCCCGAACCGGGGTGTGGAAAACCAGCGACCCTGTCGGCACTTGCGGCCCTGTGAGGCCCTGTGAGGTGGTTGGCGAGCTCCCTGGAGGAACGACCCGCCTGAGGCGGTGAAAAGCCCGTTTGGGCCCTTTTGAGGCCGGTTTTGGGGGGTGGACAAACCCAGGGCCAGCGCCGGGGTTGGGAGGGCCTTTTTCCCGGACGTTTGTCCGGGGCAAGCAGAGCGCCTGGCTGTCCTGCCTGGCGCAAAAGTTGGGGGCCTCGCCCCCCAGCCCCCGATAACCGTTACAAACAAGAAGCGAAAAGAGAAAGGAGACAACCTATGGCGAAACCAAGAAAACGAAATCAAACTTTGACCGTCCGGCTCACGGAACAAGAGAAGGAGCGGATCCAGACCCAGGCCAAGAAAGCCCGGCGCAGTGTCACCGACTATCTGGTGGCTCTGTCCTGGGAAACGCCCATCTGCCTGGGGAGGGACGTGCGGCCTTTGCTGGTGGAGCTTAAGCGCATTGGCAACAACGTCAATCAGATCGCGGTGAAGGTCAATGCCGGGGCCTTCCGCTCCTACAACTTCCAGGAGGTCATTGACAGCCTGGGAGACATTCATCGGGAGCTGTGCTCCATCGCCCGAAAGCACCCATGGCAACGGTAACCTACATCCCGGAAAAGAAGCAGACCCTGGGTGCCATGTGGGGCGTCATGGACTACTGCTGCCAGCCCAAAAAGGTGGAGGACCCGGCCACCGGGCAGCGGTTTGTCTCCGGGGTTCACTGCCTGGGGGACAATGCCTTCCAGGAGTTTCTCACCACCAAGCACACCTATCACAAGACCACCGGCATGAACTTTTACCAGTACGTCCAGTCCTTCTCTCCGGAGGAGCAGGTCACGCCCCAGCAGGTTCACGCCATTGGCTTGGAGTTTGCCCAAAAGGCTTGGCCCGGCTTCGAAGTGCTGGTGGCCACTCACTGCGACGCGGACCACCTCCACTCGCACTTTCTCATCAACTCGGTGAGCTGGGAAACGGGCTTGAAGCTACGCCAATCCCCCAAAACCTTGCAAAGCCTGCGGGCCTTGAGCGACGAAATCTGCGCCGCACATGGTCTGAACGTGCTGCCCAGGTACCAGAAGGAGGGAGGCAAGCTTTCCACCCGGGAGTACCGGTCCGCCCAGAAAGGGGAGAGTTGGAAGTTCCAGCTGATGGCAGCTATCGGGCAGGTGATGGACCGCAGCGGCACCCGCCAAGACTTTCTCCGGGGCATGAAGCGGCGGGGATATCAGGTGGCCTGGGTGGACCATCACAAGTACATCACCTACACCACACCCGGCGGACGAAAGTGCCGGGACATTCGACTACATCAAGACAAATTCAGAAAGGAGAACATGGAGTATGAATTCGCAATCCGAGAAGAAATCCTTCGACAGTTTGGTAGACGCCTTAGTGGAGAAGAACAGTCAATCCATGGTAGAGATCGAGCTGGAGCCCTACACGCCCACGGTGTACGCCATCCCGGAACCGATTTGGGCGTCCATGATGGAGATGCTGAAAACCGCCTGTACCTTCCAGCCCACCCTGTACAAGAAGTTAGAACCCCTGGCCACCAGGGACGAATTACAGGAGTATGTGGAGAACATTCGGGAGCTGGAAGGACAGTACATGCAGATCACGGTGGACCACCTGACGGGTATTCAGGACGAGAACTTGAACCAGATCCGAAAGCTCCTCCGGCTGGAACAAACTGCCCGGGAGAATTTCCAGAAACAGGTTGGGAGCGCTCAAGAGGAGTTTACTTCCAAAGTCTCCAAAGACTTCTCCGCTTGGAAGAAGGAGCTGGAGGCTTTTCAACAGGAAAATCAGCGCCGGTGGAAAGGAATGGCCCTTCGGTTCACTCTGGGGCTGGTGCTCTCCTGGGCCTTGGCCTTCGGGGTGCTCTGGATGCTGCTTCGCTGATCCAGAATGAGGAAGAGGACGAGGAACAGCGCCGTAACCGCATCCAGGCGGAGGAAAACGGAGAGGACTTGGGCACTGCCCTGGGGACCATCCTAGGGCTGGCGTCCACCCTTTTGGATGACCCGGAGATTCCTCCAGAGGAGGAGTCTCCGGACTTTACCATGAAATTTTAAGGAGGGTTGCCTTTGACAAAACGTGAGATCACCAAATCCCTGAAAGAGTATCCGGCGGCGCTCACCGTAAACGAGCTGTCGGAGATCCTGCGGGTGAGCACCAAGACCGTGTACAAACTGCTGAAGGAAGGAGCCATCCCCGCCTGCAAGGTGGGCCGGGAAAACCGGGTGGCCAAGGTGGAGCTTGTAAACTTCCTTCGGGAGCGTGACAAGAGGGGAACGAACCCCAAATGTGTCCAAACTGATAACTCTTGAGAAAAGGGGTGGACTTCCGGAAAGTTTTGGAGTATGGTTCCGGTTGCCGGAAAACAAAAAACACAGAAAGGAGAGAGGCAGCATGGCAGCAAGACCTCACTTCGCCGCCAGCGTCCAGAGCAAAAAGGAACGGCTGTACGCGGTGATTCAAGTGAAAAAAGACGGGACCACCAAACCGGTGTGGCGGGCCTTGGGACTGCCCGTGGGGGCCAACAAGACCAAGGTCAACAAGGCTTTCCGGGAGGTGGTGGCCCAGTATGAACAGGAGTACTGGGAGAACCTGGAGCGGGAGGGAAGACCACCGTCAGACATTCCCGTGTACCGCTACCTGGTGGAATTTTTGAAACGGGTTGAACCGGAGCTGCAAAAGAACACAATCGTCAGCTACCGGGGCATGATCAACGGAAAGATTCGCCGGTACTTTGAGGCCCGTCCTCACCTGACCGTGGGGAACCTGAAACCCAAGGACATCGAGGATTTCTATCAAAAGCTCTTCGGGGATGGAGTGGTGGCCAATACGGTGATCCACTACCACGCCCTGCTCCGGCGGGCTTTCCAGCAGGCCTTCAAAGATGAGCTGATTGACGCCAACCCTTTCGACCGGGTGGGGCGTCCTAGAAAGAACAAGTTCCACGGGGAGAATTACACCCAGGAGGAGCTGCTCACCCTGCTGAACCTGGCCAGAGGGGACGTAATTTACCCGGCCATCCTGCTGGCGGGAGGCATGGGCCTGCGTCGCAGCGAGGCCTTGGGAGTACGGTGGTCACGGATTGATTGGGAGAAACGCACCGTGCTTCTGGATACCAAAATCGTGGAGTACCGGGAGAATGGCAAGAAGGTGGTGGAGCCGGTGGAGGAGATGAAGAACAAATCCAGCCGCCGGACTCTGCCCCTGCCGGACCCGGTGTACGAGATGCTCACCCTGAAACGGGAGCAGCAATCCACCTACCAGAAGATGTTCAAGGGCAGCTACAACAAGCAGTATCTGGACTTCGTGTGTGTCAACCAGCTGGGAGAGCTGCTTCGTCCCAGCTATGTCACAGACCACTTCCGGGAGCTGCTTGACAAATATGGTCTGCGGCACATTCGGTTCCACGACCTTCGACATACCTTCGCCAGCCTGCTCATCAACCAGGATGTGCCGCTGATCAACGTGTCCAACTTCCTGGGCCACTCGGACTTGTCCACCACGGCCAACATCTACGCTCACCTGGACAAGGCCAGCAAGCAGGCCAGCGCTGACGTGATCTCCGGAATGTTCCAGGAGAGCAGGGTCGAGAGCGAACCTGACACAAGTGAAAAGAAAACATAAAGGGCGCCCCGCTTTGGGACGCCCTCAATTTATAGGAGGTGCATTGTATGAATTTGCAGAGAACAAAGAGGGCACGCTGCCGAGGACCGCCTGTAGTTACTGAATCTCCTGTTCCAAAGTTTGGAATAGTGGATCATCAAAGAACTCGGTGATGGTCATGTCCAAGCCGTCACACAGCTTCTTCAAGGTGATGACGGACAGATCCCGGCGGCTGGGATTCATCAGACTGTACACCGTAGAAGGTGTCACCCCAGACCGGTTAGCCAACTCGTTGTATCGAATGTTTCTCTCCGTGCAAAGCTGTTGTAGCCGCAGAACAATGGCGTCTTTAATCAACATGCTCTTCCCGCCCAAAGAGGTAATTCAGAGAAACACCCAGCACCTTGGAAATGGCATCAATCTCAATGTCCGTTACCGCCCGGTGGCCGTTCTCGATCCGGGACACAGACCCACGGCAAGTGTAAACAGCCATTAGCTCCAGCTTCTCAGAAAGCTGCTTCTGGCTGAGTCCTGCACGGATGCGGGCCTCCTTAATGCGAGGGCCGATGATATTTAATCCTTCTGTATCGAGGATTCGTTTCATATCAGGACTCTACTTCGATGGGGCCGTGTTCCTTCTCAAACTCTGCCACCCGCTTCTTCAAATACTGCTCGATTTCCTTGTTGGCGGAGCGACCTTCGGATTCAGCAATGTAGCGGAATTTTTGAAACAGTAGTCGGTCAACGCGCAACGTGTAGCGCAGAAGTTTATCATCCATAATACGAAACCTCTCAGTCATTTTAACACTATTGTGACCTCATTATAGTGAAATAATTGCGTCATAACGGGAGTGGTGGTATTATGGTGGTAAAATGACGAATTGTTTTTGGGAGGTTGTTATGAAAGTAGCAGTAATTGGTTCCAGAGGGCTGTGGGTGGAGAGCCTGGGAGACTACCTTCCTCCAGGCGTGACGGAGATTGTGTCTGGCGGGGCAAAGGGCATCGACACCTGTGCCAGAGAGTACGCCCGGGAACACGGCGTGAAGCTGACGGAATTCCTGCCGGACTATCCCCGGTACGGCAGGGGTGCGCCCTTGAAGCGGAATATGGAAATCATCGCCTACGCCGATCAGGTGCTGGCCTTCTGGGACGGCAACTCTCCGGGCACCAAGTATGTGATTGACCAATGTAACAAATACAAGAAAAAAGTGACGGTCCACCTGCTGTGACCGCCACGGAAAAGAGGAACCTATGGAAATATATCCCATGCTGACGGGAAGCCAGCTGCGGCAGTACCTGCACATCTCTACCCGCAAGCTGAAATACCTGATGGAGCACAATTACATTCCTCACGAGGACACGGGCCAGGCCACCTACCGGTACCGTGTCCGATGGGAGGACGCTGTGGCCTTTAAGCAGCGCATGGACACCGACCCCGATTTTTTGAGCGAGCTGGTGGGGATGTTCAATACCCGCCGCCCAGCCAAGCCGAAACCCAGGCCGGAGCCAGCGTTCAAACCAACCCAGAAAAACTGCCGGATGTTCAAAAGGTGGCTCACCCAGCGCTGGGCCGATGAACCGGACGCCCTACCCACCCAGCGGGTGGCGGAGCTGCTGGGATGCTACCCGCAGAAGATCCATCGCTGGGTAAAGCTGGGGCAGCTTCCAGCGGAGCAGGTGGGACGGCTCCAGTATTGCAGCAAGGAGGAACTCATCTCTTTTTTGGCCACGCCGGAGAGAATGCTGGGGTGTGGGGAGGTGGTGAGGGAATTTTTGACCCAGGAAGGGTGAAGAAGGTGAAAAGGGGAGAGCCAGAGACTGCGGCTTCTGGTTCTTCCTTTTGGCGTTATCTACGGACGGGCCCGACATTTCCTTGTGCTTTTCTGCAAAGTGTGATAAAGTTACACTGAGTAATTATAGGTAGGAGTGTGGGGAAGATGACCGCAGTGTCGGGGAATCCGGTTTTGTGGGGAATCCATACCATGGACGATCCTCTTTTTTTGAATCAGAACCTAATTGCAATAGGCTGGGAAGAGATGGGCGACTTATCGGCTATAAGTGCATCTCGTGAGGCCTACAAAGAAAAGTATATCGTGTCATATCCGAATGCTAAAAAAGGTTCGATTGCCACAAGTGCTGGAATGTTGTATCGGTTTGTCCATGAGGTTCAGGAAGGCGATTATGTAGTTTACCCCTCAAAGATTGACCGTAGGATCAATATTGGAATCGTTGAGAGTGCCTATTTTTATGATAATACAGCAACGCAGTATCCAAATCGCCGGAAAGTAAAATGGCTCAAACATCTGCCCCGCACAGCTTTTTCTCAAGGTGCTCTGCATGAAGTCGGATCAGCTCTGAGCTTTTTCCAGGTGAAAAACTATGCAGAGGAGTATTTAAAAGCGCTGGATAAAGATTTCCAAGGCAATATTGTGGAACCGGATACGGATGAGACAGTGGCACAAACGGCGGATGAAATCATTGAAACCACTCGTGATTTTATTTTGAAAGAGCTGAGTAAAAATCTGAAAGGCTACGATCTGGAGCCATTTGTCGCGAATCTTTTGCAGGCCATGGGTTACCGCACGATCCTGTCTCCGCATGGTGGTGACAGCGGTATCGACATTACCGCCTATAAAGATGAGCTGCCACCCCGCATTGTTGTCCAGGTCAAAAGCCAGGATGGAGATATCAAAGAGACTACCATCCAGTCCCTGAAAGGCGCCATGCGTGAGGGGGATTATGGCCTGTTTGTGACACTGTCCAACTATACCAAAAATGCGCAAAAATACCTGGATAACACCCCTATTATTCGCGGCATAAATGGCACAGAACTTGTGGATTTGATCTTGAAATATTACGACCAGCTCAGTATCAAATACCGCAAAATGATTCCACTGAAAATGGTGTACATTCCCGTACCGTCAGAGGAATAAATGGAGACCTGGCGGAAAAAAGAAGTCGGAGGAGTGATATCGTATGGCCGAGACAAATGCAACTACCATTGGATTTGAGAAACAAATCTGGGATGCTGCCTGCGTGTTGCGTGGGAACATCGATGCCTCAGAATATAAGTCTGTTGTTCTGGGTCTGATTTTCTTGAAATACATTTCGGATCGCTTTGAAGCCAAGTATCAAGAGTTGGTGAATGAGGGCGAAGGCTGTGAAGAAGATATGGACGAGTACATGGCGGAAAACATTTTCTTTGTACCAGAAAACGCCCGATGGAAGGTGATTTCTGCAGCTGCTCATACCCCTCAGATCGGAACGGTGATTGATGCGGCCATGGTCAGCATTGAGCAAGCCAATCTGAAACTTAAAGGTATTCTCCCCAAGAATTTTGCCCGCCCGGAGTTGGACAAGCGGCGCTTGGGAGATGTGGTAGACTTGTTCACCAATATTCAAATGGTGGAACATGGCAGCAGCAAGGATATCTTAGGCCGGACCTACGAATATTGCCTGTCCAAGTTCGCAGAGCAGGAGGGCAAGTTAGCCGGGGAATTCTACACCCCCGCCTGCGTGGTGAAAACGCTGGTGGAAATTTTGCAGCCTTACAATGGCCGTGTTTACGACCCCTGCTGCGGTAGTGGCGGTATGTTTGTCCAGTCGGCTAAATTTGTGGAGAATCATGCGGGTAATATCAATAACCTCTCTGTTTACGGACAGGACTCCAACCCCACTACCTGGAAACTGGCTCAGATGAACCTTGCCATCCGCGGGATTGATGCTGACTTGGGCAAATTTAACGCCGATACCTTCTTCAACGACTGTCACCCCCAACTGAAAGCAGATTTCATCCTGGCAAACCCGCCTTTCAATCTGTCTGGCTGGGGACAGGACAAACTGCTGGATGATGTGCGGTGGCAGTATGGCACGCCTCCGGCTAACAACGCCAACTTTGCCTGGCTCCAGCACATGATTTGGCACCTAGCGCCCAATGGCCGCATTGGTATGGTACTTGCGAAAGGTTCACTGTCCTCCCAGAGCGGTGGGGAAGGAGAAATCCGAAAGAATATCATCGATGCTGACCTAGTGGATTGTATCGTGACCATGCCGTCCCAGCTGTTCTACACCACTCAAATTCCCGTTTCCCTGTGGTTTTTGTCTAAGAACAAAAAGCAAAAGGGGAAGACTCTCTTTATTGACGCCCGAAAAATGGGCACCATGGTTACTCGCAAGCTGCGGGAACTCACAGACGAGGACATCCAGAAGCTAGCCGACACCTACAACGCTTATGCAGGCGGCACGCTGAAGGCGGTCAAGGGCTTTTGCGCTGTTGCCACTACGGAAGAAATCGCCAAACAGGACTACATCCTCACCCCCGGCCGGTATGTGGGCATTGAAGAGCAGGAGGACGACGGGGAGCCCTTTGAGGAGAAGATGGGGCGGCTGACCAAGGAGCTGTCGGAGCTGTTCCAGAAGTCCCACGAGCTGGAGGCGCAGATCAAGGAGCGACTGGGGGCGATTGGGTATGAAATGTAATATTTGGAAAGACTGCCCCAAAGTTCCAATCACAGAGCTTTTATCCTTTATTGTAGATAATCGCGGTAAAACGGTTCCTACTGCACCTTATGGGCACAAATTGATCGCAACAAATTGTGTAACAAACAACACTCTTTTTCCGGTTTATGAAAAGGTCCGATATTTGAGTGATGAAACCTACCATACATGGTTTAGGGCGCATCCTGTTCCTGGAGATATATTGTTTGTTAATAAGGGAACTCCTGGACGAGTGTGTATGGTGCCAGACCCAGTAGATTTTTGTATCGCACAGGACATGATTGCGTTGCGGGCAGATGATACAAAAATTTATAATAAATATCTATTTGCCGTTTTGCGAAGCCGGGAAATTCAGCAACAAATATATAATACGAGTGTAGGTGATGTTATTCCGCACTTCAAAAAGCAGTTTTTAGATCAACTTTTAATTCCTGTTCCTGATCGTTCAATTCAAGAAGATATCGGTGATAGTTACTACCTTTTTAGTTATAAAATCGAACTGAACCACAAGATCAACGAGAATTTACAGCAGCAGGCAATGAAAATTTTTGCAGAGCGATTCATTAATATTGAAACTCTTCCTGATGGATGGAGAAAAGGTAACCTTTTGGACGTGGCCAAATATTTAAACGGACTTGCAATGCAAAAGTTCCGGCCGCAAGAGAATGAAATAGGTATCCCGGTATTAAAAATAAAAGAACTTCGTCAAGGTTTTACTGATGCTAGCAGTGAATTGTGCTCTCCCAATATTAAGCCGGAATATATTATTCAGGATGGCGATGTTATTTTCTCATGGTCGGGCAGCCTCCTTGTTGATATTTGGTGTGGAGGAAAATGTGGCCTAAATCAGCATCTTTTTAAGGTGACATCAAATCGTTTTGATAAATGGTTCTATTATTTATGGACAGCACATCACCTTGACAGATTTATCGCTGTTGCTGCCGATAAAGCAACTACGATGGGCCACATTAAGCGAGGTGATTTGGCAAAGGCAGAGGTCCTTATTCCATCCGAAAAGGATTATAAGGAAATTGGGGCAGTGATGGCCCCTATATTTGAACTTATTATTGCGAATCGAATTGAGGCACGGACACTTTCTGAACTTAGAGATGGGCTTCTTCCTAAACTGATGTCCGGTGAAATTGATGTAGAGGATGTGAATGTTTGAAAAACTTCATTAAGGGGAGATGGTTCCCGCTGACGGTTGCAATCCTCATAATTGCCGCTATGGTTCTTGTAATGGCCTTTTTCGGCTGGCGTATCACCTATGCATCGGAGTTGGAAAACAGTTGGGAGGCGATTTCTGGTGTTGCTGCGTGGGTAGGAGCGATAGCCTCGTTTGGTGCAATCATGGTTGCTATCTGGATTCCAAAAAGGATTGCGGATCAGCAGAATAAGATTGCGCTGTTTGAAAAAAGATTCCGTATTTATAAGTTATTGATTTCATGTGGAACCTTTGTTTCAGCGCTCAAGCTAGCGGAAAATGTTCAGGATGCATGGACAGTTTTCATGCTTGTTTTTTATGAGAAGGATTATGGAGAAGGCGCTGTAGGACTAGATGAATTTGAAAATGCTAGCTATGTGTCATCAAGATATCTTGCCATTGTCAACGAGTTAAGTCAATGTGAGTTTCTTTTTTCTCAGGAAATAAGCGCTGGAGTTCTTTGTGTGGTTAATAAAATGGTCCCCTGTCTCAATGACTGGTTTAAACAAAAAGATCAGCGCAAATTTGAAGAAAGCAAAAGGCAGTTTCTTGCATTATCTGATACGATAGAAGAATTGACAGATCAAATGAAGTCGTATTTAGATTTATCAAAATGAGGTGACCACCATGTCTTTCACCGAAGCCAACTACGAAAATGCTGTGATCCAGTTGTTTACTGAGACACTGGGGTATGACCATGTGTACGGACCGGACGTAGAGCGGGATTATCACTCGCCCTTGTACGAGGCTGAGCTGCTGCCTGCCTTGGAGCGGGTCAATCCCGACCAGCCGCCGGAGGCGCTGCAAGAAGCGCTGTTCAAGCTAAAGAACATGGAAACAGGCACGTTGTTGCAGAAGAACATGGTGTTTACGGATTACCTGCAAAACGGGATCTCTGTGAAGTATTTCATAGACGGGGAGGAACATTCTACCCTGGTGTATCTTGTGGACTATGAAAAACCGGAGAAAAATGTCTTTACAGTGATCAATCAGTGGACCGTAGTGGAAAACAGCGAGAAACGGGCGGATGTGGTACTGTTTGTCAACGGTTTGCCCCTGGTTGTAGTGGAGCTCAAGTCCCCATCCCGGGAGGAGACCGACGCCTCCGCCGCCTATCGGCAGCTGCGCAATTACATGCACGAGATCCCGTCCCTGTTTATTTACAATCAGGTGTGCGTGATGAGCGACTTGACCACCTCCAAAGCGGGCACTATCACCTCCGGAGAGGATCGCTTCATGGCGTGGAAAACTAAGGACGGCAGCTATGAAAACACCCAGGCCGCCCAGTTTGACACTTTTTTTGAGGGGATTTTCCAGAAAGAGCGGTTCCTGGACATCCTCCAAAATTTTATCTGCTTCAATGTGGATGGGGCCAACACTTTTAAAATTCTAGCGGGCTATCACCAATATTTCGCGGTGAAGAAGGCCGTTGCATCCACAAAGCACGCCACTGTTACTGACGGTAAGGGTGGTGTGTTCTGGCATACCCAGGGCAGTGGCAAGTCCCTGTCCATGGTGTTTTATGCCCACTATTTGCAAAAGACGCTGGAAAGCCCCACCATTGTGGTCATCACCGACCGCAACGACCTGGACAACCAGCTCTATGGGCAGTTTTCTCGCTGTAAGGACTTTCTGAGACAGACGCCCCAGCAGGCCGAGAGCCGACAGAATCTTCAGGAGTTGTTGGCAGGCCGTCAGGCCAACGGTATCATTTTTACCACCATGCAGAAATTTGAGGAGACCGGCGAGCCTCTGTCAGAGCGCCGGAATATTGTGGTAATGGCAGATGAAGCGCACCGGGGACAGTATGGATTGACAGAGAAAATTGTTACTCGGCAAAATGAAAAAGGCGAGTTGGAAGTAAAAACGGTCATCGGAACTGCCCGTATCATTCGGGATAGTTTGCCAGGTGCTACATACATTGGATTTACTGGTACACCCATATCTTCTAAAGACCGTAGTACGAAGGAAGTGTTTGGAGATTATATTGATATCTACGATATGACCCAGGCGGTGGAGGATGGAGCTACCCGCCCGGTCTACTATGAGAGCCGGGTTATCCATTTAAAATTGGACGAAGCAACTCTCCATAAGATTGATGTGGAATACGAGATCATGGCGGAGAACACAGACCCCTATGTGATTGAAAAAAGCAAGAAGGAATTGGGCCAGATGGAGGCCATCCTGGGTGCAGATGATACCATCGCCTCGCTAGTGGACGATATTTTGGACCACTATGAGAATTACCGGGCCAATCTGCTTACTGGAAAAGCAATGATTGTTGCTTACTCCCGTCCCATCGCTATGAAGATCTACAAGCGCATTCTCCAGCTGCGCCCAGACTGGACGGAAAAGGTGGGCGTTGTTATGACACAGGGCAACAACGACCCAGAAGAGTGGAGAGAGATTATTGGCAACAAATCTCACAAAGAGGAATTGGACCGCAAATTCAAGGGTAATGATTCACCGTTCAAAATTGCCATTGTGGTGGATATGTGGTTGACGGGATTTGATGTTCCTTCACTGGCCACTATGTATGTGTACAAACCTATGTCTGGGCACAATCTGATGCAGGCGATCGCCCGTGTCAATCGAGTTTTTCAAGACAAAGAGGGTGGCTTAGTCGTAGACTATGTGGGGATGGCATCCGCATTGAAGCAGGCGATGAATGACTACACAGTGCGTGATAAAAAGAACTATGGTGACCCCGATGTGAGCAAAGCAGCCTATCCTAAGTTCCAGGAAAAGCTGGAAGTGTGCCGTGACTTTTTCCATGGGTTTGACTACACGGAATTTATGACTGGAAATGATCTGGTAAAGGCACGCCTGATAAGCGGAGGCGTCAACTTCCTGTTAGGTAAATCTGTGGCGGAGCATGACCTGCCTGAGAAAGAAAAGACGCAGAATGTTTACATCAAAGAGGCACTGTTGATGAAACAGGCGCTCTCTCTTTGTAGCAGTATGGTGGAAAAAAACATACGCCTTGAAGCGACATACTTTGAGGCTGTACGAACCATGCTGGTCCGTCTGACCACCTCTGGTGGAACCGGAAAAAAGTTTACCTTGCATGAGGTTAACGAGCGTATTAATGAGTTGCTGAAGCACAGCATCCAGAGCGAAGGGGTCATCAATCTGTTCTCTGATGTCGGTAAGGAATTTTCTCTCTTTGATCCCAAGTTTTTGGAAGAGATTTCCCGTATGAAAGAGAAAAATTTAGCGGTAGAACTTCTCAAAAAGTTGATTGCAGAACAGGTATCTGTCTATAAGCGAACCAATGTGGTGAAATCGGAAAAGTTTTCTGAGATTATTCAGGGGGCGATGAACCGCTATCTCAACGGGATGCTTACAAATGAACAGGTGATTGAAGAACTCCTCAAGTTGGCTAGAGATATTGCAAATGCTCACGCTGAGGGAGAGAAGATGGGCTTAACGGAGGAGGAGATGGCTTTCTATGATGCATTGACAAAGCCGCAAGCCATCAAAGATTTTTATGAGCACGATGAGTTGATTGCCATTACTCGTGAGTTGACAGATACTCTCCGCAAAAATCGTACCATAGACTGGCAGAAAAAGGAAAGCGCCAGAGCAGGTATGCGGCGATTGGTTAAGAGACTGTTGAAGAAACATAAGTATCCTCCAGAGGGTATGGCGGATGCAGTTCGGACGGTTATGAGTCAGTGCGAGATGTGGACGGATAATCAAGAAGTAGCGTGAGTGCTGGTCACTTCCATGATGGAACAATAGTACAGAATTTGGTAATTTACGATTGCGAAAGGAGTATCCCCATGACAGAAGTAGTCGCCGCCCTTATTTGGAAGGGCAGCCAATTCATGATCTGCCAGCGTCCAGCCCATAAAGCCCGGGGACTCCTGTGGGAGTTTGTAGGCGGCAAGGTGGAGCCAGGGGAGACCAAGGAGCAGGCCCTTGTCCGAGAGTGCCGGGAGGAGCTGGCTGTCACGGTTCAGGTGGGAGATGTTTTTATGGAAGTCACCCACGAATACCCCGACCTGACGGTCCATCTGACCTTATTCCACGTCTCCATCCAGGAGGGAACGCCCCAGCTGCTGGAGCACAACGACATCTGTTGGATCACCGTGGAGGAGATCGACCAGTATCCCTTCTGCCCGGCGGATGAGGTGATTTTGGAAAGGTTGAAGGAGGAGGGGGAGCCTGTTTTGCAATATAATTTAACTTGAGGAGTTTGTTAATGGCTTGCCTAATAGTAAGATTGTAATATTTTCATCTATTTCCGTTTCACTGAGACCTCTTTGAATCAACGGTTGAATAATTTCACGACTTTCTCTCATGTGTGGCAATGTGAAAGCTAGGGTATTAGCCTTTTCACTTTTTCCGCATTTCAGGTATAAAAAACCCAGAATTGCCCGAGAGGTCGCTTTTTGTTTTTCGTTCCTAGAGAGTGGCAATCCTTTTTCCAGGTATTCAATCGCTTCCTGAGATTTTCCTTGCAATGCTAGAACACCTGCTAACCCAAGGAGCATATCAGGCTTGTTGGGGTATACCCGCAGTGCATTTCGGTACACTTCTTCTGCGGACAAGTATGCTCCCGCATTTTCAAAATCAGTCGCACAACGGTGAATTTCCTGATATGTCTGTTCTGCTCGGATTGTATCCATACCGATAAGTAGATCAATGCTGGTTTCAAGAAGGTTAGCTAATGCTGGCAGAAAGGTAATATCTGGATAGCTTTCTCCCGTCTCCCTTAATTAAAGATATTGTTGGGTAAAAAAGAAAGGTCAGTCGATTTTGCCGATGAAGCGGTAGTAGATTTCTACTTCC
>OBYM01000091.1_pt1 | contig 61341 bp, 47 predicted proteins | sample 1538191 | NCBI WGS metagenome assembly OBYM01 (sample SAMEA2580165, study PRJEB22360) | human gut metagenome | biome: human gut; feature: human-associated habitat; material: faeces | place: Denmark | collected 2008/2010 | reverse complement strand
GCATTTTTAAGCATTAGATGCCACTTCCCGATGTCGTATCGGGTCTACTCCTAAGGGCTAGTTGAGGGTTCGATTCCCCCAGGGGGTGCCAGATACACAATGCCGCAAACCACTTTTTCGTGGTTTGCGGCATTTTTATTTTTCACTCGGACACTGGACCAAATCCTCCTCCGGTTTCCTCTCACGCTTCAAAAACCGGCGATAGGTACTGTCAACAGAAAAGGCTCCCAAAGGCGCTGTAATGAGAATTGCCAGCACTGCTACAGTCAACACCACATGTCCGCAAGAAAGTCCCATGGTCAAGGGCAAAGAACCGATAGCCGCCTGCACCGTTGCCTTGGGCGTATAGGCCAGCATGCAGAACAGCCTCTCTTTGGGCTCCAACTTCGTCCTGAGCAGGCAGAAAAAGACTCCAGCCATCCGGAACACCAGAGCGCCCAAAATTGCCAGAATGGCTGCTCCTCCAAAAGCCAGCGCATAACTGATATCCACGGTAGCTCCCACCAACACAAACAGCAAGATCTCCGCGGCAACCCACAGCTTGGAATACTTGGCGGAAAATCTGGCCGCCAGCTCTGGACGCCGGCGGTTTACTGCAATCCCGCAGCTCATCACCGCAAGCAGCCCGGAGAAGGGGATCACTCCTTTTACCGCGCTCTCCAAAGCCACCAGCAAAAAGGAAACACTCAACAGCATGACCACCTTGGCAGAATCCCGCACATGGACCCGGCGGTATACCTCACTGAAGGCCATTCCTACCGCCAGGCCCACTGCGATTCCTGTGACAATGGACACCGGAATCTGCGCAAAAGTGATGGGCGAGAGTTCTCCCCCCTGGGCAAGTCCAGTAAAGGAGGAAAACATCACAATGACAAACACATCGTCCACGGATGCCCCTGCCATAATCAATTGGGGGATGCTCTTCTCCGTTCCATAGCCGTTCTCCATGAGACGCAGCATCCTGGGGACAATCACCGCCGGGGACACCGCCGCTACTACGGATCCCATGATGGCAGCGTCCAACAAGGAGATATGCAGCAACAGGGGCGCCAGAATCATCATGCCCGCAATCTCAAAACAGGCCGGTACAAAGCACATCAGAATGGCCGGACGTCCCACCTTCTTCAAATCCTCTAAGTTCAAGGATAGCCCCGCCCGGGTCAAAATGATGATGAGGGCCAGCTGTCTCAGATCAGCGGAGATCCCCAGAATGGAATCGTCTAGCAGATCCAACACGTATGGCCCCAGCAAGATCCCGGTGAGCAGCATCCCCAACAAGCTGGGCAGCCGCAGTTTGGAGACCAGCCATCCCAGGCCCATCCCCACCAAAAAAATCAAAGCAAGACTTGTAAGCATACCATGTTCCTCTCCTAACCTCGTTTCAGATTTTCCTTCCAAGGGCAGGTTTCCAAGCAAAACAAAAAGCTGACAACTCTACAAGGATCCCGTCCTTGTAGAAGTCATCAGCTCATAGAGCGGTTTTGGCTTTCACCTGGGGAGAACTTCATTCCCACTGGTGGTATCATACCACACCAGCCGCCTGGATGCAATCACTTTTTTCTGCAACTCAGCGTCAGTCAGTATTTTTGAAACTTGGAAGAGAGCTCTCCTCGCTCAATGGGTAAACTCCAAATGGATGTCTCCCATTCCTGTGGTGACCATCAGCTTCCCCGGACCGTCGGTAATCTGATTGGTCAAATTGCAGTTTCCCATATCCGTATCCGCTGTGATCTGGTACTTCTCCTGCATCCCCTGGATGGTACCAGTGATATTGCCAGCGTCTGCAGTGAGGGTGATATCCAGACTTTCCAGTCGATCCAACTCTACATTTCCCATATCTGCGGTGCATTCCACCAAACCGTTAACAACCACTTCTTCCAGGGTGCAATTGCCCATATCCGTCTCGGTAGTCAAGCTCTCAAAAGTGCTCTCCACCAAGGTCACATCGCCGGAACTGTTGGTCACAGAACTCTTTCCAAAGTCACAGTCAGTGGCCGTTATTGCACCCATGTCATTGGACAGGGTGAACTCTTTTCCAGTGCAGTCCTCCAGTGTCACATCTCCCATGGACTGGGTCACGGTCAGCTCTTTGGAGGCGGAGACCTCTTCCAACGTCACATTACCGGCGTCACATTCCACCGTCATCTTCTCGGCTTTCAGGTCAGTCACTGTGATGTTCCCTAAATCTGCTTCCACATACAGGGAGCTCATCAGCTTCTCCGGCACAGTGATAACCACATCCCAGTCGCCCCCGGGGTAGAAGTTGAATAACTGGAACCAATTCCAGCCGCCCTGACCGGTGGTGGAATTTGTATTCAAGGGAGCCACCATCAAAATCCCGTTTTGCTCATACACTTGATACACGCTGTCCGCAGCCTTCACTTCCACCTCTTGGGCGGTTTTTGACGGGCTTCCCTGAATCGTGACATTGCCCATGGACGCGTGCACCTCAATAGCGTTCACTGTGTCAACCGGGTAACACACAGTGATGGGGAGTACCTCCCCGCCTCGAGGATGGGTAAAGGCGTTCAAGCTCATACCCATGGCCACATACCCCGCTCCGGTCATCAGGATTCCCACGCCCAGCAGGATACAACCTACCAAAGCGCTGATTTTGAAAAAGCGTTTCTTTCTCGGATTCATACCGCTACCCTCCCCTTCTTAACCAAGCTTTTCCGCAGCCACCGCCACAGGGTTTTACCGGCCTTCACAGTGAACTTGCCGGTAAAGTAGAACCCAAGAGCGCACAGGACGGCCAATCCCAACATGGTCACGGAAGCTCCTAACTGGAACAGACCAGCTCCCACTCCCCCGGAGAGCAAACCCACATCAAATACCAAGAACGGTGATCCCACGACCCCAACAACCGCTCCTGCCAGGAAGCTCAAAGAAAAGACTCCCAACAAAAAGGCGGGTAAAAACAAGCAGATGTACACACAGAGCAACAGCAACGCAGCAGCCAGCACCAGACTGCCCCACAGGGGGAATCCCAACACCAGCAGCACGATCAGCCAGACTTTTCTGCCCGTACCGGTGGAAACGGGGGCCTCCTCCTCCCCCAGGATCTCCCGGGCGATCTTTGCCGGATCCCCCAGTGAGGAGACGGCCTCTTCCTCGCTCTGGCCATCCTCCATGCGGTCGTCAATGAGCTCGTCATAGTAGCTCAACGTGCGGTAGCGCTCGTCCCTGGGCAAGGTATGCAGCGCTGCCGACAGTTCATTTAAAAACAGTTGCTTGGTCATGTTGTCTCATCCTTTCTCCCCAATTCCCCGGGCATTTCCCTTTCCTGAGAGGCTGCAATGTACCGATAGGCACGCATGACATCCTGCCATTCCACCAGAAAATCCCGGATGCGCTGCCTTCCCCCATCGGTCAGGCGGTAATATTTGCGCAGACGACTATTGTGCTCCATGGAATAGGTGGTGACATATCCCGCGGCCTCCAGCCGTTTTAGAATGGGATATAAGGTGGATTCCGAAATCTCCACGATGGGCGACACATCCTTGATGATCTGGTAGCCATAGGAATCCCGCTCCTGAAGCGCTACCAGCACACAGACATCCAAAAGTCCCTTTTTCAGCTGGGCATCCATACGCTCTCTCCTTTCCCCTGTGTTCACCGATATTATACATTGCATAGTATATTGCGTCAAGAGGTATTTCTTTCGCCTTTCTTACAAACAACTTGCAAAAACAAAAAGAAGGGGCTGTCCTCTGTGACGTTTCCCATCACAGAAAGACAACCTCTTCTTAAATGTCAGGATAAACTTCAAACACCACGAACCAAGTGGAAATCAGAGAATTACTCTTCCTCTTTCTTCCACTTCTCGCCGATGCTCAGGAGCAAGTTCAACAGAATACCGAAAATTGCTGCACCGGCAATGCAGGGAACCTGGATGCCAAAGAAGGGCACATTCCCGCCGAATGCGTACTGACCGCCGATGCCGATGATCATGATGGCGGCAATCACAGCGATATTCTTAGAGGAGAACATGTCCACCTTTTTCTCGATCATGATGGCAATGCCCTGAGCGGCAATAGCACCGAACAGGTAAACCTCTAGACCACCGATCACCGCCAGAGGAATGCCGTAAATCACCTGGATCAAGGGGGTGAAGAAGGAGATAATCATGGCGAAGACGGCAGCTCCGGCCAGAACCGGCACGGAGAACACCTTGGTGATGGCCATGGTGCTGATATTCTCGCCGTAGTTGGTGCCAGCAGGTCCACCCACCACACCGGAGATCATGTCGCAGATGCCGTCGCCGATGAGGTTGCGGTCCAGCAGGTTAATCAGGTCGTACTTTTTCTTGCTGCCCTTGCGCTTGGCCACGTCATTGACATAGATGTCCAGCTGATACATGTGGGCAGTGGATTCCGGAATGGTGGCAATGGCAATGGGCATAATCGCCGCCACAGCCGTCCAGCTCACCTTGGGGAAGGAGAATGCAGGTACTGCAAAAATGGAGCCGTCCCCCAGCTTCCAGATGGAGGCGTCCAATGCGGCAGCGGGCACAGCCCGGAACAGGTTTGCCCAACCCGCTGCATAGATGATTCCTGCCAGGACGCTGCCGGTGAGCACTCCCAGCAGCAGGGGCAACTGGCCCAAAAAGCCCTTGAGATACCGGGCATAAAGGATGGTGGAGAGCAGCGTCACCAAAGCAACGATGGTCCAAGCCACATTTTCTGCGGTCAGTTCTGCGCTGGCGGGGATGGCATCGCTCAGAGCGTTGCCCGCCAAGGTCAGGCCGATAATCATAGCCACAGGGCCGGTGATGGAAGCGGGCAGAATGGTTTCCACCACTTTCTTACCGAAGTACTTCACCAGAAGACCTGCGGCAATGCTCACCAGACCCGAGCAGATGATGCCAAACTGGGCATACTGAATGGCCTCTGTGGGCAGGATGCCGTCAATCTTCTCAAAGCCCTCAGCAGCGCACATGCTAGAGATGGCGGTGAGATAGGCAAAGCTGGAGCCGTAATAGAGGGGGATTTTCCGGCCGGTGATGAGGATGAAGCAAAGTGTGGCAAGTCCGCTGGCAAAGATGGTGGTGGAGACCTGGAATCCGGTCACCAGAGCCACCGTGACCGTGGCAGGGAACATGACGATCACCTGCTGGATAGCATACAGGATCAGCTTAACAAAGCCTGGACGCTCTTCGGGTAGATATCCTACCGCAGTTTGATGTTGGTTCATTTGCAACGATTCCTTTCCTGGGCGGCGGCCGCCCCAACCGTTGAAAAGCGGGGAGCGTCCACGGCGATTTGACTGAATTCGTCTTAGTATAGTATATTTTCCCGGTTTTTTCAACGATTCCTTAACAAAAAATTCATAAAATCAGCCGCCCCATCTAGGGCCGTTCTAGGATCACGATCCAGCCAGAATTTCCCGAATTTCCCGCTCTGCCGCCTGCACCTCTTTTTGGAAGGCAAGGGAGGACACCCGCAGCGCGCCGCCTCCCAGGATAATCAGCTGTTCTGTGGCGTCGGAGGTCACCACACGAGTGCGGTAGTGCCGGGCAATCCGATGGGTGACCTTTTCAATGTACATGTCGGCGGTTTCAGCCTCCTTGGTGTAAACCACATTGAGATTGTGATACTTCTCCACCGACCCCACGCCGCCCTTGACCTTATAGGCGTCAAACACCAGAATGGGCACGCACTGCCGATAGGCTGCGTAGTTGCAGAGAATGTCCATCAGCCTGCCCCGGGCAGCCTCAAGATTCTCCCCAGCCAGGGCCTTGAGATCCTCCCAAGCAAAGATCACATTGTATCCGTCCACCAGCAGATGCTCCGGGCCCTCCTTTTGGGGACGCCGGGCTCCTTGGGGTGACAGCTTCAGCTCTTGGGGACGTTTCTTCTGGGGGCGCATGGCCTGAATGGGATCCCGCTTGATGGGACCATAGGTCCGCTCAAAAATGGCCATCAGCTCTTTATCCTGGGCCAAAGTCGCCCGGTACGCCTGGGCACGGACCTCCACCGAACGGGGTTCCTCCTGCTCGGCCTCCTGAGCCGCTCGGGCCATGCGCTCCCCACGGGCCAGAACACTGGGCAAATGCATGTGGGAGGGCACCTTGTCCCAGCGTACCATCACACCGGCCCCGTGGCTGCAGAATACGGAATCCGCCGTGTTCTCCAAATCCCCGTCAATGTCATAGGCAGCCTGGTCTATGATCTCTTGGCTGTTATGGCAGGGGGCGTACCCCACCGGCAGACAGGACAGCTGTCCCCGCCCCTTGGAATAGGCAGTGACCTCCCGAGCATAGCCTCGCATGGCCGCCACAGGGGCTTTTCCTGTGAGGATGGTCTCCTCCCCCTGGGTGACCGGCGGCTCAAACTGGGCGCAAAGCCGGGGCATATCCGCCAAAGCTCTGCCCACGCAGTCCGCCGGCAGACGCAGCGTAAACTCGTACCAAGGCTCCAGCAATTGGCAAGCTCCTTGCATCTGGGCCATGCGCAGCCCCTGGCGCACCGCCCGATAGGTTGCCTGGCGGAAGTCCCCGCCCTCAGTGTGCTTGATGTGGGCCCTGCCCGCCGCCAAAGTCAGCTTCACATCGGTCAAAGGCGCGCCGATCAGCGGACCAATGTGGGTTTTCTCCGCCAGGTGGGTCAGAATCAGCCGCTGCCAGCTGCCAGCCAAATCGTCCTCCCGGCAGGAGGTGGCAATCTCCACGCCGCTGCCCTGGGGCCCCGGCTCGATGAGCAAGTGAACCTCGGCGTAATGCCGCAAGGGCTCATAATGGCCCACACCCTCCACCCGCTGGGTGACGGTCTCCTTGTAGAGGATGCCCCCTTCGTCAAAGGTGACGGACAGTCCAAACCTCCGCTGGAGCACACTTCGGAGGATCTCCAACTGGATCTCCCCCATCAGCTGCAAGTGAAGCTGTCCCAGACGCTCATCCCACACCACGTGGAGCAGAGGGTCCTCTTGCTCCAGCTCTCGGAACTGCCCCAGAGCCGTGTGGATGTCACATCCCTCGGGCAGGATCACCCGGTACCGCAGCACAGGCTCCAAAGCCGGGGCGGAGGCCTCCTTCTCAAAGCCCAAGCCTTCTCCGGGGTAGGCATCCCCTAGGCCGGTCACTGCCACAACCATGCCCGGCAGTGCTCTTTCCGCCAACTGAAATTTCGCCCCGGAATACAACCGCAACTGGTCGGCCTTGCTGGTCCAAGGCACCCGGGCATCCTCCCGGGCGGAGAGCTCCGCCTTCACCTTCAGCTCTCCACCGGTGACCTTCAGCCAGGCCAGCCGGACGCCGGAATCATCCCGGGTCACTTTGAAGACCCGGGCGCCAAAGTCCTCCCGCTGGGGAAGGGGCTGGGTCAGCTGCTCTAAAGCGGCGAGCAGGGCGTCCACGCCCTCCAGCTTCAGGGCAGACCCGAAAAAGCAGGGGAACAGCTTTCGCTGGGCCACCGCCTGAGCCAGCTGCTCCTGGGTGGGCTCCTCCCCTGCCATCACAGTCTCCAACAGCTCCTCACTGCATAGGGCCAGATCCTCCTCACAGTCCGGGAACTGGATATCCACACAGCCGTCCCCAAACCGGCGGCGAAGTTCCTGCATCCGGTCTTGACGGTCGGCTCCCGCCAGGTCCATCTTATTGATAAACAGGAACACCGGCACCTGATACCGTTCCAGCAGCCGCCACAGAGTTTCTGTATGGCTCTGCACGCCATCGGTGCCGCTGATAACCAGAATGGCGTAATCCATCACCTGGAGGGCTCGCTCCGCCTCGGCGGAAAAGTCCACGTGGCCCGGGGTATCCAACAGGGTCAACTGGGCTTGGGGCAGGTTCAGCACCGCCTGCTTGGAAAATATGGTAATCCCTCGGGCTCGCTCCAGTGCATCCGTATCCAGGAAGGCGTCCCGGTGATCCACTCTGCCTAGCTTCCGCAGAGCTCCCGCCCGGTAGAGCATGGCCTCGCTCAGGGTGGTTTTTCCCGAGTCCACATGAGCCAGTATGCCGATGACCAGCCGCTTTTCCGACTGTGCCTTTGCCTGTTCCTTTTGAGTCATCCCGTCGTCCCCCTGTGTAAAATGCGGCACGCCAGCGCCGTATTTTTTTATTATACCTCAAGGGAACACCCCTTGTACAGTGGCTCTTTTTCCAGTGGAACCCCTCGCTTTCCCCTTGCGGATCACAACTTTCCCTGGTATAATGAAAACAAATGTTTGCCTGGAAGGAGAGGGCACTATGGATATGCTAAAAGATCTCAACAGCGCCCAACGGGAGGCTGTCACCACCACCGAGGGCTTTGTACGGGTCATCGCAGGTGCTGGCTCCGGCAAGACCAGGGCGCTCTCCCACCGGTTTGCCTTTCTGGTCAACGAGCTGGGCATTCTCCCCGGGAACATCCTGTGCGTCACCTTCACCAACAAGTCCGCCAGTGAGATGCGCCAGCGGATCCACCGCCTCACCGGGGACAACGACACCGGCTACATCAACACCTTTCACGGCTTCTGTGTCTCCGTACTGCAAGAGGACAGCCACGCCGTCCAATACCCCAAAAGCTTTCTGGTGCTGGACAATGGCGACATCGACTCCATGCTGCAGATCATCTACGAGGAACGGAACCTCACCCTGCGGGACATGACATTCTCCAAAGCCAGGGATATGATCGAGATTCGCAAACTGCAGAAGGAACCTGACTACTACCGGGACATGATCGACATGTCCTTGGAGACTCTCAAGGAAAAGTACGACAATGCCACCTCCCCCGGGGACATCATCTTTTACGGCTACCTCTATCAGGAGAAAAAATGCTTCGGCCTGGACTACAACGACCTGATCAAGTTTTCCCTCTACATCTTTCAAGAGCATCCGGATATCCGCTTGAAATGGCAGCAACGGCTGGAGTACATCATGATCGATGAGTTTCAGGACATCGACCAGCTGCAGTACAACCTGATGGAGGTCCTCTGTGACTATCACAAGAACTTATTTATTGTGGGAGACCCGGACCAGACCATCTACACCTGGAGAGGAGCCAATGTCAAGTTCCTGCTGGACTTTGACAAGGAGTTTCCCGGCACAAAGACCATCCTCATGATGGAAAATTACCGCTCCACTCCCCAGATCCTGCAAGCAGCCAACTCACTGATCGCCAAAAACCAGCATCGCATCCCCAAGGAGTTGATCCCGACTCTGCCCGCCGGAGAACCGGTGACCTGCTGCCTAGCGGAAAACCAGGACGCTGAAGCCCAGTGGATCACGGGCCAGATTCAGCAGCTTCACGACCAGGGCACACCCTATCGGGACATGGCGGTGCTCTACCGGGCACACTACGTCACTCGGGCGGTGGAGCAGGCATTGCTGGAAAACCAGGTTCCCTATACCATCTATAGCGGCGTGCAGTTTTTCCAGCGGATGGAAGTCAAGGACGCCCTGTGCTACCTGCGGATGATCGCCTACCAGGACGACCTGTCCTTTCTGCGGATTGCCAATGTACCCAAGCGCAGCCTGGGCAAACGACGGATGGCCTTCCTGCAGCAGGCAGCCCAGGAGACTGGCTGCTCCCTCTACCAGGCGTTGGAGCGGAATGTGGATGGTCCCCTGTTCCAGGGGACCAAGGCAAAATCCTTCCTCAGCCTGATCCGGAAGTTCTCTCAAAACTATGAGGGAAGGCCGGTTTCCGAGGTGCTCTCGGCGTTGCTCAATGAGAGCGGCTATGAGGAGATGCTCCGCACAGAGGGCAGCCAGGAACGGCTGGACAATCTGGCCGAGCTGAAACAGTCCATCTACGAATTTGAGACCACCTGTGGCGAAGAGGTCACCTTGACCCACTATCTAAACCATGTAGCGCTGTTCACCAACGCTGACACAGGAGAGCCCGGGGACCGGGTGAAACTGATGACCGTCCACGCGGCTAAGGGATTGGAGTTTCCCACGGTTTTCCTCTGCGGCATGAACGAGGGGATCTTCCCCTCCCGAAAAGTCCGCACCCTGCCGGGCATGGAGGAGGAACGGCGTCTGGCCTTTGTGGCACTGACAAGAGCTCAGCAGCGGCTGTACCTCTCCGAGGCGGATGGCCGCAACTTTGACGGATCCCCCCGGTACCCCTCCCGGTTCATCCTGGACATTGACCCCACCCTGCTGGAGTTCACCCAGCCGCCCCAGGAGGGACTGCTCCAAGAGGCCCGGGACTACATCGCCCGCAGCACCCGTTACCTTCCCACGGACGAGGAAGGCTTCTTGCTGGAACCAGGCCAGCGCGTGCGGCACTTCCTCTTTGGGGAAGGCACCGTACTGGAAACCGATGGGGAGACGGGCGCCCACTTAATTCAGTTTGACGATATGAAAACTCCTCGAAAGATCTCCTATAAGGTGAAGCTGGAGAAGCTGGAACCCTGAACGCAGAAGTTTTTGTGGTGCTGACCCGTTTCGGAACACAACAAAAGGACATCTGAGCCTAAACTCAGATGTCCTTTTTCAATACTAGTAAAAGGGGCGCTACCCGGTGCTATGGTCCTGGGTCCACACCACAAAAGCGTTTAATTTGCCTCGCTCACTGCTTCATGCAATGTTTTCCGCACTGCGCCGGGGCCAGCGTTGAGCAGGTTGAAATCCTCCACCACACGCTGAATAAGTCCAGCGGCTTTCAGATCCGTACCCCAGACGGTTTCGTCCTCCAACAGACCGGCAAAGCTCTCTTCGGTGGCAGGCTCTCCAAAGGGCAGCTGACGCACCACCGGCTGCAGCTTCTCCAACAGGGGATCGGGGGAGCATGCGAACTCCTTCCCCTCATCGTCCACGCCCTTTAAGTACCGCAGCCAACCTGCCAGCACCAGGGGCATCAGACGAAGATTCTGGGAATCTCCACGCTTCTGATGCAATCCGATATCCACACCAAAGCGGATGGGCAGCTTTTGAGAGGTATCCGTGGCGATCCGCTGGGGAGTGTCCGGCATGAAGGGGTTGGGGAAGCGCTGGGTCAGCACTTCCTGCAAGAACTGCTCCGGATCAATGACACCCGGATCAATGACTACGGGCATGCCTTCCTTGCGGCTCATCTGAGTGACCAGCTCCCGCAGGTCCTCATCCCCCATCTCTCCGGCAATGGTGGTATGGCCCATCAGACAGCCAAAAATGGCCAGTGCAGTGTGCAGCGGGTTCAGGCAGGTGCAAACTTTCATGCTCTCCACAGCGTTCACCGTGTCACGATCCGTAAACAGCACACCGGCCTTCTCCAGTGGAGGACGTCCGGCAGGGAAATCGTCCTCAATCACTAGGTACTGGGGTTTCTCCGCGTTGACAAAGGCTCCGGTATAGGTGTGCTTCTCCGTCACCAGGATCTCCATACCCTCTAGGCCGTCCTCTTCCAAGGCCTTCTGAACGCTCTCGTGGGGACGAGGCGTGATCTTGTCGATCATGCTCCAGGGGAAGGAGAGCTTCTCCTGGGCATAGGCATAGGCCTCCGCAGACACATAGCCCGCCGCTTTCCAGGCATCCAGGATCTGGAAGAAGGAGCTCCGCAGCTTTTCTCCATTGTGAGAGCAGTTGTCCATGGAGACCAAAGCCAAGGGTTGGGCACAGGCCTCATACCGGGCCAAGCAGCATGCCACCAACTGAGCCAAGAAGCTCTTGGCCTGCTGGGGGGGCGTCTCCATATCCGCCTTCACCGCCGGAGTGACGGCATAACCCTTCTCTGTGATGGTGAAGGACACCATCTGCAGACTGGGCTTCTGGAAGATCTCCTGCACCCGGCCGGTGTCCTCGGGCAGAGTGAGGCTCTCGGCCAGAGAGCCCACGATCTCCTTTTCCATGGATCCGTCCGCCAGAAGGCTTACCGCCACAGCCAGATTGTCATAGGGGCGCAGGGAGTCGGTGACCACCTGGCCATCATAGCCCTCGCAGCAGATAATGCCAGTATCCCACTCTCCCCGATTCAAAAGCCGCTGGCAGAGCACCGCTGGAAAAGCGCGAAAAATATTGCCCGCTCCAAAATGCAGCCATGTAGGAGCTTCCATCGTGCGGCGAACCATGGCCTCCCGGTCGTACTCCGGCAGAGCATAGCCCTGGGGTGCTCGCCCCTCTTGCAAGATCGTCTTGTCCAATTTCATAAAAGAATCCTCCTAAATCCGTCAAAGAGACGCTTTTCGGACCAGTTTTTTCTAGTAATAAAGTATAATCCAAACAGTTTCTGAAATCAAGACCTGCCCTGCGCACAAACAAAAAGTGAGGAAAATCGCGCAAAAAATGACCCCCGAAATTCGAGGGTCATTAGGAGTACTCCATCAGGGAAGCATTGCGTAAAGATCGGGGAAAAGCTCTACACTGCGCTTCAGTATACCCTTCAAATGGGCGATGGTGATACCGTAATTGGTGAAGGGCACTCCATTGTCCGCGGAGGTCTTCCGGCGATAGGTGATTTCCCGCTCACCCAGCATACAGCCGCCGCAGTGGATCACCAACCGGTACCGGGAGAGATCCTCCGGGAAGTCCCTGCCGGAGGAATGCTCCAGCACCAGCTCCTTACCAGTGTATTCCCGCAGCCATTTGGGGATTTTCACCGTGCCGATATCCTCACACTGCCGGTGATGGGTGCATCCCTCTGCAATGAGGACCTTATCCCCATCCTGCAGCTGGTCAATGGCTGCCACACCTCGGACAGCATCCTCCAAAAAGCCCTTGTACCGGGCCATCAGGATGGAAAAGGAAGTCAGCGGGATATCTTTGGGCGTATCCCGGTCCACCTGGGCAAAGGCCTGGCTATCGGTGACCACCATGCGGGGCTTCGTACCCAGCTTCTTCAAGGTATCCGCCAAGCCGTCCTCTTTGACCACCACGGCGGTGCAGTCGGAATCCAACACGTCCCGGATCGTCTGCTGCTGGGGTAGGATCAGTCTGCCCTTGGGAGCAGCACTGTCAATGGGAGTCACCAGCACCACCAAGTCCCCGGGAGTGAGCAGGTCCCCAATGAGCCGCCTGCCATTGCCCTCTGTTTTTGTCAGACGGGCAATGCGCTCTTTCAGCTCTTCCATGCCCTCTTTTGTCTGAGCGCTGACCGCCAACTCGTTGTCCCCCAAAACATGGACGGCGGTTAAATCGCTTTTATTATATGCCACCAAGTAGGGAATGTTCTTCTGACTGAACAGGGAAATCAGTTCCTCGTCCACGGCGGTCTTGCCCTGGGTGGCATCCACCACCAACACAGCACAGTCCGCCCGGTTGAGGATCTGTTTTGTCCGCTTCACCCGAAGCTCCCCCAGGGTGCCTTCGTCGTCAAAACCGGGGGTGTCGATAATCACCACGGGCCCCATGGGCAGCAGCTCCATGGACTTGTACACCGGATCGGTGGTGGTGCCCTTGACATCGGAAACCACGGAAAGCTCCTGGTTGGTCACAGCATTGACCACGCTGGATTTTCCGGCATTGCGCCTGCCGAAAAAGCCGATGTGTACCCGCTCCCCGGAAGGGGTGTCGTTTAAACTCATACGTTACGCTCCTTTAAAAACGGAAGTCCCGGATGCCCTGCTCGATCTTCTCCAGGTGATCCTTGCAGATCTCCTTGACCTTCTCCTTGGGAATATTCTCCAGCTCTGCCTGAATCAGCTTCTCACCAATGGCCTTTGTCTCGGGCGCGGCATAATCCATCAGGTACTCCTTCAGGGTCATCAAAGCGTTGGGATGGCAGCAGTTCTGGATCTGCCCGGCCTTACACAGGCTCATGAACCGGTCACCGGTGCGTCCCTCCCGGTAGCAGGCGGTGCAGAAGGAGGGGATGTATCCCAGCTCCATCAGCCAACGGACGACTTCGTCCAAGGTACGATTGTCGGACACGTCGAACTGCTCGGTATCGTGAGGACGTTCCTCCTCGGTATATCCGCCCACGCTGGTGCGGGAACCGCCGGACACCTGAGAAATACCCAGATGCAATGCCCGCTCCCGAACACTCTGATTCTCACGGGTGGAGATAATCATGCCGGTGTAGGGCACAGCCACACGGATGCAGGCACAGATCTTCAGGAAGGTCTCATCGGTGATGCCGTTGTCGAACTCATCGGGGTCGATGTCATCGGCGTGCTTCACACGGGGGACACTGATGGTGTGGGGGCCCACGCCATGGACAGCCTCCAAGTGCTCGGCGTGCATCAACAGGCCGGCAAACTCATAGCGGTACAGCTCCAGGCCAAAGAGCACGCCCAGACCTACATCGTCGATGCCGCCCTCCATGGCCCGGTCCATGGCCTCGGTGTGGTAGCAATAGTTGCTCTTGGGGCCAGTGGGATGGAGGTGCTCATAGCTCTGCTTATGATAAGTCTCCTGGAACAGGATGTAGGTGCCGATGCCGGCTTCTTTCAGCTTGCGGTAATTCTCCACAGTGGTGGCGGCGATGTTCACGTTCACACGGCGGATGGCGCCATTCTTATGCTTGATGGAGTAGATGGTCTTGATGCAGTCCAAGATGTACTCGATGGGGTTGTTCACCGGGTCCTCACCAGCCTCGATGGCCAGACGCTTGTGACCCATATCCTGCAGAGCCACAACCTCCTTTTCCACTTCCTCCTGGGTCAACTTCTTCCGGGGGATGTGCTTGTTCTTCATGTGGTAAGGACAGTACAGACATCCGTTGACACAGTAATTGGACAGGTACAGCGGCGCGAAAATGACGATCCGGTTGCCATAAAAGTCCTTCTTGATCTGCTCGGCCAGTTCATACAGCTCCTGGACTTTCTCCGGAATCTCGCAGGCCAACAGCACAGATGCTTCCCGATGGCTGAGGCCTTTCCGCTCCCGAGCCTTGTTGAGAATCTGGTCAATGACCTCCACATTGTTCTTGTTCTGGTCGGCGTATTCCAGCGTGTCCAGAATCTCCTGATGGTCAATAAACTCCTCAGCTTTGAGGGATTTGGGATTGTACATGAATGAATCATCCTTTCTTTTGGGTCAGAAACTCTTTCCCGTCAGGGGAATTTCTATAGCAAGGGCTGGCGCCCTAACTAACAAACAGATTGGGAAACTCGGCTATCGCCCCGGTCCACAGGGATCCGATAACCAATCTTTTCCAGGCTCTGCCGCAGCAGTTCCAAACTCTCCGCAGCTTCGGCGCCGGAGTGCAGCTTGTTGTCATAGAGCAGGTACTTCTCCCGGGCATCCTCCGGGGAAAGGTTGGGCATCACCACATTGGCCCCGTGAAGAATCCCCTGCTCCCTGCCATTCTTCAGCAAAGTCCCCAGCGCCGTGGTGGCTGGCAGCAGCACGCCCGGCAGCATCAAACGAATCACCGACAGCAAGAACAGGGTCAACTCCCCACTGCCATTGGGGAACTCCCGGAAGGGGGTATCGTGCTGAGTGAGAAATGGGCCTATTCCAATCATGTGCGGAGAAAATTCTTTTAAGAACCGCAAATCCCGCACCAAATCCTCTATGGTCTGGTAGGGGGACCCCACCATAAATCCGGCCCCCACCTGGTACCCCAGGTCCTTCAGCTCCCGCAGGCACTCCATCCGGTGGGCAAGGCTCAGCTCCGGGGGGTGCAGCTTGGCATAATGGCTGGCAGTGGCCGTCTCATGACGCAGAAGGTAGCGGTCGGCTCCGGCTTCCTTCAACCTGCGGTAGCTCTCCCGGCTGCGCTCCCCCACGGACAGGGTGATGGCACAATCCGGATGACGCTCCTTGATGGACACCACCAGGGGACACAACCTCTCGTCAGTGAACCAGGGATCCTCTCCACCTTGGAGCACAAAGGTGCGAAATCCAAGGTCATACCCCAAGTCGCAGCAGGCCAAAACCTCCTCCGGGGTCAAGCGGTAGCGCTGGGCCCTGTGGTTGCTCTTTCGGATGCCACAGTAGTAGCAGTCATTTTTACAGATATTGGTGAACTCAATCAGTCCCCGGATGAACACCTGATTGCCGTAATACTGCTGGCAGGTCCGCTGGGCGCTCTCTCGAAGAAACTCGTTCGCCTCCGAGGTACGGGTGTTCAAAAGCTCCAACAGCTCCTCATCGGGCAGGTTGTGGTCCTGGGTCAGACGCTGGGCCAATTCCAGAGCGCGGGTCACGATTTCACCCCCGCATAGGCTGTTTTGGAGCTGACTCCTCGCAGTCTGCCCACCTTGCCCGACAGGGCCGAGATGGCGTCCTGGGGAGCATCCACTGCAATACTGATGATGTTGAGCCCCTTCTGACGATAGGGAATTCCCATGCGGCCAATGATATATTCCCGGTATTCGTGGAGGATCTCATTGAGTTGCTCCACCGATTCCTCCGATTCCACGACAATGCCGATGACGGCAATACGCGTCTCCACAGGCAATGCTCCTTTCCGCTGACATAAAGAAAGCCGCGCCCTGAAAGGCACGGCAAAAGGACCGGGATTCCCCCGGGAAGCTCCTATGGTTACCGGCCTTCCACCTCAAACAATTTTGGTGTCAGGGACAGCGCCGCTCTTTTGGGAAGAGGCCCCGCTTTGCTTTGGAGCCCTACTCCGGGGACTCCGCAGGAACGCGGGACGGTCTGCCTTGCGGCTTTCTTGACTTAGTATACCACGGGAAAATGGAAATTTCAAACAAAATTTGAGAATTTATCTCAATTTTCTCAAAAGAAAAAACCGGAACGGTTTCCCGCCTCGGTAAAGTGCCTTGATTAAGTCTATCAGGTGTTCTTCATAATGACGCTTTCCACTGCGTCAGCCACATGCTCGCAGGCATCGGCACACTTCTCCAGATAGATGTAAATCTCTCGCCAGCTGATGACCTCCAGCGGATCCTCAGAGGAGGTATGCAGTGTGTGGAGGCTGTCAATGAACAGCTTGTCCGCCTGTTCTTCCAGAGTGTTGATGTGGATGATGTACTCCCGCAGCTTCTTGGATTTGTGGAAATCATGGAACTCATCCAGCAGCTTGCGCAGCTCCTCGCAGCATTCCACCAGCACCGCGCCCAGCTGCACTGCGTCAGGACGGATCACCTGAATGTTGTTGCAGTAAAGCCGCAACATAACATCCTCGATCTTGTCGGTGACCTCATCAATGCTCTGGCTCAGAAGGATGATGTCCTCCCGCTCGATGGGAGTGATGAATGCTCGGGCCAACACATTGGACAGCTCATGCTTCTTTTCATCAGCGTCATGCTCCACCTCGTGGACCTCATCCAGCATGCTGTGAAGCCGTTCAGGGTCGTAATTTTTCAAGGTGTCTTCCAGGTAATGGGCGGCCTGGCAAGCACAGGCGACACAGGCGCTGAAGCTGTCATAGTAAAAACTCTCTTGCTTGTTTGCCATAAAGATGCTCCTTTATCGAGATTCCGGCTGACCTGGAGGGAGACCCTCAGAACAGCATCATGAATAATTTAGCCATTACAAAGCTGATGAGTCCGCACCCGGGGAAGGTGAACACCCAGGTGAGCACCATATCCTTAACTACGCCGAAGTTGATGGCAGACAGCCGCTTGACGGCGCCCACACCCATGATGGCGCTGGTCTTGGTGTGAGTGGTGGACACCGGGATACCGAACACGCTGGAGAGCAGCAAGCACAGCGCTGCGGAGAGGTCCGCAGAGAAGCCCTGGTACTTTTCCAGTTTGACCATGTCCATACCCACGGCCTTGATGATCTTCTCACCGCCCACGCTGGTGCCAATACCCATCACCGCGCTGCACAGCAACATCAGCCAAATGGGGATCAACACGCCTTCCACGCTGTTCATGCCATTGGAGAAAGCCACGCCCAAGAACAGCACACCGATGAACTTCTGACCATCCTGAGCGCCGTGCATGAAGCTCATGGCAATGGCACCGAACACCTCCGCGCCAGTGAAAAACTTGTTGGTGCGGCGGCGGTCCATGTTCCGGCAGAAGACCGTGAGCAATTTGCAGACCACCCAGCCAATGCAGAAGCCCAAAACCAAGCTGGCCACCAGACCATAGATAACCTTGACCCACTCGCTCATGTTGATGCCCCCCACGCCGTTCTGAATGGCGATGGCGGCGCCGGAAAGACCGGCAATCAAGCTGTGGCTCTCACTGGTGGGAATTCCAAACATCGAGGCCACAACGCTGTACACCACAATGGAAAACAACGCCGCACACAGTGCGATGAGAGCCTCTCGGGTATCGCCGCCGAAGTCCACCATATTGCTGATGGTGGAGGCCACGGAGCTGTTGATCTTTGTCATCACCAGCACGCCGAGGAAATTGAACACGGCGCTCATGATGATGGCAGGGCGGGGCCGCATGCATCGGGTGGTGATACATGTGGCAATGGCATTGGGGGCGTCGGTCCAGCCGTTGACGAAAATGACGCCCATAGTCAGCAGTACAGTGATCAGCAGCACAGGGCTTCCCGCCATGGCGCTGATGAAGTAAGAAAACGTTACATCCATATACTTACATTCCCATCCTCACAGAAGGCCGGAACAACCCGGCCCGAGTCCCAAGGGCGGCCGTAGGGCCGTAGCTCCCCCATTGCTTTTGATTCTATTTTCATTCCTTTTAAGGTTACCATCTGGAAAGAATATCGTCAATAGGAAATTAATTTTTCGTAAAGAAAAAGTAAAAAAACCGTGGAGTGTGCCACAGACGGTCGTCTTTTTTTGTGAGTTATTTCCAGCCCTTTTCCAACAGGGATTCTCCAAACCATCCTGTTCAAACTTTCTCGCCGAAACCTACTCTTAATCGAAGTGACTTCCCGCTATTTCAAACAACAAAAAAGAAAGCATCTTCCTGCTGAGCCGGAAGGTGCTTCTTGGTGTGGGTGAAAGTACTGTCATTTTTATAAGAACTGTGCGGGATCCACACGAGTTCCATTTTGGTAGACTTCAAAGTGCAAATGAGCGCCAAAGGCATTGCCCGTCTCGCCCTCATAGCCAATGACCGTCCCCGCTGTGACGTACTGCCCTGCGGAAACAGCTACAGAGCTCATGTGGGCATACCGAGTGCTGTAGGTGCCGTTATGATAGATCAGCACATAATAGCCCCAAGAGTATCCCCAACTGTCCGTGCTGTTGGCCTCAATAACCTGTCCGTCAGCAGCTGCCACAATGGGGGTGCCCCAGGGTCCGGCAATGTCCATACCCTTGTGTCCCGGATAGCCGTTCCAACCAGCTGACACATAGGTCACACCGGGCAGGGGCCAGATGAGATGGAATCCCGAGCTGCTTCCTCCCCCAGAAGAAGGTGTGGACGTACTGCTGTTCCCTCCGGAACTCGTGTTTGTGTCGGAAGCTGTGTTGGAGCTCCCTCCCTCATCTTGGGACGTCTGCTGATTTTGCAGCTCTTCTTCCGCGGCCTTTTTGGCCTCCTCTTCCGCCTTTTTCTGGGCTTCAATGGCAGCTTGAATCCGCTGCTCACCTTCCGCCAATTCCTCCTCGTTGATCTGCAGCAGATTCTCTGTGGCATACATCTGTCCCTGAACCTCTCCCAGAGCTGCGGCGTTCTCCTCATAGAGCATGTCCAGCTCCTCCTGCTTGACTTCCAGGGACTTCTTCAGCTCCGCCACTGTCTCCTTTTGAGCCTGGATCTCCTTGCGGTCCGCTTCTGTGGCGCTCATGTAGGTTTCCAGAGTGTCGATGAGCTCCTGATCGTGATGGGTCATGGTCTCCACCAGCGTCATGCGAGTGGAAAAATCCGACAAGCTCTCCGAATCCAGAAGGATCTCCAGGGTACTCACATTTCCTGCTGTATACAGAGCTACCAGCCGCTCCTTGAAGGCGTCAATGGTCTCCTGAACCTGCACCTGCGAGGCCTCCAGCTTCATGGTCAGCTCTTGAATGCTTTGATTGAGCTGGTCAATGTTTTCACGGGTGGTGAGGATCTGCTGCTGCACCACTTCAATCTGCTCCTGCAGTGTGGCTTGATACTCTTTCTTTTGAGCCTCATCTGCCCGCAAGCTCTCCAGTTTTCCCTGGAGCTCCTGGTTTTCCGCTTGCAGCTGGTCCTGCTGAGCTTGGATCTCCTCCACAGTTTCTGCGGAAACCGACAGCGGCGTCAACGCAATCAGCCACAACGCCAACAGAGCGGCGCCGCCTTTCCAAAAAATACGTCTCACCGAAATGCACCTCACTTATTCCATACACTCCACCTGCCACGGGAAGAACCTTGGCGCTTTAAATGGGCAATTCGCAGCTGCGCAAGCCTCTTCCCACAACATCCTATAGGAAGTTCTTCCCATTAGACGGCATCCTATCCCCATTGGTAAGATCAAAGAGAAAAATTTCTCAAAAAATTTTATAGAGACCTCACGTCCACTCCCCCATCAAGGGAATCTACAAAAAAGAGCCGCCGCGCAGTGCGGCAGCCCTTTTGGGAATCCGTATGAAATGTGATGTGCAACAAGAGATTACACTCAATCCCAGCAGACATCGGGATTGGGCTGGGGAACAATGCCTCCCACTTCCTGGATCCAAGCGTCCAGCAGCGTTTCCAGCTCGTTGGCCAAGTTGGGCAGCTCGCCGGTCAGGTTGAAGCTCTCCCCAATATCTTGGGAGAGATCGTACAGCTCCGTGTGATTGTCTTCAAAGAACTTCAACAGCTTGTAGTTCCCCCGGCGCACAGCGGCCATGGGCTGTCCACCCTGGTTGCCATAGTGAGGATAATGCCAGAACAAGGGGCGTTCCTCCATGGTCTCTCCCCGAAGCAGAGGGGCAATGCTCACGCCGTCCTGGTGCTGCTGGGGCTGAGGGGGCAATCCAGCCAGCTCCAAAAAGGTGGGGTACCAGTCGGGTGTGGTAGTGGGGCTGTCGCACCAGTGATGGGCGGCAATTCCCGGGCCTGCCACGATCAAAGGCACCCGCACACCGCCTTCATATCCCCAACCCTTTCCCTCGGAGAGGGGCGCGTTGCAGGTGGGAGAACCTTCCGCCGTGGCAAGACCGCCGTTATCCGAAGTGAAGACGATGATGGTGTTTTCATATTCGCCGCAGTCCTTCAGCGCCTGGACAAGCCGACCCACGTTCTGATCCAAATTCCAGATCAGCGCAGCATAGGGTACATCCGACTGCACCAGACGCCGCAGCACCCGCTCTTTCCGCTTATGCCAGCAGGGGAAGTGCTCACCCTCCACGTAGGGATTCACCTGGTCCAGCTTCATCCGGCGGCTCTTTTCCTCAAAGCGGGCCAAGTCCTCCGGCTTTGCCTGGATGGGGGTATGTACCGCGTAATGGGACCAGTACAGGAAGAACGGTGCGTCGTCCTTGTTTTGAATCAGCTCCACAGCCCGGTCCGTGAGGTAATCCGTGAGGAAGGTCCCCTCGGGCACGTCACTGGGCAGGTTCTCAATGCCCCAAGGGGCAAAATAACCATCGTGGGGATGACCCCAGCTGCATCCGCCCACATTTACCTCAAATCCCTGGTGTTCGGGGTAATATTCCTTTTCCCCCAGGTGCCATTTTCCCACGCTCCAAGTGTGGTATCCGGCATCCCGCAGTGCCTTGGGGAGTGTGTACTCTTCCAGGGGCAGGTGGTCCACATAGGGCACCTCCATCAGCTTTCCCCAATCGTGGCCACCAATGTAGTGGGTGAGCCCCACCCGGGCCGGGTATTTGCCAGTCATCAGACTGGCGCGGCTGGGGGAACACACCGGGCAGGAAGCGTATGCCTGGGTGAACACCGTTCCCTCCGCTGCCAGGGCGTCAATGTTGGGGGTCTCGTAAAAAGTGCTGCCAAAGCACTGGAGATCCCGCCACCCCATGTCATCTATGAGAATCATCACAATATTGGGCTTTTTCATAGCTCATATTCCTTTCCTGTTTGACAGAAACTTCATGCCCAAAAGGCCATCAAGGGCAACCGCAACCACGTCCGTTTAGGAATCCATATTCTCCGGCATCTGGCTGTTGGGCAGGATCTCCGGCCTTTCTTCGCCAGCCTGTTCCATCCAATGAAGCAGACGCTGCTTCATCTCTTCCCGCACCTGGGCATACTCCGGCTGGGCAACCAGGTTGTGCCTCTCATGGGGATCCTTTTGCAGGTCATAGAGGAACTCCTCGTAATAGACGCTGCCGCCAGGGGCCGACCAGCCGTCCCCAGGGGCGCGGACCGAGTACTTCCAGTCCTTGGTGCGCACAGCCCGTCCCACCTGACTCTCACTGATCTGCATGAAGACGGAATCCGGCCAGTTTTCCTCGTTCCCTTCCATCAGGCGGCACAGGGAGTTTCCGGCAAACTGCTCCGGCTTTGGCACCCCTGCGCAGTCCAGCAGAGTGGTGGGAAGATCCAGCAGGCTGACCATGGCGTCGATCCGGTTGCCGCCCTGGAACCCAGGCCCGTGGATAATCAAAGGAATATGCGTGCAGCCGTCGTGACAGGACCGCTTGTACTCGCTGTTGCGGGTGCAGAAATGGGACCCGTGATCGGAGGTGTAGAGGAACACGGTGTTCTCCCACTGACCGGTTTCCTTTAAGGTATCCACCAGGCGGCCCACATTCTCGTCCAAACTGGCACACTGACCCAGGTAATCCGGGTAATTTTCCCGCCAGTTTCCGGCTGTGCCCTCCAAGTCCCCGGGTACCTGATAGTCCGCGAACCGGCGCTTGCTGCCGTCGGGGCCTTCAAACACTCCGTGATCGTTTTGATGGTGGGGCTCGATCTGTGAGATGAACAGGAAGAATGGCTTCTCTGTTTTGCGGTTGTGGAGATAGTCGATGGCGTAATTGTTGATGCAGTCCGCCCGATAGCCGATGAACTCCCGGCGGTTGTCGTCCCCGTCAAACACATAGCCGTTATAGCCATGGGAAGTAAACTCCAGCACATCGGAGGCCATCCAGTAATCCCGGTATCCACCCCGGTATTCTTTCGGGATGGCAGTGGTCTCATGGTGCAGGCCCTTGGCTTCGTTGGAGGCCAGATGCCATTTTCCCACATAGGCGGTTTCATAGCCCGCCTCGTTGAAATAGTCCGCCAAGTGCTTGATATCCAAGGGCAGCTCAATGCCGTTGGTGTAGCAGCCGGTCTGGGTGGCATACTGGCCGCTCTGCAGGCAGGACCGGGCCGGCCCACACACCGGCTGGCAGGTAAAAGCGTTTTCAAAAAGGGTGCCCTCCTGGGCCAACTGGTCCAGATTGGGGCTCACCGGCAGACTCTGGCCGTAGCAGCCCAGAGTATCCCACCGCTGTTGATCGGAAAAATAGAACACAATATTCGGACGTTTTTGCATAAGCCATCCACCTTTCAATAACACACAGTTTTTCGGGAAATTGGCCATAAAAGCAACTAGGATAACGCAACTTATTATACTGATTTTTCCGAAAATTGCAATCAAAAATCCACTTTTTCAGTGAGAATGCCCGTCCCACTACAGCCGGAGAAGCCCTCATATCCGCAGTGTTCGGCGAAAAGACCTGTTACAGGCGGCTCCCCCTCAGGCGCTGTATCAACAGGGCCGCCTGCCGAAGTCTGGGATAGGCGTATTCAAAAAAGGCCCGATAACTTTCACAGTAGTAGTTGTGGGAATCCTCACCGTCGGTGTAATCCCGGCGACAGCCGCCCCGGCACAGCGGATACCATGGGCAAGGTTTGCAACGCTCCCCCTTTGCTAGGGAATCCTCCACAAATCGGATGGCACGGCGCTGCTCGTCCATCTGTTCCACGGTATCCGTGTTCAGATTGCCTATACGATAATCATCCATGGCGTAGAAATCGCAGGGAAACACACTGCCATCAGCCTCCACCAAATAGTGGATATTGCAGTGACCCGCCATAGCACAGTTTTCCGGCGGCATCCCCTGCAGGATCTGCACAAGGTTGTCAAAATACCGAATGGAAATCACCAGTCCCTGACAGAGATCCTGATACCACAGGTCAAAGAGTTTTTTCAAAAACTCCCCATAGGCTTTGGGCGTGAGGGAATACTCATTTTGTCCGCGCTGGTCCTCCAAAGCGTCCATGCAGGGAATATACTGCTGGTAATACCAGCGATTCTTTTTGTAAAAACCATAGACCTTCGTCACCGATTTTGCCAGCTGGGCTGTCACCACGGTGAGTATATTGAACTCCACATGGTTAGCCCCCATCAGCTGGGCTGCCCGCAGTACAGAGTTATAACTGCCCTTGCCATCGGGACGGTGGCGGTACAGGTCGTGGGTATCTTTCACTCCGTCCAGGGACAAACCAACGAGAAAATGATTTTTGGCCAGAAATTCGCACCACTCCTGGTCCAGCAGGACACCATTGGTCTGGAGGGCATTGGTCACTGTGAGGCCGGGACGGGCGTACTTTTTTTGCAGCTCCACCACTTTCTTGAAGAAATCCAATCCGGCAAGGGTGGGTTCTCCTCCCTGGAAAGCAAACGAGCAGCTTCCCTTTGCAGACTGCAAAAACAGGGATATGGCGTTTTCCAGAACTTGATCGGTCATAATCCCATAGTTAGGGATGGTTCGCATGGCTGCTTCGTCGGCGTAGAAGCAGTACTGACACCGCAGATTACACCCGGAGCTGGCAGGCTTTATCATAACGCTGATTGGATGCATGATGGACACTCTCCTCCCAATTTGACGAACCGGTATTTTTATCCGAACCCTTTGCGGGCCTTTCTCCAAAAAGGAAAAGCAAGCCCGCCTCGATGAGGCAGGCTTGCTTTTCTGGCTGGGCTGGCGGGATTCGAACCCACGGGATGACGGAGTCAAAGTCCGTTGCCTTACCGCTTGGCGACAGCCCATTATGGAGAACACGGAGCCTAATTTTTACAAATTAAACTCCGTGTTCAAAGGGTGGGGTGGAAGATGGGACTCGAACCCACGGTCTCCAGAGCCACAATCTGGCGCTTTAACCAACTAAGCTACATCCACCATATTGGCGCGCCAAAAGGGACTCGAACCCCTGGCCTACTGCTTAGAAGGCAGTTGCTCTATCCAGCTGAGCTATTGGCGCATCTTTGGGGGCATCTTCTGGCCCGCATACTGTATTGAATCCCCGAAGCACGGGAGCTTGGAAACGACGAAAACGCCGTTGTTTGATCTAGGCACCAAATACCATGTGCCCGGGGTAGGACTAGCATTGGAGCGGGTGATGGGAATCGAACCCACACGACCAGCTTGGAAGGCTGGGGTTCTACCACTGAACTACACCCGCACATTTTGCGACGGTGATTATTATAGCACGCCGCCGCATCCGCGTCAAGTGTTTTTCTCGACTTTTCCCGAAAAAAAGGAGCGCCTTCCGGCGCCCCCCTCATTTCTCAGATTGTATCCAGCTTCAGCTCTCCATCCTGAATGGACAGGCTCACCCCGGACAAGCTGCCCTCGCCCTTTTCCACCAGAAGCATGGCAAGTTTGTCCTCCACCATCCGGCGGATATTGTTCCGCAGGTCCCGAGCTCCGCTTTGTCCATGGATGGACTTCTCCGCCAAGTACCCGCAGACCTCCTGGGTATAGCTGAGCTCCACGCCCTTCTCCTTCAAGGTCTTCACATATTCGTCCAGCATCAAGGCTGCGATCTTCTTGTAATCCTCCACATCCAGCGGACGGAACACAATCACCTCGTCGATCCGGGCCAAAAATTCCGGCCGCAGGAATTCGCTGAGGGACTTCATCACCTTTTCCCGGTTCATGTCCGCCGCAGTCTTGGCAAAGCCCAGGGAATTCTCCCGTTTGTCACTGCCTGCGTTGGAGGTCATCACAATCACTGTGTTCTCAAAGTTCACCGTCCGGCCGTGAGCGTCCGTGATACGCCCTTCATCCAGAATCTGCAACAGGATGTTCAGCACATCGGGATGGGCCTTCTCAATCTCGTCAAACAGCAGCACGGAATAGGGGCGGCGCCGGACCTTCTCCGTCAGCTGGCCCGCCTCGTCATAGCCCACATACCCGGGAGGGGAACCAATGATCTTGCTGACTGAGTGCTTCTCCATATATTCAGACATATCCAGCCGCACCAGGGTTTCCGGCGTGTCAAACAGCTCTTGGGAGAGCACTCGCACCAGCTCGGTCTTACCAGTGCCTGTGGGACCCACAAAGATAAAGGACGCCGGGTGCCGCCGGGGACTGATCTGCACCCGGCTGCGGCGAATGGCCGCAGAGATGGCCTTCACAGCCTCATCCTGGCCGATGATGTGCTGCTCCAGCACCTCCTCCAGGTTGGCCAGCTTGGCCAGCTCGTTTTCCTGCACCCGAGAGGCCGGAATCCCCGTCCACAGCTCGATGACCTTGGCCACGTCCTGCTCTTCCACCTGGGCGAAGGCGCCTTCGTCCTCCAGGGTCTTCAGGCTCTTCTCCAGGGTGGCAATGCGGTAGTGGGTCTTCGCCAGCTCCTCATAGTCCACCTGGCTGCCGTCAGCGGGGTTGGAGAGATCCTGCTCCCGATTCCGCTCCTTGGTCAAGGTCAGCTGGGTGTCATCATACTCTTCCAACTTCTTATTCCGCAGGGCTGCGCAGGCACAGGACTCGTCCAACAAGTCGATGGCCTTGTCCGGCAAATAGCGGTCATTGATATAGCGCTCCGCCAGCACCACCATCCGGCGGCACATCCCATCAGAAACCTTCACCCGATGGAAGGCCTCATAATATCCCTTGATACCCAAGAGGATCTCCGTGGCATCTCCAATGGAGGGCTCCGCCACAGTCACCGGCTGGAACCGGCGCTCCAAGGCGGCATCCTTCTCAATGTATTTGCGGTATTCGTTAAAGGTGGTGGCACCGATCACCTGGATCTCTCCACGGCTCAGAGCGGGCTTCAGAATATTGGCGGCATTCATGCTGCCCTCTGCATCACCGGTACCCACCAAGTTGTGGATCTCATCGATAAAGAGGATCACATTGCCGTCAGCCTTCACCTCGTCCACCAAACCCTTGATCCGGCTCTCAAACTGGCCCCGGAACTGAGTGCCCGCCACCAGGGCGGTCAGATCCAGCAACTGGATCTCCTTATCCCGCAGTCTGGCAGGGACCTCCCCTCGGGCAATCCGCAAAGCCAGACCTTCTGCCACGGCGGTCTTGCCCACGCCGGGCTCGCCGATCAAACAGGGGTTGTTCTTGGTCCGGCGGGAGAGGATCTGCACCACCCGCTGGATCTCTTTCTCTCGGCCGATGATGTTGTCCAGCTGTCCGGCCCGGGCCTTGGCTGTCAGGTCTGTGCAGAAGTTCTGAATGTGCTTGCGCTTCTTCTTGTGGAAGTTCTCCTTCTTCTGCTGGACACCGGCACCGTAGCCCCCGTTCTCACCGAGCTGGCCCCCAAGCATCTGGTCCACCGGCATGGTGGCCGCTCCGCCGGGAGTGAACAGAGCATCCTCTTCCTCGTCAGAGCCAGAGTCACTGTCCATATTCATCAGCTCAGTCATCTGTGCGGTAGCTGCTTCCAGCTCCTCATCGGTGATACCCATTTTTTCCATAATATCATTCACCGGCTTGATGCCCAGCTCCTTAGCGCAGACAAGGCACAACCCCTGAGGGTCCTGCCCGCTGATGCCGTTGGAGACAAACACCACTGCCGGACGTTTTTTACAACGTGTACACATCAACATGGTACATCCATCCTTTCCTTACAGGATTCTGCGGGACACAATCACTGGCCTGCAGGCTCCCCCTTTTTGCCGGAGGCCCATTCCTCCCAGCCCCGGAAGTTTATTATACCATTCAATCATTGCCGAATCATGAAGAAGTGATGAAGAAAAAACCGTCCTGCCCGGACGGTTCCTGGTTCAACGGCCTCCGTGCTTTTCCCGCACCGTCTTTGCGCGGATCTCATCCGTCAAGGACAGCTCATACCGACTGTCGTTGGAACGCAGGATGGTGAGAAAAATCTGAAAGTACCGCACTGCCGAATAAATCATCATGGCTGCTGTCAAACCCAGCAGCACATAGGAAATCACCTGGAATGCCAGTCCTTCCACATGGAGGAACCCGTCCATCACCACAATCAATGCCACAGAGGCGTAAAACATCACAGTGGCTACCTTGCCATACCACTGAGCAGCACAAGGACGCTTTTTCTTTTTCAGCAATCCAATGGCACAGCAGAGCATCACCAGCTCCTTGACAATAAACACCAGCAGCACCGGACCGATCACCGGGAACCTCATGGCCAAGCACAGAGCCACAACCCCCTGGGTCAGCTTGTCCGCCAGAGGATCCAGCATCTTTCCCAACTCAGTCACCTGGTTCAGCTTTCGGGCAATGAAGCCATCCACACAATCGGTCAGCCCGGAAAGCACCAAAAGCCCCACAGCAAGTGGCAGCCTGTCCTGCAAAAAGCTCCAGGCGAAAAAGGGAATAATCAAGATCCGCACCACCGAAAGGGCGTTGGGAATCGTCAAATTTTGATTGATGGGCTTCTTTTGCTGGGACATTGGGAATTCCTATCCTTCCTCTTTACATTCTATGTCTAGCTTTTTCTATAGCTCCCTTTTACATTAGCGGGAAATGATCAAATAATCTCCTACAGGTTCACTGGAACATGATGCCCAAAGGATTCCAGCTGACGATGAGCCCAGCCACGTATGACTGACGCAGAGCATTCTCCACCTGCGCTTGCGCGTCCGCAGCCAGCATGGGGGTGAACACCTCCACCGCTGCCAGAACAATCCAAATGGATACCACTGCCAACAACAGTCCAAACACTCCGCCCAGCAAGCCGTTCAGTCCATTGAGCAAGGGCAAATGGAACGCCATGGACAGGGCATTGGATGCAATGCGCACCAGCACCATGAACAGGCAAAACAGCACAATCACAGCCAGAACCTTCAAAAAGCTCACAAAAACAGGAGACAACGCATCGGCAATCAACTCAGCCGCCTGACCGGACTGCCCGGCCATAGCCTCTGTCACACTGGCCGCATTGACGCCGGCCTGATCCAGGGCCCGAAGGAGGAACTCAGGCAGGGTGGAAAAGACGCTCTGCACAGCGGTATAGGTGTCACCATTGCCAAGGTTTGCCAAGGACTCTCCCACACGTTCCACCAAGGCCGGCCGAAACAGCGCATCAAATACCCATTGAGCCACGGCACCTCCCAAAAGAGCAGCCAAGCAAGCCGCGATGACAGCACCAAGAAAATGTGCCGCAGAGCGGATCAATCCCCGATGGGCTCCCACTGCCACAAATATCACGCACACCAAAGCCAGCACAATATCCAATGTGATTCCCATGAGGACCCCCCTCTCCGATTTTTGCCGCTATCAGATAATATAGCACAATCCCCGGATTTCCACAAGCCCCACACTTCTTACAGAAAACTTAAACCTGGATTTTTCTTGAAAATTCCCAGCCAGCGGCCTATAATCAGGATATGCAGATAGGAAGTTTTCACACAATTTACCCCTGTCAGCCACCTTGGGACCAACCAAGGCACATGGCGCGGGGATCCAGAAAGGGATGGATTCTATGGCAATTTACGCCGCTGTTTTTTCGCCCACTAGCACCTCTCGAATGGGCGCTTGGGCAATGGCCTCCGCATTGGGGGACACCGTTCTCGTGGACGTGACCTGCGCTCCGGCGCAGCCCACCCAGTTTACCTCTGAGGACCTGGTGATCTTCGGTGTACCTGTTTACGGTGGCCGGGTATTCCAAGGCGCTTTGGAGCGTCTTTCCCCCCTGCAGGGGGACAACACGCCCTGCATCATTACCGTCACCTATGGCAACCGGGACTTTGACGACGCCTTAGTTGAGCTCTTTGACTTCTGCAAGGAACACGGTTTTCTCCCCTTTGCCGGAGCCGCTTTGATCGGCGAGCACACCTACGGCACCATTCAGGTGGGCCGGCCCAACCAGGAGGATCTGCAGCAGGATGCCGCTTTCGCTCTGGAAGCTTGGGACGACTGGAACGCCGACTGGCAGGAATTCACTCCCCCGGGCAACCGTCCCTATCAGGAGGGCGGCAAGGGAGGCAGCTTCGTCCCCCAAACCAAGGAGTCCTGTGTGCACTGCGGTCTGTGCGTCAAGCAATGTCCCATGGGGGCTATTGACCAGGATTGCGTCACGGTGGATCCCGACAAGTGTATTGCCTGCTTCCGGTGCGTCAAATCCTGCCCCAAACAGGCTAAGGGAGTTTTCACTCCGGAGTACGAAGGCTTTGCCGCCGCTTTTTCCGAGAAGCTCAAGGAGCCCAAGGAAAACCGGTACTTCCTCCCCAGACAATAAATACGGAAAAAGGCGGGCTTCATGCCCGCCTTTTTTTCATTATGATTATCCCATCTGTACCCGGCGAATCTCACTGACTCCCAGCACATAGCCCAAGCTCTCACTGGAAAGGGCTATGCTCTTGGCATCGCTGCCCACATCTGCCCTGGCCAGCTCCTGACCGGTGGAGGCGTCATAGAGCACCAGCTCTTGGCCCATCAGCGTCCCGACGGAGCCTCCGGAAACCGCCAAGCAGGTCACGCGCTCCTCTGTCTGGATCTCCACGGGCTCCTCCATGTTTCGGAACACCAGCACTGTACAGGCTCCGGCATGCTCGTAGGAGGAAACAGACAAGTAGAGATTCCCGCTAGAGAACATCTGAGCTGTGGGGGTTTTCCCCTGATAGCTGTATTCCGAAAATGCAAAATCCGAGGAACGCGCCCGCAGCAGGACACTGTCACCCACTGCGTAAAGAAGGCCGTTTTCCCCCCAGTAGGCAGAAAACAACAGATTGTCCGCAGTTTCATACTCCCCAACTGGCGTGGTGCTGTTCAAATCCAGCACCGTCACCTTGGACACCAACTGTCCGCCCTGACTGCGGACGGTACAGACCATCGCTTTGGTTCCGTCGCTGTTGAGCGCCAAGGCGGTCACATAGTCGCTGGAAAAATTGTAGGTATACTGCACCTCTCCGGTGGCGAGATAGACGGTCACGTCACTGGCGCCGTCCTCACCTCGGGTGGCCAGGGCATACCTGCCGTCCGCAGAGATAGCCCCTGCTAGGATATCCTTCTGGGTGGAACTGTCAATCTTCACCTCAGTGCCGGACACCACCATATATCCGGTGCTGTTCTGGTTATAGAGCAGGTAATTTCCCGAGGCTTCCCGAAGAATGGGCTGGTTGAAACTGTGCCGCTGGGAGAAAATCTCCTGCCCGGAAGAGCCTAAAATGGTCAGGGAGGTGTCGCTGAGAACCGCCACACCGCCGTCCGCTGCCATGAAATTGCTGGCCGTCACATTGGAGCCTGTAATCCCCACAGGGTATCCGTCACCGCTGCCACTGCCAGTCACCTGCACCTGAATCCAATTCCACACACTCTGGGGAGTCAGGTTGTCCCGATTGACCCACAGCGCCAAACCCAACACCAACACCAGCAGCACCACCGCCGCCCGGTAAAAGGCCTTGGGAGCCTTTCGGTCTTCCCGCTTTTTCTCCGAGGAGGAGGGATCACCTTCATATTCGATGGACGCTTGGGGCTCCTGGTCCGGGGTATTCTTGGGAAGGTGATCCTTCAACTGGATTACCTTCCGGCCTTCCCGTTTGCCTCTGTGCTTCGCCATTGGTCGCACTCCCCCTTTCAGGATTTCCGATCAGTCATAAAACACCCGGTTCAAATACAATCCGCAGGCCGGGGCGGTAGGCCCGGCGGCCTTTCGGTCCTTGGCCTCCAGGATCCCGGGGATGTCCTCCGGGGTAAATTTCCCCTGCTGCACCCGCAGCAGGGTCCCCACCATGATCCGCACCATGTTGTAAAGGAATCCGTCCGCCGCCACGGTGAAGGTCACCAGATCCCCCACCCGCTCCACTTTGGAGGTGAACACAGTGCGGGTCAGATCCCCCTTCTCCCGGCGGTCCAGCGTACAAAAAGAGGAAAAATCGTGAGCACCCAAATAGTGGACTGCCGCCCGGTTGAGCAATTCCTCGTCAATGGGGTACCAGTAGTGCAGAGCCCGGCCCTTCAAAAAGGGATCCCGCACCGGATGGTTCCAAATCTGATAGACATACTCCTTCCCCTTGCAGGAGTACCGGGCGTGAAAATCCAGGGGCACCTGCTCCACAGACCGCACCGCCACGTCCTCGGGCAAGTAGTGGTTCAGCGCCGCCAACAGCCGTTCCGGCGCAATGGGGCTCTCGGTCTTCAGGCTGACGCAGAACTCCCGGGCGTGGACCCCGGTATCCGTTCGGGAGCAGGCTTTGATGTCCTCGGTGAGGCCAGTGATCTTCTGCAACGCCTCTTGGAACACCTGCTGAACCGTCAGGGCGTTGTCCTGAATTTGCCACCCGTGATAGGCCGCCCCATCATAGGAGAGCTTGATGAGAAAATTCCGTTCCATGGGCACCTCACACTCTGCCCACAGGGGGGATCACCGTATTCAACAACACAAACACAGCCAAAATCCCCAGGCTGGCCGCCAACACGGACCAGTCCACCCCACCAAAGTGAAGCTGCTTCATCTTGGTGCGGCCTTCGCCGCCGTGATAGCAGCGGCTCTCCATGGCAGTGGCCAAGTCAAAGGCCCGGCGGAATGCCGACACAAACAGGGGAATCAGCACCGGCACCAGGGCGCGGATGCGCTGGGTCAAACCGCCGCTCTCCATATCAGCGCCCCGAGCCTTCTGGGCGGACATGATCTTGTCCGTCTCCTCCAACAGGGTGGGCACAAACCGCAGAGCGATGGTCATCATCATGGCAAACTCATGCACCGGCACCCGGAGCTTTGCCAAGGGCTTCAAGAGGCGCTCGATGGCATCGGTCAGCTGGGTGGGCGACGTGGTGAAGGTCAGCACGGAACTGGCCAAAATCAGGGCGATGATCCGCACCGAGACAAAGATGCAGTTTAAAATACCATTTGTGGTGATCTTGAAAATTCCCCACTGCCACAGTGGCTCCCCAGTGCCGTAAAAGATGTTCAGCACACCGGTAAAAACCACCAGGAACAAAATGGGTTTCAAGCTCTTGAGGTAGAGCTTCAAGGGGATCAAGGACAAGGCCATGCCCAGTCCAATGTACACCAGCGCCAAGGCCAAGGTGGCAAAGTTCCCCGCCGCGAACAGCAGCACAATGGCGTAAATCACCAGGCAAATCTTCAGCCTGGGATCCGCCCGGTGCATGGGGGAGTGCTTGGGAAAATACTGGCCCAATGTGATGTCAGAGATCATCGCAGCTCCTCCTTCCGCTTCAAAATGGGGATCAACTGGTGCAGGGCGTCATCCACAGTCAAGGTGGAGGGATCCACCGGAAGCCCCATTCGTCCCAGCTCCTGGATTATCTTTGTGATCTGGGGCACCCGCAGGCCCATGGCCTCCAGCTCGTCCCCTCGGGCAAAGACCTTTTTCGTCTCATCCAGCATGGCTGCATGACTGTGGTTCATCACCAGGATCCTGTCGGCGGTGCGGCCGATATCCTCCATGCTGTGGGACACCAACAGCACTGTGTTCCCCCGGGTCTTGTGGTACTGGGTGATCTGCGCCAGCAGCACATCCCGGCCACGGGGGTCCAGTCCGGCGGTGGGCTCGTCCAGAATCAGCACATCCGGGTCCATGGCAATGACCCCGGCAATGGCCGCCCGACGCTTCTCACCGCCGGAGAGCTCAAAGGGGGATTTCTCCAAAAGAGCCTCCTTCAGCCCGGTGAAGTGAGCTGCCTCCCGGGCGCGCTCTTCGGCCTCCTTGTCGGAGAGCCCCATGTTCTTGGGGCCGAACATGATGTCCTTCAGCACGGTCTCCTCAAAGAGCTGGTACTCCGGATACTGAAACACCATGCCCACCTTAAAACGCACCTGCCGGATCTTCTTGGGCTGAGCCCAGATGTCCACACCATCCAGCAGCACCTGACCGGAGGTGGGCCGCAGCAGACCGTTGAGCATCTGGATCAAGGTGGATTTTCCGCTACCCGTGTGGCCGATCACACCCAGGAACTCCCCTTTTTCGATCTGGATGGACACGTTGTCCACAGCGGTCTTTTCAAAGGGCGTACCTGGACTGTACCGGTACCCTAATTCCCTCGTCTCGATGATCGCCAAAATTCGTTTCCCCTTTCCCAGGACTCACATAGTATCCACGGCCAGATAGCGCCGGAACATATCCAGGCATTCCTCCACGTTCAACGGCATACCCGGCAGCTTCAAGCCCGCCGCCTGCAGGCGATAGGCAAGCTCTGTGGCCTGGGGCACGTCCAGGTCGTGACGCTTCAAAAACTCCACGTCGGAGAACACCTCTCGGGGAGAGCCGTCCCGCAGGATGTTCCCCTCGTCCATGACCACCACGCGGCCGGCCTGGACCGCTTCATCCATATAGTGGGTAATCAGCACGATAGTGATGCCCTTTTCCCGATTCAGGCGCTGGATGGTTTCCATCACTTCGGCCCGGCCCCGGGGATCCAGCATAGCAGTGGGCTCGTCCAAAACGATGCACTTTGTCTCCATGGCGATGATCCCCGCAATGGCAACCCGCTGCTTCTGCCCGCCGGACAGCTTGTGGGGCGCGTGCTCCCGATACTCGTACATATCCACAGCCTTCAGCGCCTCATCCACCCGGCGGCGGATCTCCTCCGGGGGCACCCCCAGATTTTCCGGGCCAAAGGCCACATCCTCCTCCACCACACCGGCCACCAGCTGGTTATCTGGATTTTGCAGCACCAACCCCACCTGCCGGCGAACATCCAATTGGGATTCCTCCACGCTGGTGTCGATTCCGCCCACAGTGACCTTGCCCGCGGTGGGAATGAGCATCCCATTAAAGAGCTTGGCCATGGTGGATTTTCCACAGCCATTGTGCCCCAAGAGGGCCACAAACTCCCCCTCCTCAATGGAGAGATTCACCCCGTGAAGAACCTCTTTGGCGTCCACGGATTCCGGGTCATAGGCAAACCGGACCTGCTGGGTCTGGATAAAGGGCATGGGAATCACCTCGAAAAAGATCTCACCGCCAAGCGGCGTTACAGTGTTTACTCCAGCTTTTTCAGAAAGCCGGCAGAGTGTGCGGAAGGGGCTCGCGACCGGAATGGCCAAACCCAGGCCATCCCGTTGCTCTGGAAAGCTTTCCAAAGGAGGGCCGCTGGCCGATTCTATCGCCCTACGGACGAGTGCGAATCGGCCAGCTGGTTTTCTTACTGCGCTTGACGCAGATATGACCTTGGGGCCTTGCCCCAAACCCCACCACCTTTGAAAAGGTGGACGAAACTTTTGACTTTTGTCACCGCTCCCAGATGGCGGTACTCCCGCAGGGCAGCACCAAACCGGTACTGGTCACCGGCAGGCCGATTTCATCAGAGCTGACCTTGCCGCCAAAGCGCTTCTGCAGCAGCACTCCCAACAGGTACTCCATCACCGAGGGGGAAAGACCTGTGGTGTAGGAATTCAAAATGAAGAACAGCGGATTCTCGCTGAGGATGGGCACGCACATCTCAATGAGGCCATAAAGCTGTTCTTCCAGCTTCCACACTTCGCCCCCGGGACCTCTACCATAGGAGGGGGGATCCATAATGATCCCGTCGTATGTACGGCCCCGGCGCTGCTCCCGCTGGACAAACTTCACACAGTCGTCCACCAGCCACCGCACCGGCAGGTCTGCAATCCCGCTGGCCTGGGCGTTTTCCTTGGCCCACTGGACCATACCCTTGCTGGCGTCCACATGGGTCACAGTGGCCCCAGACTTCATGCAGGCCAGGGTCGCTGCGCCGGTGTAGCCAAAGAGATTGAGCACCCGCACCGGGTCCTCCGCCGGACGATTGGCCCCGCGGATCTTCTCCATGGCGAATTTCCAGTTCACCGCCTGCTCCGGGAAAATACCCGTATGCTTAAAGCCCATAGTCTTCAGGCGGAAGGTCAGGTCCTCCCAGTGGATCTTCCACACGGGAGGCACCTTCTTATAGTCGGTCCACTTTCCGCCCCCGGAGCTGGACCGCTGATACCGGGCGTGAGCCTGACCCCAACGAGGGTCCTCCCGGTCCCCGGACCAGATGATCTGGGGATCCGGGCGAATGAGGATCACATCTCCCCAGCGCTCCAGGCGCTCCCCGGAAAGGGTGTCGATGAGTTCATAGTCCTGCCACTGTGCCGCACGCATAGGCTACCGCCTTTCTCCTGTTTCCGTTATACCAGTTCCTCCTGGATCACCTTTGCCACATCTTGGGCCAGCTTCTCAATGAGAGCCTCGTCCTGGCCCTCCACCATCACCCGCAGCAGGGGCTCGGTGCCGGAAGGCCGCACGATGATCCGTCCATCCCTGCCCAAAGTCTGGGCAGCAGCGTCAATGGCCGCTCTCACCTTGTGATCGGTGTAGAAGGCCAATTTTCCTTCGGGAGAGACCTTGATATTCACCATGGTCTGGGGATACCGCTGCATCACCGTTGCCAGAGAGGACAGCTTTGCCTCCCGGCGGCGCAGCAGGCTCAACAGCTGGCAGGCAGTGAGCTGGCCGTCACCGGTGGTGGCAAAATCCCGGAAGATCACGTGACCGCTCTGCTCGCCGCCAAAGTTGTAGCCGTCCAGACGCATCTCCTCCAGCACGTAGCGGTCGCCCACCTTGGTGGCCTCAAACTTCATGCCGTTTTCCTCACAGAACCGCTGGAAGCCCAGGTTGGTCATGATGGTGCCCACCACGGCGTTGCCCGCAAGTTTTCCCCGGCTCTTCATATCCAGAGCGCAGATGGCCATGATGAAGTCGCCGTCCACAAAGTTGCCCTTTTCGTCCACCATCAGGCAGCGGTCAGCGTCACCGTCGAAAGCCACGCCAGCGTCCACATCGTGGGTCTTGACGTACTCGATCAGGGACTCCATGTGGGTGGAGCCGCAATCCCGGTTGACATTGATGCCATCGGGCTTGTCGTGGAGCATGTGGACCTCAGCGCCCAGCTCGGTGAACAAGGTCTCCGCTGTGACGGAGGCGGAACCATTGGCCGTGTCAATGGCGATCTTCAAGCCGTCCAGAGAGAAGTGGACGGAGTTTTTCACGTGGTCAATATAGTCCCGCACTGCGTTGTCCGCATGGCTGACTGTGCCAATGCCGTCCTCGGTGGGGAACTCATGGGAGATGTCTTCCTTGCCCAAGATGATATCCTCGATCTTCTCCTCCAAGTCATCGGGCAGCTTATACCCGTCCCCGGAAAAGATCTTGATGCCGTTGTACTCAAAGGAGTTGTGGGAGGCGGAAATCATCACGCCGGCATCCGCCTTATACTTCTCCACCAGGTAGGCCACCGCCGGAGTGGGCACCACGCCCAGCGTCACCACGCTGGCGCCGATGCTGCACAGGCCTGCAGCCATTGCGGTCTCCAGCATATCCGAAGAAAGCCGCGTATCCTTGCCAATGAGCACCCGGGGGTGCCGGTTGGATTTGTTCGTCAGCACCTTGGCCGCAGCACGGCCCAGCTGGGTTGCCAGCTCGCAGGTCAGGTCCTTGTTGGCAATGCCCCGGATCCCGTCCGTTCCAAACAATCTACCCATAAACGATCCATCCTTCCAAGTAATCTCGCCGCCCTAAGTTTGGGGGCTATAATGGTATTTTTCCAAAGAAGCGAAGGGCTATGCCTCGCCACTTGCGTCTGCGTATTTCAGAAACTACTCAGGACTCCTCCAGCGTCAGCTGGCCGCTGTCCTCACCCCGAAGCCTTCCCGGCACAGGATACCCCATGTGCAGGTAAGCAGAGGCGGTGACGCACCGTCCCCGAGGTGTGCGGGTGAGAAAGCCGATCTGCATTAAGTACGGCTCGTTGACATCCTCGATGGTGACAGCCTCTTCCCCGATGGCGGCCGCCAAGGTCTCCAGGCCCACAGGGCCGCCGCCGTAATTTTCTATGATAGCCCTGAGCATGTTCCGGTCGCTGGCATCCAGGCCCAGCTCGTCGATCTCCATGCGGTCCAAGGCGATTTTCGCTGTATTCAGTGTGACCACTCCGCCGCTCATCACCTCGGCAAAATCCCGAACCCGCTTCAAAAGCCGGTTGGCGATTCGGGGGGTTCCCCGGGAACGGGAGGCGATCTCCAAAGCAGCATCCGCCTCAATCTCAGCGTGGAGAATCCCCGCGCTGCGAGAGACGATCTTGCCCAGCTCCTGGGGGGTGTACAGCTCCAGCCGCAGCACCACGCCAAACCGGTCCCGCAATGGCGCGGACAGCTGTCCTGCCCGGGTGGTGGCTCCCACCAGGGTGAACCGGGGCAGGGGCAGGTGATAGGACGCCGCCATCTGGCCCTTACCTGTGATGATGTCCAGAGCAAAGTCCTCCATCGCCGGATAGAGAATCTCCTCCACAGTGCGGGGGAGCCGATGCACCTCGTCGATAAACAGCACATCCCCGAGATTCAAGTTGGTCAAAAGGGCGGCCAGATCCCCCGGCTTTTCAATGGCCGGGCCGCTGGTAATCCGCAGATTGACCCCCATCTCATTGGCCACAATCCCGGCCAAGGTGGTCTTGCCCAAACCGGGCGGGCCGTAGAGCAACACATGATCCAGGGATTCCTTCCGGCTCTTGGCGGCCTCGATGTAAATTTTCAGATTCTCCTTGACCTTATCCTGGCCGATGTACTCTTCAAACGTGCGGGGACGCAGAGGGTTCTCCACCGCCTGGTCCTCCGGGGTATAGCCCGGCTCCACCATGCGGTTTTCATAGTCCCAGCCGCCTTCCAGATCCATCTCGCCGCCATAGGGCTCCACCGGCATGGGGATCCCTCCTTTCCTGTGTCATCATTTTCCGCTGCCAAAGGACTTCAACGCCAACCGGATCAGCTCCTCCGGCGGGAGGGAGCCGCCCACCCGGCCCACTGCCGCTGCCGCCTCGGAGGCGGAATAGCCCAGTGTGACCAGCGCACCCACTGCCTGAGAGGCATTTCCAGAGGCCGAAGGCCCACCGGGTTCCGGCACTCCTTCGATCCCTACGGTTCCAGACAGATCCTTGACCTTATCCTTCAACTCCAGCACAATGCGCTGGGCCAGCTTCTGACCCACACCGTTGGCCTTGGTGAAACGCTTGGCGTCCCCGGCAGCAGCTGCCATAGCCACGTCCTCGGGGCTCAGCTGGGAAAGGATCGCCAACCCCACCTTGGGTCCCACACCGCTGATGGAGGTGAGCAATTTAAAGCAGGAGAGCTCCCCCTTGGTGGCAAAGCCAAACAGATCCAGGGCGTCCTCCCGGACGTTCAAATAGGTGTAGAGGGTGGTCTTTTCCGAAATGCGGGGCAGTGCCCGCAGGGTATACATGGAGGTCATGCACCGAAATGCCACGCCTCCCACATCCACCACGGCAGCACCGGGCTCCGTGTGGACCAAGGTTCCTGTGACTGAATAGATCATGGCAATTCCTTTCCCTTAAGGTAATGACGGACCGTCAGATCACCTGCTCCGGCTTATGATTCCGCTGAAGCAGCGATGCCCGCAGCGGAGACCCCGCCGCCTGCCCGTGGCAGATGGCCAGAGCCAGAGCGTCTGCAGTGTCGTCCGGCTTGGGGACCTTGGGCAAGTTCAGCAGCCGCCGGGTCATCTCCTGGACCTGGGGCTTTTGGGCTTTGCCGTATCCCGTCACCGCCTGTTTCACCTGCATGGGAGTGTACTCATACAGAGGCACGCCGTGCTGTGCCAGGGAGAGCAGAATCACCCCCCGAGCTTCTGCCACGCCGATGCCTGTGGTCTTGTTGTTGGTGAAATAGAGTTTCTCCACCGAGGCGGCCTGGGGCTGCAAACGGGTGAGGATCTCCTCCATGCCCCGGTGGATCTCCAACAGCCGAAGGCCAAAGTCCTCGCCGGCACGGGTGGTGATGGCGCCGTACTCCATGGCACGGTATCTGCCCGCAGCCGTTTCAATGACGCCGTAGCCCACAATGGCATACCCGGGGTCAATGCCCAAGATCCGCAAGCGCTCCGCCTCCCCATACAGAATTTCCGTGTTATTATAGCACAAAGCCGCCGTCAGGTAAAGGCTCTTTCCTTCCCCCCGGGTGACAGCCCAGGGCTTACAGCTCCAGCTGTTCTCCGGCAGTGTCCTCGGGATCCGGCATGGCTCCCAGGGCGGGCAAATTCTTCTTATACCGGTTGGGGTTCTTCAGCATGCCCTCCTCATACAGCCGGACGCTCATCAGCCGCTGGCCCCGCTTGAGGGTCATGGCCTGAACACCCTGGGTGTTCTTAGTGGCCTTGGGCTGGATCAATCCGGTGTGGAACAGCAGCATCCGCCCTGAGGAGGCTGTAAGCAGCAGCTCCTGGTCCTCTTTCAGGTACAGTGCCGCCACCAAGGGGGACTTGTCGCTGTAGGCGTTGAGCAGCTTCTTCCGGTTGGTCTTTGTGGCATAGGCGCTCATCTCCACCTTTGCCGCTTTGCCGTTTTCAAAGAGGAACAGCACATAGCCGTCGTAATCGTGGGTGACAGCCATGTACACCGCGTGCTCATCCTCGTCCATTTGAGACTTGGCAGGAATATATTCACCCAGAACGCTGGCCTTGGTGTCGGAGAAATCCGCCGCCTTCATCTTATAAACCTGGCACTTATCGGTGAAGAACAACAGCTCGGCGTTGTTCTGATCCTCCACCTGCTGGACGATCTCATCGCCCTCCTTCAGCTTTTGCTCTCCGCTCATGCGCAGGGACTGGGGTGTGATCTTCTTGAAGTAGCCCTCTTTGGTGAAGAACAGGTTCACCGGGTAGTCCGGCACCTTCTCCACAATCTCGGCCTCCTCCACTTCATCGGCGTAGAGGATCATGGTACGGCGGGGCTGACCGTACTTTTGCGCCACCGCCTCCAGCTCCTTGATGATGATTTTCTGGACCTTGGTCTTGGAGCCTAAAATCGCCTCCAACTCGGCGATCTCCCGTTCCAAGTCCTCAATGTCCTGGGTACGCTTTAAAATATATTCCCGATTCAGATGCCGCAGACGGATCTCCGCCACATACTCGGCCTGGATCTGGTCGATACCAAAGCCGATCATCAGGTTGGGGACCACCTCGGCCTCTTCCTCAGTCTCCCGGACAATGCGGATGGCCTTGTCAATGTCCAGCAGGATCAGCTCCAAGCCCTTGAGCAGATGCAGCTTATCTCGCTTCTGCTGCAAATCATAGTGGGTCCGGCGGCGGACACATTCCATGCGGAAGGCGGTCCACTCGTCCAGCAGCTCCCGGATACCCAGCACCTGGGGCACTCCACCGATAAGCACATTGAAGTTGCAGGCAAAGCTGTCCTCCAACGTGGTGAGCTTGAAGAGCTTCTGCATCAGCTTGTCCGGATCCGTGCCCCGCTTGAGATCAATGGTGATCTTCAAGCCGTCCAAGCCCGTCTCGTCTCGGATATCCGCCACTTCCTTGAGCTTGTTCTGGCGCACCAAGTCCACCACTTTTTCCACAATCACTTCCACAGAGGTGGAGGGGGGAATCTGGGTGACGTCAATGCACCCGGCGGACTTGTCATAGCTCCACCGGCTGCGCACTCGGAAGCTGCCCCGGCCGGTCTGGTAGATCTTTTCCATCTGCTCCCGGTCAAAGATGATCTGCCCGCCTCCGGGGAAGTCCGGAGCTTGTAGCGTCTCGAACAGGTCAGACCCCGGATCCCGAATCAGAGCGATGGCTGTGCGGCACACCTCCACCAGGTTAAAAGGGCAGATATTGCTGGCCATGCCCACGGCGATACCCGTATTGGCGTTGACTAAAATAGACGGGAACCCCGCAGGGAGCAACGTGGGCTCCTTCATAGTGGAGTCGTAGTTGTCCACAAAGTCCACGGTATCCTTGTCGATATCCTGGAACAGCTCCCGGCAGATGGGGTCCAGCCTTGCCTCGGTATAACGGGAGGCGGCCCATGCCATATCCCGGGAGTAGAATTTGCCAAAGTTTCCCTTGGAGTCCACATAGGGGTGCAGCAGCGCCTCATAGCCCCGGGACAGACGCACCATGGTGTCATAGATGGCGGCGTCGCCGTGGGGATTCAGCTTCATGGTCTGGCCCACGATGTTAGCACTCTTGGTCCTGCCGGAGTTTAAAAGTCCCATCTTGTACATGGTGTACAGCAGCTTCCGGTGGGAGGGCTTAAAGCCGTCGATCTCCGGAATGGCTCGGGACATGATGACGCTCATGGCGTAGGGCATAAAATTCTGAAGCAGGGTGTCGCTGATGTCCTGCTGGACAATCTCCCCTGCCCCCGCGATGAAGCCCTGCATCTTTGAGGAGCCTCCCCGCTCTGCCTGCATTCGTTTTCTTGCCATTGCTTCCTCCTATTCCTGTCAGGACACGTCCAGGTCGTCCAAATACTCGCTGCCGTGCTGGGCGATGTAATCCTTGCGGCCGGTCAGGTTGTCTCCCAGCAGCACGTCAAACATCTCTGCCGCGCGCTCCACATCCCCGGGATTCACCTGAATCAACCGCCGGGTCTTGGGGTTCATGGTGGTCAGGTTCATCATATCCGGGTCGTTTTCACCCAGACCCTTGGAGCGCTGGATGGTGTACTTCTGCCCCTCCAGCTCCTGGAGGAACTGATCTTTCTCCCGCTCGTTGTAGGCAAAATAGGTCTTATCCTTGGAGTTGATCTCATACAGAGGGGACTCGGCGATGAACACCTTGTTCTGAGAGATCAGATCCGGGGTCAGCCGGTAGAGCATAGTCAGCAGCATGGTGCGGATGTGGAAGCCGTCCACGTCCGCATCGGTGCAGAGGATCACCTTGTTCCACCGCAGAGCGTTGATGTCAAAGGCGCCCACGGACTTGTTGGCCTTGCTCTTCACCTGGACACCGCAGCCCAACACCTTGATGAGATCCATGATGATCTCGTTTTTGAAGATCTTGTCATAGTCCACCTTCAGGCAGTTGAGGATCTTGCCGCGAATGGGCATCACCGCCTGGAAGTTGGGATCTCGGGCCTGTTTCACAGAGCCCAAAGCGGATTTACCCTCCACGATGAACAGCTCCCTCTGGCCGGTCTCCTTGGAGCGGCAGTCCACAAACTCCGCCACCCGGCTGGTGATGTCCATTTTGCCGGTGAGCTTCGTCTTCAGGTTCAGTCGGGTCTTTTCCGCGTCCTCCCGGCTGCGCTTGTTCACCAGCACCTGGCCAGCGATCTTTTCGGCGTCCAGGGGATTCTCGATGAAGTAGACCTCCAGGTTGTGGCGGAGCATCTCCACCATGGCCTCTTGGATGCCCTTGTTGGTGATGGCCTTTTTCGTCTGGTTCTCGTAAGAGGTCTGGGTGGAGAAGGAGGAAATCACAAGGACCAGGCAGTCCTCCACATCCTGAAAGGTGATTTTACTCTCGTTCTTATTGTATTTGTTGTTCTGCTTCAGATAGGCGTCGATCTGATACACAAAGGCGTTGCGCACAGCCTTGTCCGGGGCGCCGCCGTACTCCAGCCAGCTGGAATTGTGATAGTACTCCGTCACATGGACCCGGTTGGAGAAGGCCGCCGCCACATTGACCTTCACATTGTACAGGGGCATGTCCGCCCGGTCCCGGACCTTTTTCTCGCTCTGCCAGAACTGCACCGGGGTCAAGGAATCCTCACCGCAGAGCTCCTTGGCGTGATCCTCAATGCCGTTTTCATAGCAAAAATCCGTGGTCTCAAACTTGCCGGGAGCGACCTCATTTTTCAGATGGAAGGTAACTCCCGCGTTGACCACTGCCTGACGCTTCAAGGTGTCCAGGTAGTACTCCAGAGAGACATCGATATCCGTAAACACCTGGAGATCTGGCTTCCACTTGATGAGGGAGCCGGTGTCCTTTTTGCCATAGGGCTCCTTACACAGGCCGCCCACATTCTCGCCGTGCTCAAAGTGAAGGGTGTAACGGTACCCATCCCGGCGGATATCCACGTCCATGTACTCCGATGCATACTGGGTGGCGCACAGGCCCAGGCCGTTAAGGCCCAAGGAGTACTGGTAGTTTTCGCCGGAGCTGTTGTCGTACTTGCCTCCGGCGTACATCTCACAGAACACCAGCTCCCAGTTGTAGCGCTCCTCTTTCGTGTTGTAATCCACCGGGATTCCCCGCGCGTGATCCTCCACCTGCACCGAGTGGTCCAAAAAACGCGTAATGGTAATCTCCTTACCAAAACCCTGGCGTGCCTCGTCAATGGAGTTGGAGAGAATCTCAAAAATGGAGTGCTGGCAGCCGTCGATACCGTCGGAGCCGAAAATCACCCCTGGCCGCAGCCGCACCCGATCCGCACCCTTCAGGCTTTTGATGCTGTCGTTGCCGTAGGTCTGTTTTTTTGCCATGTTTCCTCCTGATTTCCCAATCATGCCACTTGCTTCTAAACAGCAAGAAAGGGAATGTGACCATTCCCTTGGTTGCCGAACTGTTCAGATCATTCCTGTTCCGGAGGTGTGGGGACGTCCTCGGTAGGGACCTCTTCCCCAGTGTCGCCGGGCAGAGCCTCCTGGGGCTCCTGGCCCAGGGATTCCCTGGCCATCCCGCTGGGAAGCAGGCTGCCGTCCATCACCTGCTGGAACTCCACGCCGTCCACCTTCTCCTTCTCATAGAGCACGGCGGCCAAGCGGTGAAGCTCTTCCATGTGCTCCTTGAGGATCTTCTCGGTCTTAGCGTAGGCCGTGGAGATGATGCTTTGGATCTCCTCGTCGATCTCAGAAGCGGTCTGCTCAGAGTAGTTGCTGATATGCCCCATCTCCTTGCCCAGGAAGGGGTTGCTGTCATCGGTGCCATAGGTGATGGGTCCCAGCTTGTCGCTCATGCCGTACTTGGTCACCATGGCCCGGGCAATTTTTGTAGCCCGCTCAATGTCGTTGGAAGCGCCGGTGGAAATATCATCCAGCACCAAAGCCTCGGCCACACGGCCGCCCAGCAGCACCACCAGCTCCTCACGCATCTCGTCCCGGCTCTTATAGGTCCGGTCCTCGGTGGGCAAGTGCATGGTGTAGCCGCCTGCCATACCCCGGGGGATGATGGAGATCTGATGGACAGGATCTTGGGTCTTGCAATAGTAGGTTGCAATGGCGTGGCCCGCCTCGTGATAAGCGGTGAGCTTCTTCTCCTTTTCGCTCATGACCCGGCTCTTCTTCTCGGTGCCCACCACCACTTTGATGGTGGCCTCCTCGATCTCCGCCATGGTGATGGCCCGATGGTTCTTCCGGGCAGCCAGCAGGGCGGCTTCGTTCAAAAGGTTCTCCAAATCCGCGCCGGTAAAGCCTGCAGTAGACTTGGCAATGGTAGAGAGCACCACATCGGGAGCCAAAGGCTTGCCCTTGGCATGGACCCGCAGGATCTCCTCACGGCCCTTGATATCGGGATAGCCCACCATGACCTGGCGGTCAAACCGGCCGGGACGCATCAGGGCGGGGTCCAGAATGTCAGGACGGTTGGTGGCGGCAATCATGATGACGCCCTCGTTGGCGCCAAAGCCGTCCATCTCCACCAGCAACTGGTTCAAGGTCTGCTCACGTTCATCGTGGCCGCCGCCCAAGCCAGCGCCTCTCTGCCGGCCCACAGCGTCGATCTCATCGATGAAGATGATGCAGGGATGGTTTTTCTTTGCCTTGTCAAACAGGTCGCGGACACGGGAAGCGCCCACGCCAACGAACATTTCCACAAAGTCAGAACCGGAAATGGAGAAGAAAGGCACTCCGGCCTCACCGGCCACAGCTCTGGCCAGCAGGGTTTTACCAGTTCCGGGAGGGCCCACCAACAGCACGCCCTTGGGAATCCGAGCGCCCAGAGAGTTGAACTTGGAGGGGTTCTTCAAGAACTCCACGATCTCTCTCAGCTCTTCCTTTTCCTCATCGGCGCCGGCCACGTCGGCAAAGGTGGTCTTGCGCTTCTCGTCGCTCATCTGCTTGATCTTGGCCTTGCCAAAGTTCATCTGCTTGTCGCCGCCCATGCTGGTCCCCAAGCGGCGCATCATGATGACCCAGAAAATGATAAGGCCAGCAAACAGAATCAACGTGGGCAACAGGCTGATCAGCCAGCTAGTCTCCTGAGGCCGGATGATGTCCTGCATCATCTTCTTATCAGGGTGTTCCTCATTGTAGGCGTCGATATCATCCTTCACGTCCATGTAGAACAAATCCACACTGGGCAGCACGTAGGAGATGGTTTGACCGTCAGTCAGCTGAATGGCCATCTCGCCGGTGCCCAAATTCAGCCGGTAGCCGGTCACCTCCTGGCTTTGGAAGTGGTCAATGATATCAGAGTACTTGTAAGTCGCAGTCTGCGGCATTCTGTTGTTGAAGAGGAAGATGATGATAAACAGCACCACCACCGGAATTCCAATATACAGCAGCAGGTTTCGCAGCTTTTTTTGATTTCCGTCCAAGAATTTATCCTCCTATATTCACTAAGAACTTTCTCCGCTTCTTTCCCATTTATGCATAGACGCTGGGTTTCAGCACACCAACAAAGGGAAGATTGCGGTATTTTTCATCGTAGTCCAGCCCGTAGCCCACAATGAAGGCATCGGGAATGGGAGCGCCCACATAGGTGGGGAACACATCCACTTCCCGGCGTTCGGGTTTGTCAAACAGGGTGCAGATGCGGATGCTTTTGGGTCCTCTGGACTGGAGCAGCTCCATCAAATAGCTCAAGGTTTTGCCGCTGTCCAAAATATCCTCCACAATGACAATGTCATAATCCTTCAATTCCAAATCCAGGTCCTTGATGATCTTCACCACGCCGCTGGTCTTCACTCCGCTGCCATAGCTGGAGGTTGCCATGAAATCAATCCGAGCAGGAATGGTGATGGCCCGCATCAAATCCGCCATAAACACCACCGAGCCCTTCAGGACGCTGACCAGCAGCAAGTTTTTCCCGGCGTAATCCCGGGAGATCTCCTTGCCGATTCGCTGTACAATTTCCTCAATCTGCGCTTCGGTGAACAGCACGCTTTCAATATCCTGACGCATATCCAAATTTTCTGCCATAATTTCTCGTCCCTTTCCCCGATTGCCTCAAGTTGTTTCTCCCTCGCGGAGTTCCACCACCAACGCCCGCCTTGTAGCCGCCGTCACCTGGAAGCCCTCCGCAGGACCCACACCCTCGCAGAACACCGGACGTCCGCCGTCTTCCAACAGCACGATCCGATTTCTCTGGGGCTCTGGGACCTTATTTTCCTGAAACAGTTGTTTCAAAGTCTTGGTCACCCGCCGCCCTGCTGGGGGAAACCGATCCCCCGACCGCCGGGAACGAGCCTTTAAATTGCCTGTAATTATATCATAGTCCAAAGCGTTTTTAAACAACAAATTGTGAATTTTTGGAACAACTCCCTCTTGGGGCAGCTGTTCCACCCGAAGATTCAACTGTTTTCCACAGGGAAGCGGGGTTTCTCCCAAAAACACCCTCACGGAAAAGCCCTCCGGACGCTCCGGCTCCTCCAAAGAAAACACTCCTTGGGAACACCATCCCCGCACTCCGCCGGGCAAGTCCGTCTCTCCGCCTCGCTCCAAGCAGGCGAGCAAAGCGTCCACGTGCTTTTTTTCTAGAGAAGTTTCCTCCCCAGTCCGCTCCTTCCAGTAGAGCAGCAGTGCCCGGCTGACAAGCGCTTGGTGAGCTTGTCGGAGCCTGGTGGCATCCAGGCCCAAGGGGACCCGGGCCTCCCCCAACAACGCCGCCGCCTGAGTCTCCAAGTAATCCTGGTCCTGGGACAGCGTCTGGGTCATGCGGGAGATGGCCGTCAAAAACCCGGGATTTACCTCCTCAAGCACTGGCAGAACCTCCCACCGCAAGCGGTTCCGAGTATAATCGTGGGAGAGGTTGGTGCTGTCAGTGACATAGGACAACCCCATAGCTTCACAATAGTTCAAAATCTCCTGGTGGGTCACCTGGAGGAAGGGCCGCACCACCTTGTCCCTTTGGTAGGGAATCCCCAGCAGTCCCGGCAGGGAAGACCCGCGGCACAGATGCAGGAGGACTGTTTCGGCGTTGTCATCACTGTGATGGGCGGTGAGGATCCGATCCTCTCCCCCCCGGGCCAGCGATTGAAAAAACTCATACCGCACCTGGCGGCCACATTCTTCCAAGCCCTGCCCCCGGCGCTTGGCCAGGGCGGCCACATCTTCCCGGAAAACAGCAAAGCGAAGCCCATACCGCCCGGCAAATTCCCGGGCGGCGGCTTCGTCCCGCTCTGACTCCTCTCCACGGAGGAGATGGTTTACATGGGCCAGCACCAGACGCTCCGGGGCAATCCGTCCCATGAGCCAGTGGGCCAAGGCAGTGGAGTCCGCTCCTGCGGAGAACCCCACCACAACACTGCCCTGTTCCGGCAGGGCGGTGAGATCTGCTTTGGAAAACCACTCACTCATGACGGATAAACTCCCGAGAGGTATAGCGCATATACTCGCCCTGCCAATGGACAGGGATGGACTTGGTCTCGCCGTGACGGTTCTTGGCCACAATGATCTCCGCGGCGTTTTGGTCCATATCCTCGGTGATCTGACCACCTTCACTGGTGGCGTTGTAGGCCTCCCGGTGAAGGAAGATAACAATGTCGGCATCCTGTTCGATAGAGCCGGAATCTCGCAGCTCGGACAGGCCGGGCCGGTGATCCTTGGTGCGCTCCGTGGGACGGCGCAGCTGGGACAGCGCCATCACCGGAACATTGAGCTCTTTTGCCAACACTTTTAAGCCTCGGGTGATCTCCGCCACCTCGTTGACCCGGTTGTCATTGCGGCGGGTGCCGCTCATCAGCTGAAGGTAGTCCACCACCACCAGGTCCACATGATCCAGACGGCGGAGTTTTCCCTTCATCTCCAGCACAGTGAGGTTGGGCGTGTCATCCAAATAGATATCTGCTTTGTGGAGGATGTCCCCGGCCTCAATGAGCCGGGCCCATTCTCCGTCGTTCAAATCGCCGGAACGCAGCTTGGTGCCTTCCACCAGAGCCTCAGTGGACAGCAGACGGGAAGCCAGCTGCTCCTTGCCCATTTCCAAAGAGAAAAAGGCCACCCGGCGCTTGGCGCTCACCGCCACATGGCGGGTGATGTTCAGGCCCAAGCTGGTTTTACCCACGCCAGGCCGGGCCGCCAAGATAATCAAGTCGGACCGGTTCAAGCCGGTGATGGTGTTGTCCAGCTCCTTGATCCCCGTGGGCAGGCCCTGGTACTTTTCCCGATCCTCCGAGTTGAGTTTTGCCAACCGGTCAAAGGTGTCCAACAGCACCTCCCGCACTGGCTGGAGGCCCTGCTGGCTTTTGCTGCGGCGAATGTCAAAGATGCGCTGCTCGGCAGAATCCAGCAGCAGAGCGGTGTCCATGTCCCCGGAGGAGGCGTCCTCCAGAATGGTCCTGGCTGCCTGCATCAGTGTGCGGCGCTCATACCGGTCCCGGACAATCTTGGCATAGCTGTCCGCGTGAGAAAGCACCGGTACCTGCTCTGCCAAGTCCAGCAGATAGGTCTTGCCGGTGGTCTCGTCAAAATCAGGATTCTCCCGCAGATGATCCAGCACCGTGAACACGTCCACGTCCTGGTCCATGGCAAACATTTCCAAAATGGCGCCATAGATCTGCCGGTTGTTCACCCCGTAGAAGTAGTCCGGCCGGGGCAGCAAATCCACCACTGTGGGCAGGCACTCCGGTTGCAGCAGAATGGCACCTAGAACGGACTGCTCCGACTCCAGGCTGAAGGGCATGGAGAGGCCCGGCTGTGCCTGGCCGCCGCTTTCAAAATTCATAACCGGGACCCCTTTAGTTTTTCTCGCAGACCGTCACGTTGACCTGGGCGGTGATGCCACCGTAGAACTTTACCTCCACAGGGTAAGTACCGAAAGCCTTGATATCCATGGACAGGGCCACTTTCCGCTTGTCCACCTCAATGGAGAACTGCCGCTTGATCTCCTCGGCAATCTCCTTGGCGGTAACAGAACCGAAAATTCTGCCGGCCTGACCGGGCTTGGCATAGATCTTCACTGTCTTCCCGGAAAGGGCGTCCGCATTTTTCTGGGCCTTCTCGGTTTCGGTCTTCACCTTATACTCCCGGGATGCCTCGGCGTTTTTCAGCTCGTTCATGGCCTGGGCATTGGCCTCTTTCGCCAATTTTCTAGGCAGGAGGAAGTTGCGGGCATAGCCGTCAGAGACGTTGCACAGCTCCCCCTTCTTTCCAATGGATTTCACATCCTGCAAAAGCACCACTTTCATGGCCAATCCTTCCTTTCTAAAACAGCGGATATTGCCGCCTGTATTTTCTCAATTTTGCGCGGTGGAGTCCTCCAGCTTGTCATCCAGCTCTCGGATCAGCGCCCGGCGCACGTCGGACACAGAGACATTTTTCACCTGAGCACCGGCCCCGGTAAAGTGACCGCCTCCGCCGAACTCCTCCAGGATCACCTGGACGTTTACATCCCCCAAACTGCGGGCGGAGATGCCCACGTCATTCCCGGATCGGTACAGCACAAAGGAGGCGTGAACCCCCAGGATGGACAACAGTTCATCGGCAGCCTGAGCCGCCGCAATGCGGATGTCCCCGTGATCCCAGTTGGAGGTGGCAATGGCGCACCCCCGATAGATCTCTGCCCCGGACACCAGCTGAGCCTTCTGCTTGTAGGTGTCCAAGGAGTCAGAAAAGAGCTTTTTCACCGCCACGGTATCCGCACCCCGCCGCCGCAGAAACGCAGAGGCCTCAAAGGTGCGCACACCGGTGTTGAGCACAAAGTTTTTGGTATCCAGCATGATGCCCGCCAGCATGGCCTGGGCATCGGCCCCGTCAATGGCCGAGGACTTGATATACTGGGCCAATTCCGTCACCATCTCCGAAGCGGAGCTGGCGTAGGGCTCGTGGTAGAAAATCAGGGCGTTCTTGATGTGGGTGACCATCATCCGGTGATGGTCGATGACCACAACCCGGGGCACTCGGTCCAGCAGCTCCCGGCTCTCCACAAAGTTCACCGAATGGGTGTCCACCACGATGAGCAAGGAACGGTCGGTGGCAGCCTGCAGCGCCTCCAGCGGGCCCATAAACAGCTGCTCGCCGGGGTAGGCTTTCTCGGTCATCTCGATGAGGGGACCGGCCAAAGTCTGGTTGCGGTTGATTACCACGTGGACGTTTTTCTCCAACCCCTTATGGATGGCAGCCCACATACCCACAGCGCTGCCCACACTGTCCAGGTCCGAGTTCTTGTGACCCATGATAAACACCTGGTCACTGGCCTTGACGTGATCGGACAGGGTGGCGGCAATGACGCGGGTGCGGACCTTATCCCGCTTTTCCACGCCCTTGGAGAGGCCCCCGAAGAACTCGTAGGTGTCCCCCTCCTGCTTGACGGCCACCTGGTCGCCGCCCCGGCCCAGGGCCATATCCAGCGCCTGGCGGGCCCAGCGTTCACTCTCAGCCACGTCCTTGGCCCCTCGGCCCACGCCGATGGAGATGGTGGCGCTCATATTGGTGCGGGCACTGCGAATGGCACGCACCTCATCCAGCACATGGAACCGCTTTTGCTTTGCCTGCTCGATATGGGCATCGTCCACCACAAACAGATAGCGGGAATTCTCCAACCGGCGGATAAAGCCGTTCATCTCTTCAATGACCCAGCGGCGCATGATGGCGTCCACCTCTGCGGTGATACGAGAATCGTCCCCGCCAAAGCTGCCCCGGACCATTTCCTCACGGTTGTCAAAGGCGGCCAGGCACACCACGGGACGGCGCTCCCGGTATTCCTTGCTGATGGCTTTGAAATACGTGTCATCCACAAAGTAGAGGATATACCCCACCTTTGCCCTGGCGCCGTAGACGGTGTACTCCCGTCCATTGTGGGAGACAGCAGTGCCCCGCTCTCCCATGACCTGGCGGAAGGTCTTGGGGTAGATGTACTTGAGCACATTGTCCCCCAAAAAGTTCTTTCCCCCAGAAAGGGACCCTGCAAAGGCCTCATTGGCCCACACAATATCTCCAGCGGGAGCCACCACCGCCACCGGCAGGGCAAAGGCTTGAAACGCAGCCTCCTCCTCCCCGCTGAGCACCCGGCGGGCAGCCTTCACCGTGGTGGAGATATTGCGCCGATACAACAGGTCCGACACCAGCACCATCAAAAGCGATATGCCCGCTACGGTGCCCTCCACCAGAAACAGAATCTTATTGTAGCGCCAACTAGACAGCGCCATCAACACCATGGCTCCCACCATCAGATAAAATAGCGGGGATACCACCCAAACCTTTTTCCGTCTCACGCTGCTTCACATCCTCGTCTGCCTTTGCGCCCTGGGGTTACACCTCCATAATAATCGGCAGGATCATGGGGCTGCGGCGAGTCTTCTGATACAAAAACCGAGAGAGCTCGTCCTTGATGCTCTGCTTCATCCCACTCCAATCCCGCACATTGTGCCGGGCACATTCCTCCAGTGTATTATACACCAGATCCCGCGCTTCGTCCATAAGGGCTTCCGATTCCCGCACGTACACAAATCCACGGGAGACAATATCCGGTCCGGAAACCACCTTGCCGCTCCTCTGGTCGATGGAGCACACTGCCACAATCAATCCGTCCTCGGACAGATGCTTCCGGTCCCGCAGCACGATGCTTCCCACATCGCCCACGCCCAGACCGTCCACCATCACTTCGCCGGCGGGCACGTCGGGCAGCTGCTTGATATGGTCCTCAGAAAGCTCCAGCACATTGCCCACATCCCCGATGAAAATATTCTCCCTCGGCATGCCCATCATCAGTGCCAAGCCGGCATGCTTGCGCAGATGCTTCTGCTCGCCGTGAACCGGAATAAAGTATTTGGGCTTTGTCAAGGCCTGCATCATCTTCAGCTCTTCCTGGCAGGCGTGGCCGGAGACGTGAACATCGTACATGCTCTCGTAAATAACCGTGCAGTCCTGCTTCAACAGCTCATCCACCACGGCGCCCACGGTCTTCTCATTGCCGGGGATGGGACGGGCGGAAATGATGATGAAATCATTGGGATTGATGGCCACCTGCCGGTGATCGGAAAAGGCCATGCGGGTCAGGGCGGACATGGGCTCGCCCTGGCTACCGGTGGTGATGAGCACCAGCTGTCCGGGCTCATAGCGGTTGATCAGATTCAGATCCACCAGCACACCATCGGGGATGTTCAGGTAGCCCAGCTCACTGGCAATGCCCATCACGTTGACCATGCTCCGTCCGGACAGGGCCACCTTGCGGCCGTACTTCACCGCACAGTTGATAATCATCTGGACACGGCTGATGGAAGAGGCAAAGGTTGCCACAATGATCCGCTTGCCCTCCGCCCGCATGAACAGAGAGTCCAGAGAGTTGTTCACCGTCTGCTCTGTCTGGGTAAAGCCGGGGCGCTCCGCGTTGGTGGAGTCCGCCAACAGAGCCAATACGCCCTCCTTGCCCAACTCTGCAAACCGAGCCAGGTCGATCATACCGCCCTCAGCGGGGGTCATGTCGATTTTAAAGTCGCCGGTGTGAACAATGGTGCCCGCCGGCGTGTGAAGAGCCAGCGCCACGGCATCGGCGATGGAGTGATTCACATGGATCAGCTCCACATCAAAGCAGCCCAGCTGAATGTGGGACCCCGCCGGGGCCACATGAAGATGAGAGGAGCTGATATTGTGCTCCTTGAGCTTGCCCTCAATGAGACCGATGGTCAATGCCGTTCCATAGACCGGCACGTTGAACTTTTTCAGCAAATAGGGCACCGCACCGATGTGGTCCTCGTGACCGTGGGTAATCACCACGCCCCGGATGCGGTCCCAATTCTTCTCCAAAAAGGCGAAGTCGGGAATCACGCAGTCCACGCCGGGCATGTCGTCATCCGGGAAGGACATGCCGCAATCCACAATGACCATATCCCCCTGGCACTCATACAGGGTGATATTCTTGCCGATCTCATTGAGGCCTCCCAAGAAGTAGGCCTTCACCACCGGCTTCTTCTTGGAGCGGTTCCCCCGACCCTTCCGGGCGGCGCGTTTTTCCTGGCTGGCCTCCTGGGCCTTCAATGCCTCCACTTGAGCCACCGTCTGGCTCAAAGCAGGTTTTTGAGGTTTGCGGCCGCCTCGGTTGGCGGTCTTACGGGAGCTTTCCCCCTTCTTCTGGGAAGAAGCTGCCTTCTCTCCGCCCTTCTTCGCAGAGTTTTGCTTTGCGGAGCTCTGCTTTTTGGCATCCGTTTTCGTCTTGGTCCGCTGCCCGGACTTTTCTGCCTTCTCTGCCTTCTTTTCCGTCTTCTTCGGTCCGGCAATCTTACCGATACGCCCCAGCTTGGGTGCATCTACTGCTCCGCTGAGGACCTGATCCTGTTTCTTTTCACCCAAGGGGGTACGGCGTGCCCGTGTGTTCTTCTTCTCGTTACCGTTCTCTGCCACGTAATGTTCCTCCTTAAAATTACGCCAATCAAAAATCTTGTGTTACATCTTCTTTTGCATTGGTAAAAGAGGGCCGTACATTCCACTGGGACCGGCCGCTATGCGGCGCAAAGGGCAAGAAAGGCATGGGCAACACAAACACCGGGAAACGACTCCTTTCCGGCGCTACACCTTTTTGCTCCATCATTCCCGGGCCGTGAGGGGACCATCCATGTCCCCCGGGGCGCAGCGCGCCCTGGTTCCGTTTTCTCAAAAATCAATAAACGGCCCTATTTTCCGCTCTATCAAAATACATGCGGCCCAAGCCGCAACGATGCCTTGTTCACGCAGCCCCATCCAAATTCCACGGGGCGGGGGACGTTTCCCCTGCGCTTACTATATAGGGTTATTTTACCGTTTTGCCTCTGCCCTGTCAAGACGGGCGGTCTGGGCGCTGGTTATTCTTAGTTTCGGCGAAGGTGTTTCCGGTTATTCCCGAGAGACGTGTTCCCCGGCTTGGCTGGAAATTTTTTTGTGTCATTCCCCTCCAGCCTATTGAAAAGTATACTAAAAAGGTGTATATTTAACTGAGTCCGGGAATACTTGGCGGAAAGGGGGCTTTCTCCCCCCGGTTCCGCCCCGGACAGGATTCTGAGAAAGGATGGTTCTTCCATGGACAGAAAAGTTTACGCGGACAACGCCGCCACCACCGCTGTTTCCCCAGAGGTGCTGGAGGTCATGCTCCCCTTCTATACAGAACATTACGGCAATCCTTCCAGCCTATACGCCCTGGGCCAAGAGGCTAAAGGCCCCCTGGAAGAGGCTCGGGCTACTGTGGCCCGCTGCCTGGGCGCCCAGCCCCGTGAGATCTTCTTCACCAGCTGCGGCACCGAAAGCGACAACTGGGCCATCAAAGGCGCTGCCCACGCCATGAAGCGCAAGGGCAAACATCATATCATCACCTCTTCCTTTGAGCATCACGCGGTGCTCCACACCTGCCAGGCTCTGGAAAAGGAAGGCTTCACCGTCACTTACCTGGACGTCCACGAGGACGGCCTTGTCCGGCCGGAGGAGCTGGAGGCCGCCATCACCCCGGAGACCGGCCTGGTAACCATCATGTACGCCAACAATGAGATCGGCACCATTCAGCCCATCCCGGAGATCGGCGCCATCTGCCGCAAGCACGGGGTGCTGTTCCACACCGACGCAGTTCAGGCTGTGGGCAACGTGGCCATCGACGTGGAAACACAGAACATCGACATGCTCTCCCTCTCCGGCCACAAGCTCCACGCACCCAAGGGCGTGGGCGCTCTGTATATCCGCACCGGAGTGGTCATCCAGAACTTCCTGGACGGCGGCGCTCAGGAGCGGGGCAAGCGGGGCGGCACGGAAAACGTGGCCTCCATTGTGGGCTTGGCCAAGGCCATGGACATGGCTTGCTCCACCATCGCCGAACGTCAAGAGCGCCTCACCGCCATGCGGGACAAGCTCATTGACGGCCTGCTGAAGATCGACCGCTGCCGTTTGAACGGCGACCGGGTCCACCGGCTGCCGGGCAACGTCAGCTTCTGCTTCCAGGGAGTGGAAGGAGAATCCCTGCTGCTGATGTTGGACCTGAAGGGCATCAGCGCCTCCTCCGGTTCCGCCTGCACCAGCGGCTCTCTGGACCCCAGCCACGTGCTGCTGGCCATCGGTCTGCCCCATGAAGTGGCCCACGGCTCCCTGCGGCTGTCCTTTGGTGACTACAACACCATGGAGGATGTGGACTACATTCTGGAAACCTTGCCTCCCATCATCGAGCGGCTGCGCTCCATGTCCCCCCTGTGGGATGCCATCCAAGAGGGCAAGGTCAACTACGACGCTTATATGTAATATGCAGAACAAGCAGCTTTTATATATAGTATAGAAAGGAACGATTCTTTATGGCATACAGTGCAAAGGTGATGGACCATTTCGCCAATCCCCGCAATGTGGGCGAAATGAAGGACTACAGCGGAGTGGGCGAAGTGGGCAATCCCAAGTGCGGCGATATCATGCGGATGTATATCAAAGTGGAAAACAACGTGATTACCGACGTGTCCTTTATGACCTTCGGCTGCGGCGCAGCCATCGCCACCAGCAGCATGGCCACGGAGATGATCAAGGGCAAGTCCATTGACGAAGCCCTGAAGCTGACCAACAAGGCCGTGATGGAGGCCCTGGACGGTCTGCCGCCGGTGAAGGTTCACTGCTCCGTGCTGGCAGAACAGGCAATCAAGTCCGCTGTGGCGGACTACTACAAGCGCCAGGGCATCGACCCCACCCCCATTGTGGGCGAGATCACCGAATGTGACGCCTGCCACGTCTGATGAAATAGGGATCCGGAAAGAGCAGCCGCTTTTTCCGGATTTTTTTGTCCCAGGGGACTCTTTTTCAAAAAATTACTTAGATAACCCAGCGTAACCCCTTGCTTGTAACCTAACGTCATGGGCTACGATGTGGCCAAGGAGGTGAGTTCTATGTCGCTCTACACCACCGGAGATATCGCCAAACTTGCAGGCGTCTCCGTGCGCACGGTCCAGTTCTACGACAGCAAAGGGATCCTTCCGCCCTCCCAGCTCAGCGAAGGGGGACGGCGGCTGTACTCCCAGGAGGACCTGGGCAAACTCCAGCGGATCTGCTTGTGGAAAACCATGGGCCTATCCCTGGACGCCATCAAGGACATTCTGGAAAGCCCCAACTCCGATAAGGTCCTGGGCCTTCTGCTGGAACAACAGGCCAAGGCCCTGGAGGAAGATATCCACCACCGGCAAAAGCAACTGCAGTCCATCCGTGCACTGGAGGAAAACCTGAAAAGCCCGGAAAGGTTCCCGGTAAATTCCATTTCCGACATGGAACAGCTTATGAAAAACAAAAGAAAATTGCGTAAAATCCATGGTGTCATGATCGCTTGGGGCGTTTTGATGGACCTGCTCCAGATCGCCGGCCTGATCCTCTGGATCGTCAAGGGGATCTGGCAACCCTTTGTGGTCTGTTTTGCCCTGGCCGTTGTGATCGGCGTACTCCTCACCCGGTATTATTACCGGAACACGGAGTACCTCTGTCCCGCCTGCGGCACCCGGTTCCGGCCAAAGGTCAAAGAATTTCTCTTCTCCAAGCACACTCCCAAAACCCGGAAGCTCACCTGCTCCCACTGCGGGACCAAGGATTTCTGCGTGGAGGTAGCTGCTCCGTAAAGAAGGGAAAAGCCGCTTGTCCTCCCTCCGGCCTCTGTGATACAATACAGGTGAAATCCCCTTGGGGGAAATACCTGCGGAGGAGGAGCCGCTATGATTCCCAAAATCTTACTGCAAAAGGCCGACGAACTGGAGAGGAAAACCGCTCTGAAATACCCGGAGCTGGCTCCCCTGGCCAAACAGTGCTTTTTGAACACCATAGAGACCACCGTCACCCAGCTGAAGGATGGCAGTTACTTTGTCATCACCGGAGATATCCCCGCCATGTGGCTGCGGGACAGCGCCGCCCAGCTGCGGCCCTATATCAAATACGCCAAGGAGGATCCGGACTTGCAGAAGATCCTCCGCAGCGTATTGGAAAAGTACGAGTTTTATGTCAATCTGGACCCTTACACCAACGCCTTCAACAGCGAGCCGAAAGCGGGCTACAGCGAAAACGACCTGAGCAACTTCCAAAGCGGATGGATTTGGGAGCGGAAGTACGAGGTGGACTCCCTCTGCGCCCCCCTCTACTTCGCTCACCAATACTTTGAAGCTACCGGGGACCGGTCCATCTTCACCGAGGAATTCCGGCTGATGGTCCAGACCATTGCCCAGACCTTCTTCACGGAGCAGCATCACGACCGCTCCTCCTACTGGTTTGTCCGGGAGAACTGCCCCAAAAGCGACACCTTGCCCTTTGGCAAGGGACGTCCGGTGAACCTCACCGGCATGACCTGGTCGGGATTCCGTCCTTCGGATGACGCGTGCAAATTCGGCTATTTGATTCCTTCCAACATGATGGCCGTGGTGGCGATGCACAAAGCCGTGGAATTGCTGAAAGCAGGGGGCTATGAGGATCACGCTCTGCTGGGCCGCTGCTTCAACCTGGCAGAAGAGATCCAGGACGGCATCGAGACCTACGGCATTTACGATCACCCCAAATACGGGAAAATCTACGCCTACGAGACCGATGGCTTCGGCAACTACAACCTGATGGACGACGCCAACTCTCCCAGCCTGCTCTCCATCCCCTACCTGGGATACAAGTCTGCGGAGGACCCCATCTATCAAAACACCCGGCGGTTTATACTCTCCAAGGACAATCCCTATTACTACGAGGGGAACGCGGCCAAAGGAGTGGGAAGTCCTCACACACCAAATGGGTATATCTGGCATATCGGCCTTGTCATGCAGATCCTCACAAGCACAGACGAAGAGGAAAAACAGGCCTGCCTGAGCACCCTTGCCCGGACTCACGCCGGGACCAACTACATGCACGAAGGCTTTGACGCCAACGATCCCACTCAGTTCACCCGGCCCTGGTTTGCCTGGGCCAACACCCTGTTTGCTCAGATGCTGGCAGAGGAGGTCTCCTTATGACACTGGAAGAACGGATGCTCAGCGGCAAGCTTTATGACTGCGCTGACGAAACACTGCAAGCCCGCCAAAGGGAGCTCAACGAACTGGTTTTCGATTACAACAACACCCGCCCCACCGACGGGACCCGCCGCCAAACACTTTTGCGGCAGATTTTTGAAGACATGGGCGAGGGCTGCTACATCGAGCCACCCCTCCACGCCAACTGGGGCAGTCACACTCACTTGGGGAACAAGGTCTACGCCAATTTCAACCTGACCTTGGTGGATGACACCCACATTTACATCGGGGACAACGTGATGTTTGGCCCCAACGTCACATTGTGCACCGCCGGTCATCCCATCGAACCGGAATTGCGGCGGCAGGTGTACCAGTACAACTTCCCCATTCACATTGAGGAAAATGTCTGGATCGGCGCTGGCGTCATTGTTTTGCCCGGAGTGACCATCGGCAAGAACTCCGTCATCGGAGCTGGCAGTGTGGTCACCAGGGACATTCCGGAAAACGTGGTGGCCATGGGCACTCCCTGCCGAGTGGCCAGACCCATCAGCGAGTGGGACCGGGAATATTACTTCCGCAAACACCGCATTGACGAGGGACTGAGCTAATCTACAAACCAAACGCCAAGAGGGGCTGTTGCATCCTGCAACAGCCCCTCTTTCTGCCCGCACCATACTGGGGAACTTCCCAGACTGACACGCTTTACAGTTGGTCGATAAAATAGGCGTTGGTTCCGGCAAACAGCCCTCTGCTATCCCGCACCTGGATGCGGAACCAGCCCTCCTTCCCCGTCAAGGGGAACTGAGCCTCGGTCAAGCTCTCGCCGGGAGCTACCACCGCTTTGTAGGAATCCCGTCCCTCCACCGTCACAAAGATCTTCTCCACGGGAGAGGTCTTCACCTGAAGGACGCCATTTTCAATGGAAACACCCTTCAGCTCCGGTCCCTGGGACCAGTAAAACCGTCCTGTACGCAACGCTTCAATCACAGCGGGATAGGTCAACTCCTGGGCGGCGATCTGAACAAATCCTCCAAAGGAATCATTCAAGGGGTGACCAATGGGATTGGTGTCGTGATTGTCATCGGTGGCAAGGGCGTACAGACGCTGGCCGGTGCGGAGCATCTCATCGTACACCTGGGGATTGAACCCGTACAGACCGTCATGCTCACAGCCGTGGTTGTAGATCTCCATGGCGAACAGACCCTTAAGCCCGTTGTAATCCCGCCAATCCTGCAGGGACCAATAGGGATGGTTATAGGTCACCAAAAAGCCCATCTCGGTCATTTTGGCAATGTACTGGTTGAGGCTCTCCAAATCACCGTAGGGGAAGTCCGGCAGCAGATCTCCCTGCTTTTGGGCCGCGTTCTCCTCCGGGTTGGTATCCACCAAATTCAGGTGGTAGCACTTGAGCACAGGCCAATCCCGGTCCGGCTGACGCGCTTCGGTCAAGTCCACCTCCAGGGCCGCCAGGGAGAGGAAGTTCTCATCGTTGAGCTCTGTGTGATGCTCATACCTCCGGTGATCGGTGAAGGCAATGATAGAATATCCCTGAGCCATGTACTCCTCTTTTGTCTGCTCCGGGGTGAGGTGACCGTCGGACAGAGTGGTGTGACAGTGAAGATTTGCTTTGTAGTAGCCACTTTCCGGTAAAAGCACTTGATTTTTCAACAAACTCTCCTCCTATTGTGAAAAAATAGATTTAGGTTTCCGGCAACCAGACGCGCATCTGACCCAGCCCGCGATTCCCCCACGTGTAATAAGGAATCAAGCGGATATCCGCAGGCTTCCGCTGGGGGCGCTCCCGGCTGTAGAGCGTGGAAATCGACTGCGTGCGCCAGCCCTCCACCACCAGAGGCACCACGCCGCCCAAAAGGTCCTGCTCATAGGGTTCCTCCCGGATTCCTCCCTCTTCCGCAAAGGCCAGAGAGAGCACGTCGCCGTCGTTATCCACACTCTCGGCGCAATAAACCAAAGGTCCCCGCTGTACGGCAGCCTTTCCCGTATCCGCTGGGACCTGGGTGCTGGCGTAAACCTTGAAGGGCGTCATATCAAAGGAAAGCTCAATGGCATCCCCATCCTGATAGGTGCGAGTCAAGTAGGCATACCCATCCTTGGTCAGAGCGTCCAAATCCTGGGGCTCCCCATTGACTGTCAGGGTGGTATTGCGGCTCCAAGCAGGAATGCGGAACCCCAAGGTGGTATCCGCCTGGCCATGGAAGGTGAAATTCACCACTCCCTGCCGGGGATACTCCGTCTGGCAGGAAAGGGAATATCCCTTGGAGCTCTCCACCGTACCGCCCAAGTACAGATGAACAAACATGCCATCCGGCCCCTCACTGTAGGCATAGCTCCCAATGGAGGACAACAGCCTGGCCACATTGGGCGGGCAGCAGGCACAGGCATACCAGCCCGGCCGCTGGGGATCCACATGCTTCTGGGTGGCCGCTTTTCCGGAGATTCCCGGGACTACCTCCAGGGGGTTGCAATAGAAGAACCGCTTTCCGGTGAGCTCCATACCAGCCAAAACCGTGTTGTACAACGCCCGCTCCATAACGTCGCCGTATTCGCCCTTGGCCTCCAGATGGAGCATCCGGCGGGCGAAGAAGATCAGTCCAATGGAGGCGCAGGTCTCTGCGTACACCGTGTCATTGGGCAGATCGTAGTCCACAGTAAACGCCTCGCCCAGCACCGTGGAGCCGATTCCGCCGGTGACATACATCCGCCGCTGAGTGATGCTCTCCCACAAAGTGCGGCAGGCAGCCTTCAGGCTCTCGTCCCCATTCTCCCCGGCGGCGTCCGCCATGGCGGTGATGAGGGACACCGCACCAAACGCGAGGTGGAG
>OBYM01000084.1_pt1 | contig 63032 bp, 63 predicted proteins | sample 1538191 | NCBI WGS metagenome assembly OBYM01 (sample SAMEA2580165, study PRJEB22360) | human gut metagenome | biome: human gut; feature: human-associated habitat; material: faeces | place: Denmark | collected 2008/2010 | reverse complement strand
GCACAACGGAGGGTCCTTTGCTGGTGCTGGCTGGTGCCGGCAGCGGTAAGACCACGGTGTTGGTCAATCGTATTGCCAATATTGTCCGGTATGGGCAGGCCTATTACAGTCCCCTGGTCAGTGACAAACTGACTCAGGAGGACCTGCAAGCTTGTAAAGTTTACACACTTGACGGAGAATTATCTGATTCAGTGAGAGAGCGGCTTGCAGTGTCTCCCTGTCCGGCTTGGCGTGTAATGGCCATAACCTTTACAAATAAGGCTGCCGGGGAGTTGAAGGATCGTCTGGTTCAGATGTTGGGAGAGTCTGGGGGAGAGGTGTGGGCTTCCACATTTCACGCCAGCTGTGCCAGGATGCTCCGCCGGGACGGGGACCGTTTGGGGTTCACCTCTCACTTTACCATCTATGATACGGATGATAGCCGCCGCCTGATGAAGGAGGTTCTCCGGGATCTGGATATTTCGGAAAAGGTGTTGTCTCCCAAGGGGGCGCTGGCGGAGATTTCCCGGGCCAAGGATCAGTTGACCTCTCCTCAGGAGTACGAGGAGAACGCCGGGGATGATTACCGTTTGAAGAAGGTTGCCAAAGCTTACCGGCTGTATCAAGCTCGCCTGGCGGATGCCGATGCCATGGACTTTGACGATTTGATTGTCAACACGGTGCGCCTGTTTGAAACTTGCCCCGATGTGCTGGAGTACTATCAAAATCGCTTCCGCTACCTGATGGTGGACGAATACCAGGACACAAACCACGCTCAGTATCAGTTTGTCAGCCTGCTGGCTCAGCGCAGCGGGAACCTGTGTGTGGTGGGCGACGATGACCAGAGCATCTACAAGTTCCGTGGGGCCACCATTGAGAATATTCTGAATTTTGAGGAGGATTTCCCTGGGGCCAAGGTGATTCGCCTGGAGGAGAATTATCGTTCCACCCAGAACATTCTGGACGCCGCCAACGCAGTCATCCAGAATAACCGGGCTCGTAAGGGAAAGACTTTGTGGACTTCCGCAGGACCGGGGGAAAAGATCGCATTGCACCTGGCCTCTGACGAGCGAGATGAGGCCGACTACATTGCCAAAGCCATCTTGGACGGTGTGGAGCAGGGCCGCAAATTCTCGGACTTTGCGGTGCTGTACCGGATGAATTCCCAGTCCCAGGCGTTGGAGCGTATGTTTGCCCGCCAGGGGATTCCCCACAGGATCATCGGCGGCACCCGATTCTTCGATCGCAAGGAAGTCCGGGACATGATCGCCTATTTGAATGTCATCAACAACCCCTCCGATGAGGTGCGGTTGCGGAGAATCGTCAATGTTCCTCGGCGAGGTATTGGCGATCGAACCGTGGAGTTGGCATCCCAGATCGGCCGGCAGGTGGAGGAAAGTCTCTACTCTGTGTTCACCCACCCGGGAGATTTTCCGGCCATTGCCCGGTCCGCCAAGAAGCTGGGGGGCTTTGTGAACATGCTGGATGAGTTCATCGCCAAAAATCGGGAGGGAATGTTGCCCAGCCAGCTGTATGGCGAGTTGGTGGACCGTCTGGAGTATCGGGCCTATCTGCAGGAGGACGATCCGGATAAGGCAGAGGAACGTCTGGAGAACGTGGCGGAACTTTCCACCATGCTGCAGCGGTATGAGGAAGAAGCCGGGGAGAGCGCCAGCCTATCCAGTTTCCTGGAAGAAGTGGCGTTGTATACGGATATTGACAACTATGATCAGGATGCCGATAGCACGGTGATGATGACGGTGCATTCCGCCAAGGGTCTGGAATTCCCGGTGGTGTTTTTGCCCGGTTGGGAAGAGGGCGTTTTCCCGGGGATGTCCGTGCTCTATAACCCGGAGGAGATCGAAGAGGAGCGGCGGTTGGCTTACGTGGCCATCACCCGAGCTAGGGAGCGGCTGTATATCTGTCATGCTGAGAGCCGGATGATTTTTGGCACCACCACCCACAACCGGCTTTCCCGGTTTGCCGGGGAGATCCCCCAGGAATTGGTTGAGCAGACCCGGTCCGGCGGGTGGATGCGCACCAGCATCCCCGGTGGGACGCCTCTGGGAAGCATGCCCCGGAGCGCAGGCCAGACGGCCCCGGCAGCCCAGGCGGGCCAGCCGTCCAGAACCCCAGCGGCAAAGCCGGTGTTTACGCCGCAGCCTGTCAAGCCAGTGCCTGCGGGGACCTATCAGGTGGGGGATACCGTGCGGCACAAAACCTTTGGGCAGGGGTTGATTCTCTCCGCCACAAAGATGGCCAACGATACGCTGTTGGAGATCGCCTTTGACAAGGTGGGTACCAAAAAGCTGTTTGCCAATTACGGTCGTTTGGAAAAGCTGTAAACCATCACAAAACGAAAGGAGCGCTTTCTATGAAGCAGTGTCCGATTTGCGGAATGTATGCCGAGGATTATACAGCGCTTTGCCCCCGGTGCTCGGCGGATCTGACCAATGTGCCGCCGGTGCCGCCCCAGGCTGCGGTGCCGCTGGCAACGCCTCCAGCTCCCACCTTCACTCCTCGGATGCCCGCACCCAGCCGAAAGCTGTTCACATGGGCGGACGTGGCCACCTTTTTGGGATTCTGCGCCTCCATCGTGGGATATTTTGGAGCCAGCCTGTTGTTTTTCCCCTTAGGGATCATCGCCTCGGTGCTGGGATTTAAGGGAAACCGGGCCAGAGGGCTGGCAGTAGCGGGTATTGTGATCGCTACCCTGGGACTGCTGTTAAAGCTGATGGTTGTGATGCAGCAGTGGGATTTCCTGCCCCGGTGGTTTACCAGCGGCGTTTGGTAAATTTTTGAGAGGTTGGGTGCTTGACTGCCGGTGCAACTTGGCACCAAATCCTTTTGGGCTCATACAATGAGAAGGAGAAACCCAAAAGGAGGAGATCACATGGCCGAAAACGAATGTGCTCCCGACTATGATTGCCGGGAATACTTCAAAGAAGCGGTCTGCATTGACGCGCAGCGTGTGTACGACAGCTGCTCGGATAAAGACTGCATTGAGGACATAAGGGTGCTGTTCCCCGCGGCGCGGCAGCCCTTGGTGGACAGCGCTACAAATGTGCGTGTCCGGGACGTGAGTGTCATCACTGTGTACATCGATCTGCAGCCCATTCCGTTTAACAAGGGCTTCTACTCGGTGGACATGACCTTTTTCTTCAACGTCTGCTTGGACCTCTTCGGAGGAACGGCGTCCTGCCCCGTGCCGGTGGACGGAGTAGCTATCTTCAACAAGAAAGTGGTGCTCTACGGCAGCGAGGGCAATGTGAAGCTGTTCACCTCTGGATGCTCCATGGAGGATCTGCAGGCGGAAGACGCTCGTGTGCTGCCCAAGGCTACGGTGCAGGTGGCGCAGCCGGTGGCTCTGTCTGCCCGTCTGTGTGAGCAGAACGCCTGTGGCTGTGAGCCGTATTGCCGTATTCCGGAGTGCATCTGTCAGCGGTACGGTGGGGACTTTGACGGTTGTCCCCAGAAGAACGTGGTGTATGTCACCATTGGTCTGTTCATCATTGTGCAGATCGTGCGGAATGTGCAGATGCTGATTCCTGCTTACGACTTCTGCGTACCGGAGAAGGAATGTGTGGCTTCCAGCGACAATCCCTGTGAGCTGTTCCGGAGCATTGACTTCCCCACCAGCGAGTTCTTCCCGCCCAAGGCTTCCGATTTGGGCGGCGGCTGCAAGTAAGCTAGTCCAATTGTGAGGGCTTTTGCCCAGGGCTCCTGCCAGTTGGCAGGAGCCCTTTCCTTTGCCCATTGACAAGTGGTGAAAAATCATGTATCATGTTAGCAACCTAACAGTTCGGAAGTGAGAGTATTATGGAGTATCGAGAGGATATTGGTTTTCAAATCCGCACCCTGTCTCACCTAGTGAAGCGGGTAGTGGATCAAAACGCTTTTCCAGGGGAATCCGCTCACCCCACAGGCGTGCAGGGATGGATCATTGGCTATCTCTATGAAAATCAGGGAAAAGAGGTGTTCCAGCGGGACATTCAAGAGCAATTCTCCATCCGCCGTTCCACCGTAACCGGGATTTTGCAGTTGATGGAGAAAAACGGGCTGATCACCCGCAGCTCTGTGGATCGGGATGCCCGCTTGAAGAAGCTGGAGTTGACGCCTCGAGCCGTAGAACTGCACGAGCGTATTGGACGGAGTGTGCGCCAAGTGGAAGACCGTATTGCCCTTTGCCTCACGCCGGAAGAGAAGCAGGAGTTTATCCGCCTTTGTGAAAAGATCCGAGAGAATTTGTCCTGAGTTCCGTCTGTTCCATCGAAAAAAGAGTGCGAAAAACCCCCGATATTCGCAAAGGATATCGGGGGTTTTGTTTTTAGAAAGGTAGAACCGAAAAGATTACTCGCCCTTGTTCAGTGCAGAAATAGCGTTCTTCATGGCAGTGACCACAGTGGGATCCTTTTCCCGCTCCAGGTAATAGCGGAGATGAGCGCTGGCGTGCTCGTTATCCATCTCGCCGAGAGCAGTGGCGGCAGCAGCGCGAATCTTGGGATCGTCATTGGTGAGCATATCGGGAACAATAAAGTTAAAGGAATCATCCTTGCCGATTTTACCCATGCCAGCAATAGCAGCCAGGCGGATTTCCTCGTCCTTATCCTGGGCCAGTTTAATCAGAACGTTCTCTTTTCCCTTTTCAATTGCTTTTTCAACCTTATCCAGCTTGCTCATAATATGTAAGACCTCCTATAGTATGGGAACAAACAAAAGAAGAGACTCTCTCTTGTTAGTTTACTAACAAATAATATACTCCGTTGGTTTTAAGGAAATATGGTATAATTGTGAATAAAATTTGAATTTTAGATAGTATATCTAAAATTCGAACGACGCGAATCGGTTTTTTCGCATTGGTTTTACCATATTAGAGGGAGTCTTCCACCAAACGGAGCAAAAAAATAGGTGATTTTAACCAGAGGAGGCCTTGTGTTTTAGCGCAAAAAACACGGAATATAAAAAGAATTACAGTAGAGCAGAGCTCCATTCCGCTTCACGGAAGCCCACCAGAACTTTATCCTCTGCCACTAGGATGGGACGCTTGACCAGCATACCGTCGGTGGACAGCAGAGCAAATTGCTCCTCCTCTGTCATGGAGGGCAGCTTGTCCTTGAGAGCCAGGGCCCTGTACTGCTGGCCGCTGGTGTTGAAGAAGCGCTTCAAAGGCAATCCGCTCAGGTTGTGCCACTGGCGCAGTTCCTCTAGAGTGGGATTCTGGGTTTTGATGTCACGGACCGTGTAAGCAATGCCATGAGCATCCAGCCAGGCTTGGGCTTTTTTACACGTAGAGCATTTTGGGTAACAGACGAATAACATAGGGCAACTCCTTTCAAAAGATGTCCACGGGTTTTAGGCCTCCATGGGCCAAGTTTTAGCCAATTCTTTTTCAAAAAGTTCAGCCAGAGGACGGCAATCCTTTTCTCGGTCATATACAGTCAGGCACCGCAAATATTCCTCCCGATCTTCGTTGAAAACAATAAGCGGCGGATGATCCCGGGTCAATAGGAAGTAGGTCACCAGCACCCGGCCTGTGGCTCCATTGCCCGCGGCGAAGGGGTGGATGTTTTCAAACCGGCAGTGGAAATAAGCGGCTGCCTGCAGAAGGTCTGAGCCGCAATAGCCGCACACCTCTTCCATGAGTTCGTCCAGCTCCTGGCCCACATCCCTGGCTGAAGCGCCTACGGCGTTGACAGCAGTGACGAAGTCCTGTTTTTTCAGTTCGCCAGGGCGTTCTCCTTGAAAGAGGTAGTAGGGTTCGGCATAGGTGCCGCTGTTGAGCACTCGGTGAATTTCCAGCACCAAGGGGGTGTCCAGGTCGTCTCTGGCCAGGACCCGTTCTCGGAGATATTCATAACAGCGCTTCTGGCTGTAAAGCTGTACCAATTCCATAGGATCCCCAGAAAATTGGGAAACAGTACCGGTGCGGAAAAATTCCGTCACCATGGATTGGGTTAGCTGTCTATCTTCCAGAAGGCAGGAATGGTAGGCAAAGGTTGGGTTGAAATCCTGGAGAAGTTTGTCCAGGTCCCCGGGGCAGCGAATCCGATGGGATTGCCACCAGGTTAAGATTTTCTCGTAAGTGCTCATTGAGTCCCTCCTTTATTGTGACAAGTGGTTATGTAAGATCCAGAAATTGATCTAAGTTCACAAAAGAAAATTATGGAAACTATTATAGCGTGATTTTTTCCACAGTGCAAGCCTCTGAGAACTCTTTTGCTTTTTTTCGTAAGAAGGTGTATAATGCTGTCATTTGTGACGGAAGGATGAACGGCATGCTCTTCTTGATTTTGGCTGTGCTGGCCAGTTCCGTGCTGGCGATTGTGCTGAAATATTTAAGTTCCGGCTATACGTATGGGGTGTACCTGATCAATTATGTCACCTGCGCTCTGTTGGCGTTTTTGACCATGAAGCCTCGCTCTCTGTGGAACGGGGATCCTTTCCCTTTGTGGTTGGGAGTGGTCTCCGGTTTTCTCTATTTGGCTGCTTTGGTGATCTATGCCTACAGCATCCGGAAAAATGGAGCAGTACTGTCTTCGGTGTTTACGCGGTTGGGGGTTCTGGTGCCGGTGCTTGTGTCCGTGGTTCTGTTTGGGGAGCGTCCCACTATGCTGCAGTGTGCGGGGATTGCAGTAGCAATTGCTGCGGCAGTGGTGATGAACGGTCTGCCGAAAAAGGACAAAAAGCAGGGAGTAGCTGGAGCGATGTCCCTTGGAGTGCTGTTGCTGACTCTACTTTTCAACGGCAGTGCCGATAGTATGTCGAAAATTTTCACCCAATTGGGCAGCCGCCAGGATGATGGACTATTTATGTTCTACATTTTCCTGTTTGCGGGTTTGTTCACTTTGGTGCTGCTCCTTCGGGAGAAACAAAAACTCACTCGGCGAGATTTGATGTTTGGCATTCTGGTTGGAGTGCCCAACTTTTTTTCATCCCGACTGCTGCTGGCGGCGCTGACGGAATTGCCCGCTTTCTTTGTGTATCCCTGTTACAGTGTGGGCGCGATTTTGGTGATTTCCTGTGCCAGCTTTGTGCTGTTTCGGGAAAAGTTACAGCGTCGCCAGCTTTGCGCTGTGGGGATGATTTTGGTGGCGCTGGTTCTGTTGAATCTGTGATGGCGCAATCAAAAAGAATTCCTAAAAAATGTTACAACCGGAATTTTTCCGGTTCTTTTTTTGCCAATTTTAGGCTGTCGTTTTGTGTCGTAAAATGTAAACGAAATTTCAATTTTGTATACTTGTAATTGAGGAGTTCCAAGTAATCAATTCTTGGAAAACGGGGAAATTCTGGACTTTTCGCACCTTGAAAAGTATATATTTATAGAAAGATACCAAAGGTAGCTCTGAATTCAAGTGCTATTTTCTGGTAAAAGTAGGTGGTGATTCCTACAAATTCGCTGTTCCTGTTTTATGAATAAAAGAAACGTAATTTATATTGTGTATCAATTATAATTGTGCTATAATTGATCTACATATTTCGGAGGAAAACAACACTTGTGGCGTATACATCAGGAGGTCATCATGAAGGAAGTGCGTTCATGCGGACAAAATGAGGCGCCCTTCCCGATTTGGGAGGCGCTGGATGAAGCCTTAAACGAGATGTTTCTCTCTGTGTTGAAAGTAGATCTGGAGACCAATACGGTGGATGTCCTACAGAGCAGGGACTCTCTTTCCGATCTTCGGGAAACTCTTGATTGGCCGACCTATTTAAATCGGTATCAGGCATTGATGACAAATGGTTCCTTTGACAAAATGATGAAAGCCCTCTCCGCTCAGGCACTTTTGGCCAGAGCCAACCAAGGTGAAAAGCGTTTTGCGGTGGAAGTTTCCTACAAGCGTCAAGGGGATCCTCTCACCAACTGGGTGACGATATCCGTGGTGTTTCGGAAAGGGGAGGAAGGTAGATGGGCTTTTGTCTTTGTGCAGCAGTCAAACGAGGAGCATTTGCGCAAGGATATTCTCAATATGTACGTCTATCAAACCTGCGATCATTTCATCTTTTTGGATGCCAAACATAATCGCTATACCACCTTCAGCGGCAGCGACTCTGGAACACCTCTTTTGCCGGAGGTGTGCGAGGATTACGAGGCGGCACTGGTGAACTATGCTCGGAACTTTGTGGTGCCTGAGGATCGTGAGATGACCATACGGGAGATGCATCTGTCACGGGTGTTGGAGCAGTTGGAACGTCATGGAGTGCACACATTTTATGTGGGGGTGAACGATCCTGTCCGAGGGTATACCCGCAAACAGCTCACCTACCAGTACTATGATCGAGGAGCCCAGATGATCTTGCTTTCCCGCACAGACGTCACGGGGGTCTATCTGGAGGAACAGGCCCGGCAGCAGGAGCTGAACAAAGCGCGACTGGCAGCCATGACCGATCCCCTTACTGGGGTGTTGAATCCCAAGGGGATGGAAGATCGGGTGACAGAGGTGTTGCTTGCCGGGGAAAGTTTTGGGGCATTGCTGTTTATTGACCTGGATAATTTCAAGCAGGTGAACGACAATTTTGGTCATCAGGAAGGGGATCGGCTGCTGCGTCGGGTGGCGGAAGTGATGGAAGCTCAAACCCTGGAGAAAGATTTGTTGGGGCGTGCAGGTGGGGACGAGTTTCTGGTGTTTCTGCGGGATATTCCCTGTAAGGGGCGGGCGCTGGATTGCGCTCATCGCATTTGTGAGGGGGTATCCAGACTTTCCTTGCCGGAGAGCGGGTCCATTTCCATCACCTGCAGCATCGGAATCGCGTTATCGCCCCAGGACGGCAGGGACTACAGCACCCTGGTGTGGGTGGCGGATCGCCGTCTCTATTTGGCCAAGACTAGCGGCAAAAACCAGTTTTTCTTAGAGTGATCTTGTATGACATCAGGCGCAGGAAGTGGCAATCCGGCGCCTTTTGTGTTATACTAAAGGAAAAACTAGGGAATCCAAAGATCACGAATGCCAACGGAGGCCGTTTGTTATGGAAAGAGAACGTTCCACACTGCTCATTGTGGATGATGATGCCCTCAACCGCGCTCTGCTGCGGAATATTTTTGAGAGTCAGTACGAGATTGAAGAGGTTGTTGACGGCGAAGAGGGACTGCGAGCTATCCAGCGGGCTCCAGAACGTCTGTGTGCTGTGCTGCTGGATGTGGTGATGCCCAAGCTGGATGGAATTCAACTGCTGCAAAAGCTGGCCGATGAAGGATTACCCCAGCGGATACCGGTGTTTCTCATCACCGCTGAGGTCACTGGCCAGACGGTGGGAGAGGCCTATCGGCTGGGGGTTATGGATGTGATTCAAAAACCCTTTGATCTGTTTGTGGTGCGCAGGCGGGTCCAGTCGGTGATTGAACTGTTTGAGGCCAGAAAGCGGCTCAGCGGCCAGGTGGAGTCCCAGGCGGAAAAGATCATTCGTTTGAACCAAGGTATGATTGAAGCGCTGGCCACCGCTATTGAATTTCGCAGTGAGGAGTCCGGGGATCACGTGCGCCGGATCCACGACATCACCTACACGCTGCTGTCCCAAACACCCATGGGACAGAACTACTCCCAGGACGAGGTGCGACAGATGGCGTTGGCTTCCATCACCCACGACGTGGGGAAGATCGCTGTGCCAGACAACATTTTGAATAAGCCAGGCCGGTTGACTCCTGAGGAGTTTGAAGTGATGAAAACTCACACGGTCCGGGGCGCTCAATTGTTGGACAGCATCCCTCAGCTGCAGGAGTTAAGCCCCTTTTTCCAATATGCCTGGGACATTGCCCGCCATCATCACGAGCGCTGGGACGGTCGGGGGTATCCCGACGGCTTAAAAGAGGAGCAGATCAGCCCTTGGGCCCAGGTGGTCAGTTTGGCAGATGTGTACGATGCGCTGCGATGTAAACGGGTGTATAAAGCGGCCCTTCCCAGGGAGCAGGTCGTGGAGATGATTTGTCGGGGAGATTGCGGGACATTTAACCCCAAATTGTTGGAGAGTTTCTTGGCTGTGGAGGACCAGCTCTCTCAGCTTTATGATGGAAAAGAGGTATAAGCATGGAGACAGCACAAAAGTCGGAGCTTTTAGCCGCTGGTATTGATGTGGATGAGGCCATGGGCCGCTTTCTGGGGAATGAGGCTCTCTTTTTGAAGTTCTTGGTCAGGTTTCCTCAGGATGAAAACTATGGAAAGCTCCAAGCCGCAGTGGAGGCGGAGGATTGGCAGACAGCGGTAAACGCCGCCCACACGCTGAAGGGCGTGTGCGGGAATCTGTCCATCGCACCGCTGTATCAGCTGTTCACGCGGCAGGTGGATACCTTCCGTGCCGGGGATCCTCAGGGTGCGGCAGCTATGATGGGGGAGATTGCAGAGCAGTTTGATCTGGCAGCTCGGGCTATCCAGAGCCTGGGGGATCATGGCTGCTGAGGGCCGCCGTCCCATGTGGCGGCAGGCACTGCGCAGTATGCGGCTGACGCTGCTGGCCTTTGCCGTGGTGACCGGAATCGCAATATGTGGGGCAATGTTGGTGCGTTTTACGCTGTTGAAAAATGCCTTTAACACTGGCACTTCCATGTCCCGCAGTTACGCAGCTGAGGCCGGGGATGAGCTGGCGGTTTATGAGACGTTGCTGACCTTTGGCGCCTCCTCCATGGATTGGCAGGTGGGCCGGGGAGTGGAGCGTGAGGAGCTGGTGGAGTGGCTGCAGCTCTATTTTCAGCGGGTGGAGACCGTGCTGGGCACCGGAGTGGTGGATCCCTACGTGGTGTATGACGGGAAAATTATTGCTGCCAATCCCTGGGAGGGGGACGCCACCTATGATGTGGAGGGCACTTCTTGGTATCAGATGGCTCGGGCGAATCCAGGCCAGGCGGTGTTTACGGATGTGTATACGGATGCCATCTACAATCGTCCGGTAATTACCTTGGCCCAGTATTGTACTGCCAGTGGCGCTGTGTTTGCTTTTGATATCCTGCCCCAGCGGTTTGCCTTTGACACGGACGATCTGAAGGAAGGGGAATCCTTCTTTTTGTGCGATGGTTCAGGAGCTCTGATTTTCTCCCAAAGCGATTTGGAACTGGCTGAGGGGAAAGTAAGCGACTATCTCTCCGGGTTGATCCAGCAGATTCAGACGGGAGAGTTGGGCGATTACGACACCTATATCATCGACCAGGACGGCGAACGGCGAGCGGTGTATTTTACACAAATGAAAAACGGTTGGTACTCCATAGTCACCATACCCTATGTGAATATTCTGGGGAATCTATGGTGGTTTATGATGCTGTTTGCTCTGGCGATTTTGGTGTGCTTGGCCACCCTGGTATGGATGACCTGGCGGGATTTGGGATTGAGCGCCAGCGTGGAGCGAGCGGAAGAGACCGTCCGAGCCCTGGGCAATACCTATTATGCGCTATACCGGGTCAATGTCCGCAAGGAGACTTATGAGATGATCAAGGCTCCGGACTATGAGCAGAAGCTGGAGCGGGTTGGTCCCTATGGGGAACTGCTGCAGACCATGACCCAAGTGATGCAACCGGAGGTGGTGGAGGACTTCATCGAGAATTTCTCCTGTGAAAACATCCGCCAGCTGGTGCATCAGCGGGTGGGAGACTTTGGGGGAGATTTCCTCCGCCGCTTTGGGGAGCAGTACCGCTGGGTCAATGTCCGGGTGTTGCTGGACCAGTCCCTGCCCCCGGATGAGGCGGTGCTCTCCTTCCGAGAGGTGGACCGGGAAAAGCAGCGCCAGCTGCAAGAGCGTAAGCTGCTGGAGGAATCCTTGATTTTGGCACGGCGCAACGAGCAGTCCAAGCAGGCGTTTTTCAGCGCCATGTCCCACGATATGCGTACGCCCTTAAATGCTATCTTGGGTATGACGGAGCTGGCCAAGCAGCGGCTGGATGATTCCAACGCTCTTGTCCATTGTTTGGAGAAGATCCAGTCCTCGGGAAAATTCCTGCTGGAGTTAATTAACGACATTCTAGACATGTCACGTATGGAGCAGGGAAAGCTGACCCTGGACAATCGCGGATTTGACCTGCGGGACTGTGTGGAGGAGTGTCTAGGGAATTTCCGCCTCCAGGCCCAGGAGGAGGGAAAAACCTTGGAGTGCACCTTCCAGGTGGAGGATACTCTGCTGATGGGGGACGACTTCCGCGTGCGGCAGATTCTCAACAATCTGCTGTCTAACGGTGTAAAATTCACTCCCAAGGGTGGACGGATTTCCTTGACGGTGGAGCAGGTCCAGGTGGGTGACGTGGCCCAGTACCGCTTTGTGGTGTCGGATACGGGTATCGGTATGTCGCCAGAGTTTTTGCAGCGGCTCTTTGAACCCTATGCCCGGGAGATGCGGTTTTCCGCTCAGCAGGCAGCAGGTACGGGCCTAGGTATGGCTATCACCAAAAACCTGGTCTCCCAGATGGAGGGTGAGATCCATGTGGAGAGCACTCCGGGCGAGGGGACCACGTTCACGGTGCTGCTGCCCTTTGCAGTGCTGCGGGAGCCGGAAAAAGCAGATGCGTCATCCAAGACTCAGACTGCTTTTACGTTGCAAGGGTTGCGGATACTGTTGGCTGAGGATAACGAGCTGAATCGGGAGATCGCATCGGAGATGCTGGAAACGCTTGGGGTGATTGTCACCCAGACAGTGGATGGCCAGGAGGCAGTGGAGCGCTTTGAAGAAAGTACCCCGGGAGATTTTGACGCCATTCTCATGGATATGCAGATGCCCCGGTTGGACGGCTGCGGGGCAGCCCGTGCCATCCGTGCCTTGGATAGGGCTGATGCCAAAACGGTTCCCATCATTGCCGTGACAGCCAATGCTTTTAGCGAGGACGTGGCAGCCACCGCTGCTGCCGGGATGAATGCCCATGTCACAAAGCCCATTGACTACGGTCAGTTGGAACAGCTGCTAAAAAAGCTCTGTTCTGAAGCGAAATAGTACACACAACAAAAGAGCGCCCAGGGAGACAGAATTCCCCGGGCGCTTTTCAGTATGCAGTTTACTTCCGGAGCTGCTCCAGTTGGTACTGTTTGGGGGTGCGCCCAAAGCGTTTGCGGAACAGTCGGATAAAGTGGCTCAGGTTGGGGACTCCCACTCGCTGGGCGGTTTCGCTGACAGTCATTGCCTGCTCCAGACAGCGTGCGGCTTCCTCCATACGCAAGTCGTTGAGAAAGGCAAAGGGAGTCTGTCCGGTGCACCGTCGGAATACTCGGATGTAGTGGGAGGGGGAGAGCGCAGCTTGTTCGGCCAGCTGCTGCAAGGTCAGATCCTCCCGGAAATGGGAACGCATATAGGCGATGCTGCCCTTTACGGCTTCAGCCTGGGGATTTCGGTTCTGAGAGCCGGTTTCCACCAGCAGCCCGCTGTCCTGGTAACCACTCAGTAGCGTCAGGAGTTCCCGTTGCATGGGAAGTTCCCAGCCGGGGGACTTCTCGTCCAGCAGCTGGACACACTGCCGAAAAGCTTGAATGATCTGTTCATAGCAGGGGCAGTCCTTTCCCAGGCGGAAGGGGAAGGTCAAGGTGCCCTCCTCCAGCCGGTTTAGGAACAGTCCCTCCTCCTGACGAAGCAGGGGAGAGAGGAGGATCCCCAGGTCCAGCACCAAGAGGTCAGCCCGGATGGGCTCCCGGGTGCGATGAAGCACTCCCTTGTTGACACAGAGCAGTTCCCCGGCTTCAAAGGGGCAGAGTTGTCCCTCAAGTTCCAGGGCTCCGGACCATTGTGGGAGGATCAGTTCCACTTCCCGATGCCAGTGCAGAGGGATGATGGTCCTTTGAAAGTGGTAGGTGGCCAAGGATGCCCAAAGCAGATCTCGTTCCGAGTGCTCCTCATATTGATCCCGTAGCAAGGGAGTTCCTCCTTTCGCTCATATAGTGCAAAAAAACGCGCATAAAGGTGAAGATTTTTATTGGTAAAAGCGTTATAGTATTCATTATAGAGGACGGGGAATGCCCTGTCAACAGAGAGGAGCGATGCCTTGTGTATCAGTTGATAAAGAAAGAACCGGAACTTGTGCTGCAAGGGCCCAAGGGGCTTCTGCGGATTTATGCTGTGGATCAAAACGCCGTGCGGATCACCGCCACTGCCAGGGATCATTTCTTGGACGATCCCGACACCGGAGATAGAACTCCCGTGGTGCTGGATCCTTCTCCCCGTCTGGCCTATGAGCTGGAGGAGTCCCAGGACAGCGTGACCATGAAGCTTAAGAGCTTTGCCGTTCAGGTGGCATTGGATACCGGCGCCATCACTTATCTGGGCCGGGACGGCAGTACCCTGGTGCGGGAGCCTGCCGCCGGAGGCCGCAGCATGGAGGAAGTCACAGTGTACCGCAATGAGTTCTCCGGGGATGGGGACCTGAAGGAGACCCACTCAGTGGACGGAGTGAAGGTCACCGGCGGCGAATTCCGCACTGTGGAGGATCGCAAGGCCTACCATGCCAAGGTGGAATTTGTCTTTGGGGATGAGGGCCTATACGGCTTTGGTTCTCACGAGGAGGGTTATGGCAACCTGCGGGGGAAGTCCCGGCAGCTGTACCAGCAGAACATGAAAGCCTGCGTGCCCAGTTTTGTCTCTACAAAGGGGTATGGCTTCCTATTTAATTGTGGGTCCCTGATGACCTTTGAGGACAACGCCTATGGCTCCTATGTGTGGATGGACGTTGTGGACCAGTTGGACTACTATTTCATGGCAGGCGCCAACTATAAAGCGGTGTTGGGGGCTTATCGGCGGCTCACCGGGTCAGCGCCCATGGCTCCCAAGTGGGCTTTTGGCTACGGCCAGTCCAAGGAGTTCTACAAGTCTTCCCAGGAGCTGCTTTCCATTGTGGAGGAATATCGCAAGCGGAAAATCCCCCTGAGCTTTATTGTCCAGGACTGGCAGTCCTGGGAGTGGGGAAAGTGGGGACAGAAATCCTTCGATCCTACCCGCTATCCCGATCCCGATGCCCTGACCCGGCAGCTCCATGAGATGGGCGCCGCCTTGATGGTTTCCATTTGGCCCAATATGAACGGAATGGGTGAGAATCAGCAGGAGATGTTGGAAAAAGGCTACATGCTGGGCAACCGCTCCACCTATGACGCCTTCCGCAAGGGTGCCCGTGATCTGTATTGGAAGCAGGCGGAGGAGGGATACTTCTCTCACGGCACTGACGCCTGGTGGTGCGACTGCACCGAGCCCTTTGAGGCTGACTGGCACGGCACGATGAAACCGGAGCCCAGCTACCGTCAGAACGTCAATACCGATGCTGCCAAGAAATATCTGGACGAGGGTTTGTGGCAGGAGTATTCCCTGAACCACTCCCGGGGCATCTATGAGGGCCAGCGGGCCAGCGGCAGCGAGAAGCGGGTCATCAACCTGACTCGGTCCTCCTTTGCGGGGCAGCATCGCTATGCCACCGTCACCTGGTCCGGCGATATCGGCGCCAACTGGGAGACCCTCAAGCGGCAGATCCCCGAGGGCCTGAACTTTGTGGCTTCCGGCGAGCCCTATTGGAGCTTTGACATCGGCGCATTCTTCACCGCTCCCGGCAAAGAGTGGTTCCGCTGCGGTGACTACCCCCAGGGCTGTGAGGATCTGGGCTATCGGGAACTGTACACCCGTTGGTTGCAGCTGGGTACCTTCATGCCCATGATGCGCTCTCACGGCACGGATACGCCCCGAGAGATCTGGCGGTTCGGCGAGGAGGGTACCCCCTTCTACGATGCCATCGCCAAGTTTATCCGCCTGCGCAGCGCCCTGGTGCCCATGATTTACTCCCTGGCTGGCCAGGTAACCCTCCATGACGGCACCTTCCTGACTCCTATGGGCCTGGCGTTCCCTGAGGATCCCGCGTGCCTGAAGGTGGATCACCAGTTCCTCTTTGGTGATTCTCTGCTGGTTTGCCCGGTGACTGCTCCCATGTACTACGAAGCCAACTCCAAGGAACTCAGCGGCGTGGACAAAACTTGGGAGGCCTATCTGCCTGCCGGCAGTTGTTGGTACGATTTCTGGACTGGCAAGGGCTATCAGGGTGGCCGGACCGTGACGGTGGATGCTCCTCTGGATCGGATGCCTTTGTTTGTGAAGGCAGGCGGGCTGGTGCCTCTTGGGCCTGAGGTGGAATATCCTGCTCAGGATCCTCATCCCGCTTTGACGGTGCGGGTGTATCCTGGAGCGGACGGCAGCTTCACCCTCTACGACGATGAGGGGGATTCCTACCGTTATGAGCGGGGCGCCTATACCGAGACCACTCTCACCTGGGACGATAGCACCCGCACTCTCACTATTGGTGCTCGTCAGGGCAGCTATCCGGGGATGCCGGAGAGCCAGACCTACCGAGTGGTTCTTGGTGACGAGGCAAAAACGGTAACCGTGGAAAATGGCCAGGCAGTAACCGTTGCATTTTAAACGGTTGCATCCTAAACTATTATATAATAATAGAAGTGATATGGAAAAAGGGGCTGCTGACGAGGCAGCTTCTTTTCCTTTTCTCGGGGGAGAAGAGAGAACCAGCAGAGCGTTGGTTGACAAACCTGACCGTCCCGGATACAATAAGTTTACATGAAATCGAGAAAAAGTGTGGAGGCGAAGGCTTTGAGGCAGTGCATGGACGCAGAAAATCTGCATCGCAGGCTGAAGAAGATCATTGGCCAGGTGCAGGCCATTGATCGCATGATTGATGAGGACATCCCCTGTGAAGATGTTCTGGCCCAGATCAATGCAGCCAAGTCCGCACTGCATGGCTGTGGCAAGGTGGTGCTGGAAGGCCACATCAAGCACTGTGTGCGGGATGGCATTGAGCATGGCGATGCTGACAAGACCATCGAGAGCTTTACAAAAGCGGTGGAACGGTTTTCCAATATGGGATAAAGTGTTGAGGGGGAAGCACCGTGGTGCTTTCCCTTTATATTTACGATTTTTCGGTTTGGCGTGCTGTGAATGGGTTCCATTTGCAGCGCGTCTTTTTTCTTGACAAGGGATACCCATAGGGGTATAGTATACCTATACCCCATACTGTATAAAAGGAGCGGTTGACCATGAAATCTCTGATGGAAAAGCTGGAGCATTTATTGGAGCTGGGAGGCATCAAAAAGGATGTCACTTTGCTGGTGATCTCGGGAATCGCAGTGGTGCTCAGTCTGTGCGGTGTACGGCCCCTGCCTTTTGATCTGGCCTGGATCGCCATTGTGCTCTGCGGAATTCCCATTATCTTAGAGGCCATCATTGGACTGGTAACCTCCTTTGACATCAAAGCCGATGTGCTGGTGTCCCTGGCATTGATCGCTGCTGTGTCCATTGGCGAGGATTTTGCTGCGGGTGAGGTGGCCTTTATCATGCAGCTGGGAGGCCTGCTGGAAGAGCTTACGGTTGCCAAAGCCAGGGCCGGCATTGAAAAATTAGTGCGTTTGACTCCTCAGACCGCCCATGTGCTTCGGGAGGGACAGGAGTCCCTCATCCCCGCGGCGGAGGTTCAAGTGGGGGATGTGCTCCGGGTGCTGCCCGGCGAGACCGTTCCAGTGGATGGCATTATCACCCAGGGACAGACATCGATCAACCAGGCGGTGATGACTGGGGAGTCCTTGCCGGTGGATAAAACCGTGGGGGACGAGGTCTCCTCAGGCACGGTGAATCAGTTTGGCGCCTTCCAGATGCGGGCGTCCAAGGTGGGGGAGGACAGTTCCATCCAGCGGATGATCCGTCTGGTTCAGTCCGCCGATGCGGGCAAGGCGAAAATTGTAGGCATCGCAGACCGGTGGGCCACTTGGATTGTGGTCATTGCCTTGACTGCCGCCGCTCTGACCTGGCTGATCACTGGCCAAATTATCCGTGCTGTCACCATTCTGGTGGTATTCTGCCCATGTGCATTGGTGCTTGCCACTCCCACGGCAATTATGGCGGCCATTGGTAATGCCACTCGTCACGGTTTTTTGGTGCGGGAGGGCGATGCTTTGGAGCGTCTTGCCAAGGTAAAGGTAGCTGCCTTTGACAAAACCGGAACGTTGACCTACGGCACACCGGTGGTGGTGGCTGCTGCCAGTTGTACCCCCAGTTACCCCAAAGAAAAACTCTATTGGCTTACTGCGTCCGCAGAGCGCTTGTCCGAGCATCCCTTGGGAAAGGCCATCACCTGTTGCTATGAAAAAGAGGGTGCTCTGCCCCTGGGAGAAGTCTCCGGTTTCCAGATGATTCCCGGCAGAGGAATCCTGGCCCAGGTAGAGGGCCGGGAGATTTTAGCGGGCAGCATAGCGCTGTTGGAGGACCATGGCGTTGCGGTCACGGTACAGGAAGAAGTTCAGGCATATCTGAACAAGGGCTGTACCATCACCTACCTGGCCGTGGATAAGGTTTTTGCAGGCTATTTGGTTTTGTCAGATACCTTGCGGGAGGAGAGCGCTGCCATGGTGCATTCCCTGCAGGAATTGGGGGTCCGGCCTGTGCTCCTCACGGGGGACCACGTCAATGCAGCCAAAGCAATTGCCGGTCAGCTGGGCATTGAAGAGGTGCGAGCTGGCTGTCTGCCCGAGGATAAGCTCACTGCAATGGAACAGTACCAGAATCAAGGGATGCCCGTGTGCATGATGGGTGACGGTATCAACGACGCTCCCGCTTTGAAAAAGGCCCAGGTGGGCATTGCTATGGGTGGGGTGGGCAGTGACATTGCCGTGGACGCAGCCGATATTGCCTTGGTGGATGACGAGGTCAAGGAGCTGCCCCACCTGATTGCGTTGTCCCGGCGGATGATGACCACCATCAAGTGGAACATGAGCTTTTCCATGGCGTTGAACTTCCTGGCCATTGTCCTGGCGATTTTGGGAATTCTCAATCCCATTGTGGGAGCGCTGGTGCATAATGCGGGTTCGGTGCTGGTTATTGTGAATTCAGCTTTCCTACTTAAGTGGAAATGCCGATCTCGATGAGTGTAGAAAAAGGAAGACTGTTTTTGGACTATTTGACAATATAATTTGCAAAAAAATTACAAAAGAAGTGCGTTGACGACATAAAAAATATAATGATATTTAATATAAGTAACTTAGTAAAGAATTTTCAACTTTTTCTCTACGATCAATATGACGTATTTGTCTAAAAACGATAACCAAAATTGTGCATTATTGTGTTATATGCATCGAAATGCGAATTGCTTACGTGTGTATGATAAATATATAGAAGCAAATACGAAATAAATATTACTTCTTTATGGTATTAACTTCTTCCCGAATCATGTCGAAAGAAAAAATACAAGCTGGAGCATATTTGCTCCTAAGGAGGAAGGAACATGAAGACCATAAAGCAAAAACTGTTGGTTAGCTTCTTGGCATTGGTTACCGCTGCGGCCCTGATCTGTGGGGGCGTTGGCATCGCGTTCAACTATACCAATGCGAACTCGTTGCTCCAGCAGACGTTGACCGCTTCCGCATCCGTTGCGGCGGAGCGTGTCTCTTTTGAGTTGGCTGCTTACCGCAATGCCATTGCTGCATTGGGTATGAACCCCGCTCTGACGGATGAAACCATTTCCGATGCCGAAAAGGGAGAGATTGTCTCTGCCTGGGCAGAGTACTACGGCATGGAGCGCGGCAATTTGTTGGATGCCAACGGCAACAGCCTGATGGACGGCAACAATTACGCTGAGCGTGATTATTTCCAGGGTGCCATGAAGGGCGAAGTTTCCGTGTCGGTCCCCACCATCAGCAAGATTACTGGGGAACTGAGCATCATGATTGGCGCTCCCGTGTGGAAGGATGGCAAAGAGGGCGGTACAATTGCCGGTGTGGTATATTTTGTGCCCAGAGAAACTTTCTTGAATGACATCATGTCATCCATTTACGTCAGTGAAAACAGTGGTGCCTATATGATCGACTCCACTGGTATGACCATTGCCGATACCACTTTGGAAACTGTGACAGTGCAGAACATTGAGGAAGAGGCTAAGAGTGATCCTTCTCTGAAAACGCTGGCAGAGATGCACGCAGATATGCGGGCCGGCAATACGGGATATCATGAGTATACCATCGGCGGTGTAGAGAAATACGCTGCCTATGCTCCGGTGGACAACACCAATGGTTGGAGCATCGCCATCACTGCACCTCCGTCCGACTTCCTGGGTGCTACTTACATGAGCACTATCGCCATTGCCGTGTGCATGGTGGTGGTTCTGGTAGTGTCCGGTCTGATTGCTACTCGAATTGCCAATAGCATCGGCAAACCCATCAATGCGTATGCCAATCGGCTGCTGCAGTTGCAGGAAGGTGATTTGGCTACACCCGTTCCCCTGTTCCATCACCGGCAGGATGAGATCGGAACCCTTTCCAAGGCAATGGATTCCATTGTGAGCACCTTGCGGGATTTGATTGGTGACGAGGATCACCTGTTGGGTGAGATGGCCAAGGGCAACTTTGATGTTCGGAGTACCGATGAGGGTATTTACCGAGGAGATTTCAACAACATTTTGGTTGCGTTGCAGAATATCAACCACACACTCAGCGGAACTTTGCAGCAGATCAATCTGTCTGCAGATCAGGTATCCCTGGGAGCCGATCAGGTTTCCTCTGGTGCACAGGCTCTGGCTCAGGGCGCTACCGAGCAGGCCAGCTCTGTGCAGGAGCTCTCCGCCACGGTTGCCGAGATCGACCATGGTGCCAAGACCAATGCGGATGCTGCTCGCCGCGCTAAGGAGCGTGCCGACCAGACCGGCGATCAGGTCCGTCTGAGCTATGAAAGCATGGAAGACTTGCAGGAAGCCATGAATGCTATTTTGAAAGGCCACAAAGAGATTGCTCAGATTATTGGTACCATTGAGGATATTGCTTTCCAGACCAATATTCTGGCTCTTAACGCCGCAGTGGAAGCTGCTCGTGCAGGCTCCAGTGGCAAGGGCTTTGCAGTGGTGGCTGATGAGGTTCGGAGCTTGGCTTCCAAGTCTGACCAGGCCGCTAAGCAGACCAAGGAAATCATCGAGCGGTCCACGCAGGATATTCAGCGTGGCAGCGATCTCAGCAAAAATGTGGGCTCTATGTTGTTGAGTGCCTCTGACTTTACCGGAGAGACCGTTGATTTCATCAAGCAAGTGGCTGATAGCATGATCTCTGAGGCAGATACTATTACGCAGGTGACTGAGGGCATTGAGCAGATTTCCAGCGTGGTGCAGACCAACTCTGCCACTGCTGAGCAGAGTGCTGCTGCTAGCGAAGAGCTTTCCAGCCAGGCACAGCTGCTGAAGGATCTGACTGCTCGCTTCACCTTTAGCGAGGATGAGATGTTGTCGGGCAATCCCAATAACGAGTACAACGTGTGATAATATACTTTTTCCTTCAGACCCACCCGGATCCTGAACAAGCAGGACCCGGGTGGGTCTTTTATGCACAAAAAAAGGAGGGGCGTAAAACCCCTCCTTTTTGATTTGATCGTTTCTTAGCACTTACATGCTTTCCGGTGCAGTGACCTTGAACAGCTCCAAACCATTTTCCAACACTGTCCGAGTAGCGGTGCACAGGTACAGACGAGCTGCCTGCAAGGCTTCATCGCTGCCCTTGACCCGGCAGGCGTTATAGAACTTGTGGAACAGTGTGCTGAGATTCATCACATACTTGGTGATCTTAGCGGGGTCCAGTGCCTTGGCTGCACTCTGTACCTCTCCGGTGTAGGAGGACAGGTGACGGATCAGCTCCATTTCCTCAGGTGCAGTGAGCAGAGCCAGATCCTCTGCGGTGCACTCTCTGGGCTGGATACCATCGGCAGCCAGGTTCTTCAAGATGCTGCAGATTCGAGCGTGAGCGTACTGCACGTAGTAGACCGGGTTCTGGGAATCCTGCTGGACAGCAAGATCCAGGTCAAAGTCAATACGAGTGTTGGCCTCATAGGAGTTGAACAGGAACCGTGCGGCGTCCACAGGAACTTCCTCCAACAGGGTCACCAAGGTGATGGCTTTACCGCTGCGCTTGGAGGCTTTGACGATCTCGCCGTCCCGTACCAGACGGACCATCTGCATCAGCACCACCTGCAACCGGGAGGCGTCCACGCCCAGAGCGGTGAGGGCGGCTTTCAGACGGGGCACATAGCCATGATGGTCAGCGCCCAGCACGTCGATGGCCAGGTCAAAATTACGGGTGACCAGCTTGCCGTAGTGATAGGCGATGTCCGGCACCACATAGGTGGGAACGCCATTGGAGCGCACCAGCACGAAATCCTCGCTGCCGTACTCTTCGCCGTGGAACCACACAGCACCGTCCTTCTCGTATGTGGCGCCCTTCTCCTTGAGCAGCTCCACGACCTTCTCCACAGAGCCGTTCTCATGGAGGCTGGACTCCTTGAACCAGTTGTCATACTCCACACGGTAGCGCATCAGGTCGTCGTGGAGACCCTGAATATTCTTAGGCAGAGCATAGCCCACCAGAGCGGCACGGCGCTCTTCCTGGCTGGCATTGACGTACTTGTCGCCATGCTCTTTGGCAAAGTTTTCAGCATGTTCAATGATGTCTGCACCCTTGTAGCCGTCTTCGGGGAAGGGAATATTTTCCTCTCCCTGGTAGATCTGGAGATAACGAGCTTCCAAAGAAGCGCCGAACTTGTTCACCTGGTTGCCGGCATCGTTGATGTAGAATTCACGCTCCACCTGGTAGCCGGCCGCGTCCAGCACTGAGGCCAGAGCGTCGCCCAGTACGCCGCCCCGAGCATTTCCGATGTGCATGGGGCCAGTGGGGTTGGCAGAGACAAATTCCACCAGCACGCGCTTACCCTGGCCGTAATTGGACCGACCGTAATCGCTGCCCAGCTTGTGAACCTCCTGGAGCACTTCGCCATAGAACCGATGGTCATAGGTGAAGTTGAGGAATCCGGGGCCGGCGATCTCGCACTTTTCAAAGTAGGTGCCTTCCAGGTTCAGGTTTTCCTGAATGGCCTGGGCGATCTTTTGAGGGGCCATGCGGAAGCTTCTGGCCCCGGCCATAGCGGCGTTGCAGGACCAGTCCCCGTGGGAGCGGTCAGCGGGTACCTCCAAGGCGATCTCCGGCAGAGGAGCCTGGGGCAGCTGGCCCTTCTCCACGGCCTGCTCCATGGCAGCCCGCAGCGCCTGGCGCAGCTGATCGGTAGCGGTGGCGACTAACTGAGACATAGTGTTCATCCTTTCCTTTGGTCATATCCGAATCCCCGCAGTGGGGCGTGGTTTCACTTCCACAGTGATTTCATTGCTGCTGGACAGGTTGGAGTCAATGTCCAGTGTGTATTTGATATCCACTCGGCCGCCCTGTTCCCCCAAGGAGGAATCCAGCTGGCTGGTAAAGACCCCAACGGTCAGCATGCCATAGCCTGTGTCGTACAGGCACAGGTGACGGCGGCCCTTTTCTAGAATCAATCGGGTGGCGGTACCGGAGCGCATCATGGTGACCTTGTCGGGTTCCACCTTCAGCACAGAGATGCAGCTGACCTTTGGGTTTTCCGCGTCGTACTCCTTATAGGCAATAAAGCGGGTCCCACCCTTGGCGGTGTAGGAGCCTGTGGTGTTCAGAGAGATTTCACCCACCTCGTCCAGACCGGTGTAGTCCTGACGGCCAATGATGTTGATATCGTAATCTTCTTTTAACATTCCCGTTCCCCTCTTTCCAGTTAGGTGGGGTAGCTTTCAATGTCGATACGCTGGGTGCGGCCTTCCACGCTGTGGCCCAAAAACAGTTCCGCCACATTGAGGAAGTTCTGGGGGGTGTCCGTGACGTAATAGCTGGCCTGACGCTGAGCGGATTCCTGACACAGCAGATCCTGTTCGGCCAGCTCCAGAGCCATGGCCAGAGCGGCTTCCCTGCCGCTGTCGATGAGGGTGACTCCTTTGCCCATCACGCCGGCAATGGTGGGGGCGATGATGGGGTAGTGAGTACAGCCCAGGATCAGGGTGTCCACCCCGGCGGCTCGCACAGGTGCCAGATAGCGTTCCGCCACCAGACGGGTCACCTCGTCCTGGGGAGAGACAAATCCGCTTTCCACCAAAGAGACGAACAGGGGGCATGCTTGGGGGAACACCTGGAACTTGTGGTTGATCCGCAGCAGGGCGCTGCGGTAGGAGTCGCTGGCGATGGTGGCTGCTGTGCCAATGACGCCGATTTTTCCATTTTTTGTGGCAGCGGCTGCGGCCTTGGCGCTGGGCTCGATCACGTCCAGATAGGGGACGCTCAAAGCTTCTCCCACGCTGCGGGCCACCGAACTGACGGTGCCGCAGGCAGCCAGTACTGCCTTGACGTTTTGGGAAAGCAGGAATTCCATATCCTGCTTGGCATAGCGCAGGATGGTGTCCGTGCTCCGGGAACCATAGGGCACCCGACCGGTGTCCCCGAAGTAGACTACGCTTTCCCCGGGCAGCACCTTTTCCAACTGTTTGACAGCGGTGAGCCCGCCCAGGCCGGAGTCGAACACGCCGATGGGTCGGTTATCCATAAGGGTCCAGCCTCCCTCACAGTGCGGCCTGGGCAAGGGCCAGGTCGATCAGCCGGTCCAACAGCTGGCTGTAGGTCAACCCCATAGCCATCCACAGCTTGGGATACATGCTGATGGAGGTGAATCCCGGCAAGGTGTTGATCTCATTGAGGATCACCCGGTGATCCCCCTTGGTGACAAAGAAATCCACCCGGGCCAGGCCGGAGCAGCCCAACAGCCGGAAAGCCCGCACGGCTACCTGGCGGATCTTTTCGGAGGTCTCCTCAGGGATACGCGCAGGAATATACAACTGGCTGGTGCCATTGATGTACTTGTCGTCGTAATCGTAGAACTGGGCAGAAGCGCCGATTTCACCCACCAGGGAGGCTTCGCAGTCCCGGTTTCCCAGCACAGCGCACTCCACCTCTTGGCCGTCGATGCCTTCTTCTACCACCACTTTTTTGTCCTCTTTGGCGGCTTTGCGGATGGCCTCGTCCAAGTCCTCGGCGCGCTCCACTTTGCTGACGCCCACAGAGGAGCCAGCATTGGCAGGCTTCACAAATACGGGGAAGTCAAACCGGGCCTGAATCTTCTGCTTGATGGTGTCGGGGGCGGCATCAAAGCGGTCGGAGTAGAACCACAGGTAATGGGCCTGCTCAATGTCCGCCGCAGACAGCAGGGAGTGGGTCACGGCCTTGTCCATGCAGATAGCGGAAGATTCCGCGTCGCAACCCACAAAGGGGATGCCGGAGATCTGGAACAGTCCCTGGATGGTGCCGTCCTCGCCATTTTTGCCGTGGAGGGCGGGGAAGATCACGTCCACCGGGATGATCTGTGCCTTCCCATCCTGGAGGGACACCAGTCCGTGGACGGAGGGGTCGGGGGAGAGGAAGGTGGGGGTCACAGGACCCTGTTCCCAAGCGCCGGAAACGATCTCCTGGACCTCTCCGGTGTAGAGGAGCCATTTGCCCTCTTTGGTGATGCCCACCATGTGAACGTCGTACTTGTCTCGATCCAGGTTCTCCAAAATGGAAGTGACCGACATGCGAGAGACCTCATGCTCTGAGGAGACGCCGCCGAAGATCACTGCCAGACTCAATTTGCTGCTATTGTTCATTGCCATCACACCCTAATAAATGTTGTATTCCCGGGAGCGACAAAACCGCTCCCAGCAGCAGGCAGCCCTGGGCCCCAGGGAGGAGTCTCCCGGGCGAGGGCACATTCGATTCCATATTATACTATGCCCGTCGTGATTTCGCAACTCCGGGGGCGGGAAAAAAAGATAGACTTTTCCGGCTGCTCATGCTATACTGGTATCCAAATGAAATTAGCACAACGCTGTTTTGGAGTGGATCATTTTGGATTTGAAAGCCTTTGAACTGATAGAGACCGGCCTGCAGGAAGAGCTTCTGAAGCAGGGCTTTGACGAGGCCCAGCCCCTGGAGGACCCCGATGGCAAGTTGGTGATGTTCACCGCTGCGGACGTGGCCTATGGTCTGATGTACGATGTGAAGCAGCAGCGGTTTGAGCTGCGTTCCACCACCCTGACGGATGAGGGTAAGCCCGGCACCTGGCGCAGCCTGTCCCTGTGGCTGTTTGACGAGAAAGAGGGCACCAAGGCTGACGCTGAGAGCATTCTCAACGACTTCTTGGAGGTTGTCCGCGGACCCAAGCGTGTGGCGGTGGTGCAGCAGAAGCGCCGCACCAAAGACGGCGACCGTTCGGTGGATCCGCTGTTCTTTGTCAACCGCTTGGTGAATATCTTCCCGGAGCTGCGTGAGCCCCTGAACCAGGAGAAGATCACCTATGGCCAGGTGCGCTATGTCACCTTTGTAAAAGCCCATGCGGTGTCCCTGTGCAAGGACTTGGCGCTGAAGTATCCCAACAGTGACCCCATGAGAAAACTTTGCGCCCTGCTGGACGACATGTATAAGAACGGCGATCTGGACACCCGTTCCATGGTGACCATCAGCCTGCTCAACGAGCTGCCCGACGACGCTTTCCAAGTGTTTGTAGAGCACGTGGGGGAGGAGCTGCAGAAGGACCTGAAGTACACCCGCAAGCTCAAGGGCAAGAAGATCAAGCCCGAGAAGAAAAAGAAAAAGAAGAAGGTTGTGGCAAAGCCCCTGGACAACAAGCACTGAGGATTGTTTCACAGCCGTAAAAGCAAAATAAAAAGGGATGCCTGGATGGCATCCCTTTTTTGTGTTTCTAAAATTACTTTTCAAGCTTATGGACGTTCTCTTTGCCATACAGGAAGGGCAGGGAGAAGGTGTTGTTAAACAGTTCAATCAGGGGACCCATAAAGAAGGCAGTGATCAGTGTGCCCACCCCGGGCAGCAGTCCCGACAGAGCGCCGATAATCACGCAGATCAGATCACAGCCGATGCGTACGAACCGGAAGGGCCACTTCCGATTTTTGGCCAGGACAATGGGAATGGCGTCGTACACGGACACACCCAGATTGGAGGTCATGTACAGGGACGAGGCAAAGCACATCACCAGTACTCCGATAGCCAAAAAGACGATCCGCATCCCCAAGTTGGGGTCGGGCCACAGGCTGTTGATGGCCCAAACAGCAAAGTCCACAATGTATCCCGTGAGGAACATATTCACCAAGGTGGCCACACCCATGTAACTGCGGGCAATGAATAGATCCACAACCAGCATCACCGCACTGAGAATCATGTAGAATACGCCGTAGGTGGCAAAGCTCTCAAAAAAGCGTCCCCACACGCCCTGGGCAAAGCATTGAAAGGGGTCCACTCCAAAACTGGAACACTTGAAGAATCCCACCGCCAGGGCGCAGAAGATCACCCCCACCGTGGTCATACCCACCCTTTTTTCAAAATGGTCCGGCAATTTCATACCCTTCAGCTGCATATCCCGCACTCCCCCTGTTTTTCCGGCGGTGTTGACTTTTCACCGGTGTCGTAATATAGTATAACAAACAGCCGGCCCGGTTGTAAAGGCGTTCTCTGGCTTTCAGCCGTGGTAAGACGTAAAAAATCTTGACAAGAAAGAGCCTCTTGTGCTATACTGGTAGCACCTCGAAAAAGAGGTTCTTTTTTTGTGCCTGTTTTTCTGAGGGAGGCCGGGGCGATGACGCCCCAAAAATATTTCCGTAAAACGGGAGGTGCCGACAAAAATGAGAGTGAAGGTCGTGCTGGCTTGCACCGAGTGCAAGCAGAGGAACTACAACACCAAGAAGAACAAGAAGAACGATCCCGACAGGCTGGAAATGAACAAGTACTGCAGGTTCTGCCGGAAGCACACCCTGCACAGGGAAACCAAGTAAGGAGCGGAACACATGGCTGAGAACGTCAAGAAGAGCGAAAACGGATTGGTCCGTTTTGGCAAGCGCGTGACGAAATTCTTCCGCGACTGCAAGGGCGAGGTCAAAAAGATCGTATGGCCCACGCCCAAAGCCACGTTCAAGAACACCGGCGTGGTGTTGGTGACCATCATTGTGGTGGCTCTGTTCGTTTTCCTGCTGGACACCGCGTTCATGAACCTTCTGGGTCTTGTGATGGACGTTGCCGGTTAACATCCCCTTGGGATTATCGGGAAAACGGAGGTAGCAGATGGCTGAAGAAGCAAAATGGTATGTGGTGCACACCTATTCCGGGTATGAGAACAAAGTTGCCTCAAACCTGGAGAAGACTGTGGAAAACCACAAGCTGCAGGATCTGATCCAAGAGATCTGCGTGCCCACGGAGACGGTGACCGAGATCACCGATTCCGGCAAGCGCAAGGAAGTGGAGCGGAAAATCTTCCCCGGCTACGTCATCGTCAAGATGGTGATGACCGACGAGTCCTGGTATGCAGTGCGCAACATCCGCGGCTGCACAGGCTTTGTGGGTCCGTCCTCCAAGCCCATACCGCTCACGGAGGATGAGGTGGCCCGGCTGGGAATCGACAACAAAGCGGTGGAGGTCAGCTACAAGGTGGGCGACTCCGTCAACATCGTGGACGGGCCCTTGGAGGGCTTTGTGGGCACGGTGGAGGAGATGGACGTGGAGAAAAACCGCGTGCGCGTCACCGTATCCATGTTCGGACGGGAGACCCCCGTGGAACTGGAACTGGCTCAGGCCGAGCCTGTGGACTGATGCAGGCGGGGGCGTCGCGCCCCAAATCAGCGGCAGCAAGTTTTAGGCATTGGGCGGGAAATCCCGCTTTGCATGTGAGGGGCATTGCCCCTGTGGGAGGCACAGCTGAAATCCAATTCACGGCTGCGCCGTCATCCACCACGAATTTTGGAGGTGCAAACAAATGGCTCAAAAGGTTACGGGCTTTATTAAGCTCCAGATCCCTGCCGGCAAAGCAACCCCGGCGCCGCCTGTCGGCCCCGCGCTTGGCCAGCATGGTGTGAACATCATGGCTTTTACCAAGGAATTCAACGAGCGTACTAAGAACGACGTGGGTCTTATCATCCCCGTTGTCATCACGGTCTATGCCGACCGTTCTTTCACCTTTATCACCAAGACCCCTCCGGCCGCCGTGCTGATTAAGAAAGCCTGCGGGATTGAGACGGCTTCCGGTGAGCCCAACAAGAAGAAAGTCGCCAAGATCACCCGCGAGCAGGTGCAGAAGATTGCCGAGCAGAAGATGCCCGACTTGAACGCTTCTTCCGTCGAGAGTGCCATGAGCATGATCGCCGGCACCGCCCGCAGCATGGGTATCGAAGTAGTCGATTGATTCCCGAGTGGGAGGAAATCTTTAGATCCGATATTTACCACTGGAGGAAAGATACAATGAAACACGGTAAGAAATATGTGGAAGGCGCAAAGCTCATCGACCGCAGCAAGCTTTACGACACTGCTGAGGCCCTTGACATCTGCGTGAAGACCGGCACTGCCAAATTCGACGAGACCGTCGAGCTCCATGTGAAGCTGGGCGTTGACGGCCGTCATGCTGACCAGCAGGTTCGTGGCGCCATCGTGCTGCCCAACGGCACTGGCAAGAGCGTTCGTGTTCTGGTCATTTGCAAGCCCGAGAAGGAAGAGGACGCCAAGGCTGCCGGCGCTGATTATGTTGGCGGCGAGGAAATGGTCCAGAAGATTCAGTCCGAGAACTGGATGGATTTCGACGTGCTGATCACCACTCCCGATATGATGGGTCAGGTTGGCCGTCTGGGCCGTCTGCTTGGTCCCCGTGGCTTGATGCCCAACCCCAAGGCTGGCACTGTGACCCCCGACGTTGGCAAGGCTGTCACCGACGCCAAGGCCGGTAAGATCGAGTACCGCCTGGACAAGACCAACATCATCCACTGCCCCATCGGCAAGGTTTCCTTCGGCGTGGAGAAGCTCCAGGAGAACTTCGACACTCTGATGGACGCTATTGTCAAGGCAAAGCCCTCTGCTGCTAAGGGTCAGTATGTGCGTTCCTGCGTGGTTAGCGCCACCATGGGCCCCGGCGTGAAGATCAACCCCGCAAAGTTTATCTAAAAAACGGGATTTAAGACTTGACAAAGCCTTTCGGCCTTTGTATAATAATAAAGCTGTCCATCCAAAGACAGCAGGTTTGTAAACGGTTTTGTCCGGCCTGCCGAGGAAAGACGAGCAAAAGGGAGCACAGGGTTGCCTGTGTAAGTGCGTACTGCGCACGTATGTCCTGTTAATTTGCTTGCAACGCCTTTCCGAGGAGACCCGGAAAGGCGTTTTTGATTTTACTTTCACGATCCGGAGGTGAAACGAATTGCCCAGCGAGAAGATTCTGGAACAGAAAAAACAGCAAGTTGCACAGCTGGCCGAGGACTTCAAGAAGGCCAATGTGGGCGTGCTGGTGAACTATGAAGGCATCACGGTGGAAAAGGACACCAAGCTCCGTAAGCAGCTGCGTGAGGCTGGCTGCGAGTACAAGGTGGTCAAGAACACCCTGCTGACCCTGGCTTTCAAGGAAGCTGGTATCGAGGGCCTGGAGGAGCATCTCCATGGCGCTACTGCCATCGCTTACAGCGAGAACGGCTATGTGGACGCCCCCAAGATCCTGTCCGAGTATGCCAAGGACAACGAGAACTTCACGGTGAAGGCCGGCTTCATTGACGGCAGCGCTGTGGATTCCAAGAGCATCGACGAACTGGCCAAGCTGCCTCCCAAGGAGGTTCTGGTTGCTCAGGTGCTCGGCGGCTTGAATGGCCCCATCCAGGGCTTCGCCAATGTGCTCACCGGCACACTGCGCGGCCTGGTTATCGCCCTCAACGCTATTGCAGAGAAGCAGAGCGCATAAGAGCGAATGTTTGTCAGGCGGCTGCCTGACGCCCATACTATTACTTTTGCATTTAAACTTTAACATGGAGGTATTTCATCATGTCTGAGAAAGTCACTAACCTGATTGAAGAAGTCAAGTCCCTCACCGTCCTGGAGCTCTCCGAGCTGGTTAAGGCTCTGGAGGAGGAGTTCGGCGTGTCCGCTGCTGCTCCCGCTGTTGCTGTTGCTGCTGCTCCCGCTGCTGCTGCTCCCGCTGCTGAAGAGAAGACCGAGTTTGACGTCGTGCTGAAGTCCGCTGGCGCCAACAAGATCAACGTCATCAAGGTTGTCAAGGAAGTCACCGGCCTGGGCCTGAAGGAAGCTAAGGCTCTGGTTGACGAGGCTCCCAAGACCGTCAAGGAAGGCGCTTCTAAGGACGACGCTGAGTCCATCAAGGCTAAGCTGACCGAGGCTGGCGCTGAGGTTGAGCTGAAGTAAGCTTTTCCCACCGGATCAGAAATCCCTCCCCATTTTGGGGAGGGATTTTTATTTATCCGTTGACTTTCCCACAGTATCTGGATAGAATGGAGACAAACCAACTGACAGGAGGAATTACAATGCAGGAGAAGTTTTTGGGTCTGACCCCTCCCATGGGGTGGAACTCTTGGAACACCTTTACTTGGAATATCAACGATCAACTAATCCGTGAAACTGCTGACGTGATGGTGAACAGCGGCCTGAAGGACGCCGGATATGAGTATGTGGTCATCGATGACTGCTGGAGCTTGAAGCAGCGCGATGAAAAGGGCTGTCTGGTGCCCGATCCGGAGAAGTTCCCCAACGGCATGAAGTCCGTGGCGGATTATGTCCACAGCAAGGGTTTGAAATTCGGCATGTACTCCTGCTGCGGTACCCATACCTGTGCCGGCTATCCCGGCAGCTTTGAGCACGAGTTCCAGGACGCAGAGACCTTTGCCTCCTGGGGTGTGGACTATCTGAAGTATGACAACTGCTATAAGCCCATTCATGTGGAGGGCGAGATCCTCTATAAGCGCATGAATTTGGCTCTGCGCAACTGCGGCAGGGATATTTTGTTCTCTGCCTGCAACTGGGGCCGTGAGAATGTGCATGAGTGGATCCAGGGCTCCGGCGCACAGCTGTTCCGTTCCACCGAGGATATCCAGGACAGTTGGGAGTCCATCAAGCGGCTGGCACTGTCTCAGATTGAGAAAATGCCCTACTCCGGACCGTTCTGCCACAACGACATCGACATGTTGGTGGTGGGTATGCACGGCGGCAGCAACAACGAGTATATCGGCCAGATCGGCGGCTGCACCGATGAGGAGTATCGGACCCACTTCTCCCTGTGGGCCATGATGAATTCCCCCTTGATGATCGGCTGCGATATTCGCTCCATGAGCGAGTACACCAAGGAGACCTTGACCAACCCCGATATCATTGCTATCAACCAGGATATCGAGTGCCGCGGCCCCTACTGTGTACCTCAGTGGAACAACCCGGAGAACGTGCTGTCCCTGGTCAAGCCCATGGCGGACGGTTCCCTGGCTATTGGTATGTTTAACTTCAGCGACGTGAAGAGCGAAATGTCCCTGCAGTTCTGGGATATGGGTCTTCCCGCATCCGCAGGGGTGGGCCTGGAGGTTTACAACTGCTGGACCCATGAGAACGAGGGCCAGTTCTTTGAGCGCTATGTGGATATCCTGGAGCCCCATGGTTGCCGTGTACTGCGGGCAAAGCTGGTCCGTAAGTGATGGCCAACTATCAGACCTGTAAGCAGTGCGGTGCCCCTTTGGGAGGGGATGACATCGCCATATTCCGCAAGCTGGTCAACCGGAACGCGGAGGAATTTCTCTGCATTGACTGTTTGGCAGCTTATTTTCAGTGCCAGCGGGTGGAGATTGAAAAGCGTATCCGGTGGTATCGGGAGAGCGGAGAGTGCACGCTATTTCGATAAAACCACAAAATTTAGTGGTTTTCCCGACGAGAACCCTGTTTCTTCCCCGTATTTTGATAGCAAGTGTGAATTGTTTATGAACATTTCAAAAGGTACTTGCAATCTCCGGAAATGCGTGCTAGAATGTAACCAAATTGTAACACTTGTCATCGAAGTGTAACCGCCCAAAGCGTAGGGTGGTCATCTTAGAGAAAGGAGTGTACAGGATGCGGAAAAGAACGCTTCGGAATTTGCTGTCCTTCCTGTTGGTATTGGTGTTGACCGTGTGCACGGTGGCTGCGTTGAGCATAGTCACCAGGGCGCAGACAATGGCTGCCAGTGTTCCCGCAGTGGAGGAGAGTGTCCAAGCGGCACAGATTACCGCTTCTGTTCCAACTCAGTGGGTGGCATCCCCTCTTGCATGCGTGGGAGGATTTCTTGGGATGCTGGCAATTGTTGCCATTGGTTTAGCGATTTATCGCTGGGAGCGCTGCCGTGGGAAGGAGACTTCTCAGGGCAACCGCAAATACATTCCCAAAGCCGATATGGCTTTTCGGGGAAGAACTAGAGTATAAGGGTTTTCGTCCTTTCATATTTTACCTCGGAACAGGGCCGGCAGAAATGCCGGCCCTGTTTTTGTGGAATGCCATCCATTAAAAAAGCCCCGGCCACCTTTGTTACAGGTGACCGGGGTGTTTTCAGTTTGTAAGTTTTGGGACTAGCAGGTCCAAATTCTCTTGGATGGGCTGAGTGCCATCCAGTTGGATGGTGGGGCAGGAGAGGGTAGAGAGCCAGGTTTCCACTTCGTTCTCCTCCCGGCCAGCACAGAAGGTGAAGAAATCTTCCTCTACTTGGTGAAGATCCCCGCCGGGGAGCATCCGAAATCCAAACTTGTTGTAGGACCTTCGGCGCACCCGCTTTGCTCTGGTTTGAGAGTCTGCTCGAAGCCATACTGCCAAGGTGAGCAGCTCTTCAACTTCCCGGCCGTAATCTGCCTTTACCGAGGCCAGCACAAAGTGTTTTGGTTCCCGAACTCGCTGGAGAAGCACTGCGGTGGCTTCCTCCCGAGAACGGGGATTGCTGTAGAGATACTCCGGATCATCCTTGGGGAAGAAGCAGTCCTCAATGTCCACAAACTCCCAGTCCAGCTGTTTCGCCAAAGCGTTTGCAAAGGTGCTCTTTCCACTGCCGTTCAGGCCGCATACCACAATTCCACTCATTCTCCCAATCCTTTCCTGGGTTTACTGGCTGCAAAGGCAGCCGCTTCTTGAAGCCATCCCAGCAGCTCCTCGTCAATTTCCTCCGGGGAGCCAATCAGCAGGTGGTGAGTCCATCGGTTGGGATAGGGCTCTGTTCTGGCGTCAATCCGTGGACTGTCCAGAGGTGCGATCAAGCCAAAGCTCACGGTTAGATAAGGGGAGGGGCGTTGGGCTTTTTTCCGCACTGCCAGCAGAGAGGCGCCGGCGTACCGGTGGCGCAGATAGAAGGCAACTTCTGTCTTGCCCACCTTCCGCAGAGTTCCAGGGACCGCTTCCAGCAGCTTATTCTCCAATGCCTGATACAGCTGGAGAGCGCCGGGTTCTTTCTCAAATACCCGAAGGATGTCCAGCTCCAAAGGAGCCTGCTCACCGGTTGACAATGTTCTCTCCGTCAAAGATCAAAATGCCATCGCCGCCGCCGGCTTTGCCGCCGTCCAGCACCCACTTTTTAAAGGAGCGGCGCATGGAAGTGTCCTCGGGCCACTGCTCCGGGGGCTTTTTGCTGTCAGCGTTAAAGACTCGCCAGGCATCCCCAAAGGTGTCGCTATCCTTCCAGGCAACTACATCCCAGTCTCCGATAAAGTTGACCACATTGGAGGTGGGGGAGAGGATTTCCTTATAAGGGGGATACAGCAACCAGGAGCCGCAGACGCACACCAGTGGCTTGCCCTGCAGTTCGTCCTGGAAGAAGGCGTAGGCTTTTTTGTAGGAATCCAGCCGAGCTTCCCAGTCAAAGGGCTCACCGCTGGAAGGGATGTGAACGCTCTTTACCGGATCCCCGGGATTGACCACATAGCCGTTTTTCTCGTAGGGCTTGTCCCCTTCGTAGGTCTTGCTTTCAAACTCCAGACGGCCCAGCTTGACAATATCCGCCGTGAAGAAGATGTGGTACCAATGAGCCACAAAGTTGCCCCACACGCCCTGAACGTTTTTGCACTCCACGGCCTTGTACTTTAGGTCGGCAAAGGTATCCCAGTAGATCTCCTCAGGCACTCCTTTGGAAAGATAGGCCTCTTTGGCAGGCTTGGCGGCTTCCATCAGCAGCAGTTCCCACAGCGTGTAGGCGGGGATGCCGGTTTCCTCAGAGATGGCGTCCAGCAAGGGCTGGGTCAGCTTTACATCAAAGTCGTTCTCGTAAAAGAAGCTTACAGCGCCATCCAGAGCCTCTTCCTGTCCCTGGTTCCTCAGTTGCTCCCCTGCTTGGAGAAAGCACTCCTTGGCCTCTTGAGGGAAGTCCGTCTTGTCCATCAAAAGCTTTTGAAATTCCAGATCCATGTCAATTCCTCCCAGTCATGTTATTTCCCGATTTTTTCCGTGTCGATCAAAATGTTCACCGGACCGTTGTTGGCACAGAGCACATCCATGTGAGCGCCGAACTCGCCGGTCTCCACCTTGGCGATACTCAATGCTTTGGCGTGTTCTACAAAATGAAGGTACAGCCGCTGGGCTTCCTCAGGGGGCGCTGCCATGTCAAAGGAGGGCCGGCGGCCCTTCTTGCAGTCGGTCCCCAGGGTGAAATTGGAGACTACCAGCAGTTCCCCGTGGATGTCCTCCAGGGACAGGTTCATCTTGTCGTTTTCATCGGTGAATATCCGCAAACCCTGGACCTTTTCCGCCAGGAATTCCGCCTGTTTTTCCGTGTCGCCCTTGAGAACCCCCAAAAATACCACCAAGCCCTGCCCAATGGACCGAACCTCCTGGTGGTCGATGGTGATTTCCGCCCGGCTGACCCGTTGAATGACAGCGCGCAAAAGCGATCCCTCCCATGTAGTTAAGGTCACTTTATCCTAGCATAAATTGGTGACAAGGTAAAGCGGATTCCAAAATAAAGAAAGACGTTTCTTGCACTGACGGAATGTGCCTGCTATAATGGGGATAGATTCTAGTGGGAAAAGGAGGAGTCATCCCATGCTTTACACAATTACCAATGGAACGTATACCGCCCAGGTGGATTCCGTCGGGGCGCAGCTGATCTCCCTGAAGGGGCCGGAGGGCTTTGAGTACATCTGGACCGGGGATCCCGCCTACTGGACGGGTCACGGGCCGGTGCTGTTCCCTATTGCCGGCGGACTGCGGGGCGGCAAGGCCAAACTGGACGGCAAATGGATCACCATGGGCCGTCATGGTTTTGCCCGTCGTGCCGAGTTTGAACTGGTGGCTCAGGAAGAGGGCTCCATCACGCTGAAGCTCACCCCCAATGACGGCATCCGGGAGCAGTATCCCTTTGAGTTTGCCTTGACCATCACCCACACTCTGGAGGAGAGCGGCTTCCAGACCAAGTACACGGTGGAGAACACCGGGAAAAAGCCCATGCCCTTTGTCATTGGCGGACATCCCGGCTTTAACATTCCCGTGGATGAGAAGGCTTCCTACGAGGATTATGTGATCCGCTTTGAGAAGCCCGAAACCCAGCGTTGCCCCGGTATGGTGGGGGACAAGTTGCTGGATTACTCCCAGATTGTGCTGGAGCTCACCGAGGATCAGGAGATTCCCCTGACCCACGAGCTCTTTGACCATGATGCGTTGGTCTTTGACAATTTGAATTCCCAGAAAGTCGCCGTGGTGAATCCTCAGACCGGCAAGGGCGTGGAGATGGATATCTCCCAGTTCCCCATGCTGGGAATCTGGTCCACGGGGGACGCTCCCTTTGTCTGCCTGGAACCCTGGACTGGCTGCAGCACTCTGGCCACGGAAGGCGATGTGTTCGAGCAGAAGAAGGGCATGCAGCAGCTGCCCGGCGGGGAGAAGAAGGAGTACGCCTTCGCTGTGAAGTTCCTGTAAGTCATGGCGGATTGGAAAGAGCTTCAGCGGCTGGTTTATCAGAACAAGCTGGATCACGGGTTTAACGTGACGGACGTCCCTGTGGAGTTTTGCCTGCTGCAAGGGGAGGTCTCGGAGGCGTACCAGGCCTGGTCCTGCAGAAAACCGGACTTGGGCGAGGAACTGGCTGATGTGGCCATCTATCTGTTGGGCTTGGCGGAGATTCTCCAGGTGGATCTGGGAGCTGAGGTAGAGCGGAAAATGGAAATCAACCGCCGCCGGCGTTACGGCGTGGTGGATGGTGTTTTTCGCCGCCTGGATGACGGAGAAGCATGCGCCGAGGATTCCAACTTGGGTCCGACGGAGGAAACTTAAAAAGAGAGAAGAGGACGGCGTTTGCAAGACGTCGTCCTCTTTCTGTTATCATAGGGAATCCGTTGGAAAGAGCAAACGTTGACCTATGCAAAAGAGAGAATATAACTTGCGCTTTTTCGGCGAAACGCCGGAACAGAAATTTGAGAAAACCCCTTCCCTTTTTTGGAGCGAGGTTTATAATGATTGGAGCTTGGAAAACCCCCTCCACCGGGGAAGGAGAGGGCGCCAGGCGCCTCCTCCGGGGGCGGAAGCCGCCCCTTTGGGGAGAAGACCTTTGCCGGGCTCATCCGGCAGTCAAGGGAGGATTGTGTATGTTTCAATTGAAATGGGTGTGGAAACAGATGGAGGGTTTCCGCAAGCGGTACATTTTCGCCCTGTGTTCCACGGCGATCTTGTCCGTGATGGCCTTGGGTAACTCCATCATCACGTCCATCATCATGGACACGGTGTTTGATCCTCTGGTGGAGACCGGCCAGGTTACTCCGGAGGTGTTTCGGACCCTGGGCGGCTTGGTGGCGTTGTTGGTGGGATTCACCCTATTCCGCACCAGCTTTCAATACCTGTCCATCATGACTTATGAGACCTGTTCCCAGAAGCTGTTGTTCAAGCTGCGCCGGGACCTGTACAAAAACATGCAGGAGCAGGATCAGGACTTTTACTCCAAAACTCGCACTGGTGACCTGATGACCCGCCTTACCGGTGACTTGGATATGGTGCGGTATGCAGTGGCATGGGTGGTGCGGCAGCTCATTGACTGTACGATCTTGTTTTTGTCCGCGTCCATTACGTTTCTTGTCACGGACTGGATCTTTGCTCTCTCTATGCTGGCTGTGACACCGATTATTTTTGCTCTGACCTTTGCGTTCTCCAAGCGGGTGCATCCTCTCTATGTGGATCTGCGTGAGCGGCTGTCCCAGCTGAACACCCGCGCTCAGGAGAATATCGCTGGTAACCGTGTGGTCAAAGCCTTCGCTAGAGAAGACTATGAAATTGAACATTTTGATGAGAAAAACAATGATTTTAAAAACGCCAACACCAGGGCGTCTCTGCTGTGGCTGAAATACAGCCCCTATATTGAAGGACTGTCCCAGTCGCTCTCCATTGCAGTGCTGCTGGTGGGCGGTGCGTTCCTCATCTCCGGGAGGATCAGCATTGGCACTTTCACGCTGTTCAATGGCTTGACTTGGACCTTGACAAACCCCATGCGTATGTTGGGCATGCACCTCAATGACCTGCAGCGCTTCTTTGCCAGTGCCAACAAGATCATCGAACTGTATTATGCGAAGTCCACCATCACTTCTCGGCCTGACGCCAAAAAAGTGACCACCCGCATGCGTGGGGAGATTGATTTCCAAGGGGTGGATCTGCAGCTTCACGGGATGCCCGTGCTGCAGCACATTGACCTGCACATCAACCCCGGCGAGACAGTTGCAATCATGGGCCCCACCGGCTCAGGCAAGACCTCGCTGGTGAATTTGATTCCCCGCTTTTCCGATGTCAGCGGCGGTGCGCTGTTGATTGACGGCACTCCGGTGGGCCGGTATGACCTTCACGACTTGCGTCATTCCATTGGCATTGCCACCCAGGATGTGTTCTTGTTCTCCGATACGGTGGATGGAAACATCGCCTACGGCAATACGGAGCTCTCCGAAGAGGAAGTCAAGCGCTACGCGAAGATGGCTGACGTGGATTTTGTGGAGAAGCTTCCTGATGGCTTTGACACGTTGATCGGCGAGCGAGGCACCGGACTTTCCGGCGGCCAGAAGCAGCGAATCGCCCTGGCTCGAGCCCTGGCAGTGCGGCCTTCCATTCTGATTCTGGACGACACCACCTCGGCTGTGGACCTGGAGACTGAGAAATACATTCAGGAGCAGCTGGCGAATCTGGACTTCCCCTGCACCAAGATCATCGTGGCTCAGCGTATTTCCACCACCAAGCGTGCAGATAAGATTGTCATTTTGGACAAGGGCCATGTGGTGGATGTGGGCACTCATGAAGAGTTGTCCAACCGGCCCGGATATTACCGGGAGGTCTTCCTGCTCCAGAACGGCATGGAAGAGGAAAGAGAGGTGGTTTAAATGGCGCGCAACAAATTTGACGTTGACGAGACCCTAGAGACCCCATTTAACATAAAACACCTGCTTCGAGCCGGGGTCTACATAGGCCGGCACAAGAAAAAGATGATTCTTTCCCTGTTGTTCTCCGCCATTTCTGCGGCGTGTTCCCTGGTGGGACCCATGCTGATTCAGCGGGCCATTGACGTATCCGTGCCCAACAAGGATTACACCGAGCTGATTGTTTTGGCAGTGGTGATGCTGGTGGCCATCATGGCGTCGGTGCTGTTTGCCCGTGCCCGGTCCAAATACATGATCACCGTGGGCCAGGATATCATCTACGATATTCGGAAGGACCTGTTTGAACATTTGCAGAAACTGCCCTTCCAATTCTATGACGACAGGCCCCACGGCAAGATTTTGACCCGTGTCATCAACTACGTCAACTCCGTGTCGGACGCTTTGTCCAACGGCATTATCAACTTCGTGCTGGAGATCTTTAACTTGATCCTCATCGCCGTGTTCATGTTCCTGTGCGATGTGCGTCTGACCTTGGTCGTCATGGCTGGTATTCCGCTGTTCTTGGTGATCGTCCTGCTGATTAAGCCCGCCCAGCGCCGGGCCTGGCAGGATGTGTCCAACAAGAGCTCCAACATCAATGCCTATCTCCATGAGAGTTTGGACGGCATGAAGATCACCCAGGCTTTCACCCGTGAGGAGGAAAACCGGGAGATCTATGAAAAGCTGAATACCAAGTGCTACAAAACCTGGATGAAAGCCCAGTACACCTCCAACCTGGTGTGGTATTCTGTGGATAACATCTCCACTTGGGTGGTGGGCGCCATGTATCTCATCGGTTTGTGGATGCTGGGACCCGCTCTTCAGATCGGTACGCTAATTGCCATCAGCTCCTATGCCTGGCGGTTCTGGCAGCCTATCTTGAACCTGTCCAACCTGTACAATACGTTCATCAACGCTGTAGCATATCTGGAGCGTATCTTTGAGATGATCGACGAGCCCGTCACAGTGGACGATGCTCCCGGAGCTACAGAGCTTCCGCCCATCACTGGCCAGGTTACCTTTGACGATGTGACATTCTCCTATGATGGCTCTGTCAACATCTTGGAGCACTTCAACCTGGATGTGAAGCCCGGCGAGTCCATTGCTCTGGTAGGTCCCACTGGTGCTGGCAAGACTACGGTGGTCAACTTGATCTCTCGTTTCTACAACATCAATGAAGGCCGCCTGCTTTTGGATGGTCATGACATCGCTCAAGTGACACTCCATTCTCTCCGGTCCCAGATGGGCATTATGCTTCAGGACAGCTTCATCTTCTCCGGAACGATCATGGACAACATTCGCTATGGCCGTCTAGATGCCACGGATGAGGAAGTCATTGCCGCAGCAAAGACTGTTTGCGCTGACGAGTTTATCCGAGAGATGGAGGACGGGTATTACACCCAGGTCAACGAGCGCGGTTCCCGCCTGTCCCAGGGCCAGCGGCAGCTGGTGGCCTTTGCCCGTACGCTGCTCTCTGATCCCAAGATCCTGGTGTTGGACGAGGCAACCTCCTCCATTGACGCCAAGACGGAGCGGCTGCTGCAGCAGGGCCTGCAGGCGCTTCTGAAGGGTCGTACCAGCTTCATCATTGCTCACCGCTTGTCCACCATCAAGAACTGCGACCGTATTCTGTATATCTCCAACAAGGGGATTGCGGAGATGGGCAATCATCAGCAGTTGTTGGATAAGCGTGGGTACTACTATCATCTGTACACGGCTCAGCTGGAGAGTTGAGAATCTGGAAGCAGTGATATAGGACTTAAAAGCAGTTATGTGAATCATCATAAAAAGATCCGGCGGATAATGCTATCCGCCGGATTTCTACTAGATATTGCGCCTGTTCACACTTTTTTTACAAGAAAATGAGATGCTCCTCCACAATTCGACAAAAAGGGCGGTGATTTTATAGTATGCTTATCTCGTCAGGAGGCACTGGCGATCTGTAGGCAAAGTTTGTCGGCAATCATGGCAATGAACTCAGAGTTGGTGGGCTTACCGCGGGTGTTGTGGATGGTATAGCCAAAATAAGAGTTGAGCACATCCACATCACCCCGATCCCAAGCCACTTCAATGGCATGACGGATAGCACGTTCCACGCGAGAGCTGGTGGTGTTATAGCGTTTTGCTACACTGGGATAGAGCTGTTTGGTGACAGCGTTGATGATCTCAGGATCCTCCACAGCCATGAGGATAGAGTCGCGCAGATAGTGGTACCCCTTGATATGAGCAGGAACGCCGATCTGGTGAAGAATTTCCGTCACCTGCATCCGCAGACTGGAGCTGGCGGGCTCCGAGTCAAAATGGCGGCCCTTCATAGAGAGCAGAGAGAGGATGCGGTTAGCCATCTCATCTTTATCGAAGGGAGAAATGGCAAAGTAAGCCACACCGGCAGAGGCGATTTCCCGCTCGATGACGGGGTTTGTATAAGAGGAGGTCACTATGTAAAGGGGGCGCTCCACGCCGGCATCCTGAGCGACGGCGTGGATAACCCCAATGGCATCCAAACCGGGCATGAGCAGTTCCATCAGCACAAGCTGGGGGCGTTCTTCTCGGATTTTACCCAGAAGCAGGGTGCTGTCCCGTTTGAGGAAGAGTGGGCGCACCCCGTGCTGGGATAATTTCTGGATCGGTTCCCGGCTCCATTCGCCGTCATCCGAACAAATAATTATCTTGGTTTCCTTTTCCATGACGAACCTCCTGGCATTGATTTATTGTGAAAAAATTTTACCATAAGATTCCGTTCATGGCAAGTGGTTTGCTTGAAAAATCTGGAAAATTATTGTGCCGAAAAAGGGGGAAATTTGGCTTTCTACCGGGATTCTTCACGGTTCGAGTTTGTTCGCGTCACTACATGTTTGATATTCTTCCCACAGAACCCGGACAAAGATACCATATCCAGATGTGAGGCCCTCACTAAGCAGATGTGCAATCAAATAGAATGATTATCCGTTCTGTAAAACAGGACGGCAGCTTACGGACGCCCTACCTGAAAGCAATGGCTTTTGGGGATGGGCTTCTGTTATTTTTCTGCTTCCCAGAGGTTCTTCTCCATCCAGCAGTGACCGCATTTTTTATGGTCACAAAGGCAGCCGGACCAAAAGGCTGGGAGTTTCCCCAATTCATCCAGTGGAGTATGGAGGATTTTTTCCAGTAAGGGAACAGCAGTGTTATCCAAAAAGGAGTCGAATGCTTCCGGATTCCAAGCCTGCCAATCCATGGGACACATTCCTTCGGGAGCGATTCTTGTGTAATAACAGTCTCCGTAATCGTGTGTGCCATTCTTGCCTATATATATGTTGAAATAGTATTCGTCCGAGAAGGACGATTTTTGCGCGTTGAACATCAAGTAGTACTGGCTATTTAACGGGCGAGTCCATGTATTGGCCTTTTGCTTGAAACCAAGTGGTTTCAATTTGTGGGAAATTTGTTGAATAAATGCTTTTCGCTTTTCTTTTGCACATGCTAGCAGATCGTCTTTCTGTGTTTGGGAATACCTGTTGTACATATCCGCAATCAAAGGCTTTACAGTTTCTTCATCCACCTCGTCGTGAACCACAAATTTTTCACGAATGGTGATGTCTTCATCTGAAACGCCCCATTCATTCAAGGCGTTTTCATCACCTGGAAACCGGGTAAACGCAGTGGAAGCATACCCATACACCAGTTCGACACCATGTCCTTTCCCGGTCAGATTGACAATGAATGCGGTAAGTTCTGTCATTGGCTTGAAAAAGTACCAGTGCCAACCAGAGGATTCTCGTTTGCTTGGTTCCTGCATCTCGAATGCTAAAAGCTCCGTTCGATACTGCTCCATCTTTTCTCGAACTTCATCGGGTATAGGTTTGGAAGTGACATCCGGTTGCATACTCATCGCCTCCTTTTCTCTTTTATCATATCACACTGTTCTGGAAACACAAGAAAAAGGCGGGAGCATTCCCCCGCCTTACATCAAGATGCGGCATCTAACATGTTCTCAATAAAAATCCCATAACCTCTTGTAGGGTCTTCCGTAAAGACATGGGTAATTGCTCCTGCCATTTTTCCATTTTGTAAAATGGGACAGCCGCTCATACCCTGCACGATACCGCCGGTTTTTTCAATGAGCCTGGGGTCCGTCACATGGACCACCAGGTTTTTTGTTTGGGAATCCCTGTCCACAATTTCCTCAATCTCTCCATCGTAGAGCTGGGGACCGGTTTCGTCCAAACACACCATCAACTGAACAGGACCCGGTTCAACCTCCTCCCGGGTGAGCACCTCCACCGCCTCGCCACTGGGAACCGTGTTCAAGGTGCCGTACACACCGGTTTCCGTGTTGGCAAGTAACGTTCCAAGGCTCTCATCGGAAGAAAAATACCCCCGCAGCTGGCCAGGGGCATTCTTTTCACCCTTGATAATGCCGCTGAGGGTGATGGGCGCTGGCTCACCGGACTTCAGCGTCATAACGCCGCTGGTGTCCATATCGCAGATGCCATGGCCCAGTCCTCCAAACTTGCCGCTTTCCGGATCATAAAATGTCAGGGTGCCAATACCAGCGGCGCTGTCGCGCACCCACATTCCCGTTTTAAAGGAACCCCCACCATAAACGGGATCCACCTCCACCTCCAGCACTTCATCCCCTCGCCGTATCTGGAAGGCAATGGGTTCGCCCTGGCTGCTGCCAATATATTGAGCCAGGGTGGCGTTGTCGGGAATATCACGACCGTCCGCAGTGAGCAGGTAATCTCCCGGCTGGATTCCGGCCTCTGCAGCAGGACAGCAGACACCGCTATCTGTGTAGATGTCCGAGAGAGAGGCTACGATCACGCCGTCAGTGAACAGCTTAATGCCAAAGACAGTGCCCAGAGGAATCACTTTTTTGGACGAGCTTTGGTCTGTGGTGGGCAGCGCTGTTTCTGTGGAGGAAAACTCTCTGCCCCCGTTGAAAACAGAGGCTTCCAAAGCTTCGGGCTCCTTAGCTCCAGAGAGGAAAGCGAGGCACCCCAACATACATAAAGCGGTAGCTCCTACACTGAGGGCAAAGATGCGCACAGCCTTGGAGACGGTGTGTTTATTCCACTGTTTCCAAAAAGCTTTCATATCCATCATCCCTTTCCTGAGCGCGAAAAATGGATTTTACGCTCAAAATTACTCTGCCACCCGGTGTGAGAAATATTTTGACAATTAAAAACGCCCCTGCAAAAAACTTGCAGGAGCGAGAATTTTTGGTCTGCCGCGACGATGGGGTTTTGGCATTGGTCCGACGGCTGCCGGTCCATACCCCATCGAAGGGACAGTAAAAAGAAATAATATGAAAGAGAGGGTGTGTTTTCACATAAATGGGAATTTCGGTTTCTTTCTGGGCGACACCTCCTTTCCCTTTCGACAGTTCAAATTCTACGCCATAATTATGAAGGAGGTGTCAGCAGATTTTAAAGAAACCGTAATGAATTTATGAACACAGTTTGAATAGCTTTGACTGAGAAATTGTGGTTTCTGCCGAAAAAGTCAGAAATTTCTTGGATTTAGCGATTTAAAGCGATATTTGCGGTTGAAATGCCTTTCTCTTTGTGTTACTATTATTATCAATTCCACCTGGAAGGAATTTATGCAGGAAATCTTTTCTGTTCCTGCAAAATCCAGTTGGATGCACCAAGGAGGGAGACTATGAGCAATCATCCCCGCATCACGGTGATCTGCGGCCACTATGGCTGCGGCAAGACCAACCTGGCCTTGAATCTGGCCCTGGACGCAGCAGCGGCAGGGGAGAAGGTGACCGTGGCGGACCTGGACATTGTAAACCCCTATTTTCGTTCATCGGAATATGGCGGGCTGTTAGAAGAACACGGAATCGGCCTCATTGCGCCGGTGTTCGCAGGCACCACCCTGGATACCCCCACTCTGCCTCCGGAGCTCTATTCCATATTTCAGCCGGAAGCAGGCCGTGTCTTTATTGATGCAGGCGGAGACGATGCCGGCGTCACGGCACTGGGCGGTCTGCACAGTCTGCTGGAGGAGTCGGGCTATGAGATGCTCTACGTCATCAACCGGTATCGGGTGCTGTCCCAAACACCGGAGGAGGCTGTGGCGCTGTTGAGCGAAATCGAAGCCGCCAGCCGTCTAAAGGCCACCGCCTTGGTAAACAACTCCCATCTGGGGGTGGAGACCACCCTGGAAACCCTGTTGGGCGGGTTGGATTTTGCCCGCAAGACAGCGGAATTGACCGGTCTGCCCCTGTTGTACTCCACTGCTCCGGACTTTGCTCTGAAGCCGGGGGAGACGTTGCCGGAGGGCTTCCGTCCTGTGAAACGGCACGTGAAATTTATGTGGGAGTAATGTTCCGTGCAAGACTGTTTGATCATTTTTCGATAGAGTAATCCTGAAGGAGGGAAACGATATGGCAAGAATCATTGTGGATGAGAAGGTCTGCAAGGGCTGTGGGATGTGCGTGCATGCATGTCCGCTGAAGATCATCGCCCTGGACAAGACTCGACTCAACGTCAAGGGTTACCATCCGGCAAAGCTGATGGAGCCTGAAAAGTGTGTGGGCTGCGCATCCTGCGCCACCATGTGCCCTGACACCGCGATTACCGTGGAAAAGTAAAAAATTGTCCGGGGAGCGTTTTTGGCCCCTGAGAAAGGAATGGATGAATTTATGAAGGTTTTGATGAAGGGCAACGAGGCGCTGGCCGAAGCCGCAATCCGCGCCGGCTGCCATCACTTCTTCGGCTATCCCATCACGCCCCAGACTGAGTTGGCGGCGTACATGTCCAAGCGTATGCCCCAGGTGGGCGGTACCTACCTCCAGGCGGAGTCTGAAATCGCCGCCATTAACATGGTGCTGGGCGCCTCCTCTGCCGGTGTGCGGGCGATGACTTCCTCCTCCTCTCCTGGCGTCAGCCTGAAGGGTGAGGGCATCTCCTATATGGCCGGTTCCGACCTGCCTGCTGTGATTATCAATGTCCAGCGCGGCGGCCCCGGCCTGGGCGGTATTCAGCCCAGCCAGGCGGACTACTGGCAGGCCACCAAGGCCACCGGCCACGGTGACTTCCAGATTTTGGTGTTCGCTCCCTCCACTGTTCAGGAGATGGTGGACCTGATTTCCCACGCTTTTGATACAGCTGACAAGTACCGCATGCCCGCTATGATCCTGGCCGACGGTATGCTGGGCCAGATGATGGAGCCTGTGGAGCTGCCCGAGGAAGGCTCTGTGAGCTTGCCCGAGAAAGAGTGGGCGGCCAAGGGTCATGAAGGCAAGCGTGCCCACAATATCATCAACTCTCTGTACCTGACTCCGGAAAAGCTGGAGCAGCTGGTAAAGGAGCGCTTTGAGCGCTATGAGACCGTTAAGAAAAACGAGCAGATGGCAGAAGAGTACCTCACTGAGGACGCAGACGTGGTGCTGGTGGCTTATGGAGCTTCCTCCCGCGTGGCCCGCAGCGCTGTGAACAAGGCTCGTGAGAAGGGCCTGAAGGCCGGCCTGGTGCGGCCCATCACTCTGTGGCCCTTCCCCACGGAGGCACTGAACCGTGCAGCCTCTCACTGCAAGAACTTCCTGGTGGTAGAGATGAGCATGGGTCAGATGGTGGATGATGTGAAGCTGGCTGTTGACTGCAAGGTGCCCGTGCACTTCTATGGGCGCACCGGCGGTATGATCCCCACCCCTGCCCAGGTGCTGGAGCAGATTGAAGCCCTGCTGTGATCCGTGAGAAAATATAGGAGCTTTGGCCCGGCCAAACTCCGGAAAGGGAACCAATTATGGCTATTGTATTTCAAAAACCGTCCACTTTGACCGACGCGCCCATGCACTACTGTCCCGGCTGCACCCATGGTATTGTCCACCGCTTGGTGGCCCAGGCTCTGGAAGAGCTGGGTGTGGAGGGCAAGGCTGTGGGCGTGGCCTCTGTGGGCTGCTCGGTTATGTGTTATGACTATTTCTCCTGCGATATGGTGCAGGCTCCTCACGGCCGCGCACAGGCTGTGGCAACGGGCCTCAAGCGTGCCCGTCCCGAAAATGTGATCTTTACCTATCAGGGTGACGGCGACTTGGCCGCCATCGGCACCGCCGAGACGGTTCATGCCGCTACTCGGGGTGAGAACATCACCGTTATCTTCATCAACAACGCCATTTACGGCATGACCGGCGGCCAGATGGCCCCCACGTCCTTGCCCGGGCAGATCACCCAGACCACCCCTTATGGCCGCGACACCAACACCGCTGGCTATCCTGTGCGGGTGTGCGAGATGCTTTCCACTCTGGACGGCGTGGCCTTTGCCCAGCGTGTCACCGTGGACAGCGTGAAGAATGTGAACATCGCCCGGAAAGCTATCAAGAAGGCCTTCCAGAACCAGATCGACGGCAAGGGCTACTCCATTGTGGAAGTCCTGTCCACCTGCCCCACCAACTGGGGTCTGTCCCCTGTGGAAGCCTTGAAGTGGCTGCAGGATAACATGATCCCCTACTATCCCTTGGGGGTCTATAAGGACGTAGAGGAGGGCGTGAAGAAATGAAAAATCTGAATATCCTCTTTGCCGGTTTTGGCGGCCAGGGCGTGCTGTTTGCCGGAAAAGTAGTGGCTTACGCGGCATTGATCGCCAACAAGCAGCTTTCTTGGCTGCCCTCTTACGGTCCCGAGATGCGCGGCGGCACTGCCAACTGCAGCGTCTGTGTTTCTGACGAGGCCATCGGCTCTCCTCTGGTCACCAACCCCAATGTGCTCATTGCCATGAACCGCCCCTCCTTTGATAAATTCATCAATGCGGTGGAGCCTGGCGGTGTGGTGATCGTGGACTCCAGCCTGATCGATGAGAAGGTAGAGCGGGACGACGTCACCGTGTATTATGTGCCCTCCTCTTCCTTGGCAGAGGAGAACGGCTTGTCCGGTCTTTCCAACATGATCCTGGTGGGCAAGCTGTTCAAGGAGGTCTGCACCCAGGGCGACTGCGCTTTCTGTGACAACGACATCCTGGATCAGGCTGTGCAGAAGTGCATTCCTGCCCGCAAGGCCCAGATGCTGGAGTTCAACCGCAAGGCCATCCAGCTGGGCGCCAACCAGTAAGAGATATTTTTGCGAAAGCAAGCGCTCCGGAGAAGCTCCGGGGCGCTTTTTGTTGTCATTGCTTGGTGAAAGTGGTAAGATGGACATGAAATTCCCGACTTGGAACAGCCAGGGCAGGACGAAGGAGGAGCATCTTAATGACGGAGAAGGAATATCGCAACTTGGACGAGCAAGCACCGGAGTGGTATATCACTTCCCAGGCCAGCTTTTGGGACAACAGCCGCCGGGAGAAATCCGGTATTCCGCTGGGCTTTTCCGGAGAGTTTGATTGGGCAGGCAGCCATTGGATCGTGCCGGAGGTGTACTCCTGCGGGAAGGCGCTGGTGGTGGACTTTTGCCGTCAGGTGGAGCCCGAAGCCATGGAATCCTTCATGAAGAAGTGGGGCCTTACCCCGGAGAATGATGACATCAGCAATTTTACAAAGGAACAGACCCTTCGCATGGAATCAGAAAGCCCCATGGAGTTTTCTTTTCACCCCACCGCAGTGGTCAATGGCAAAGAACTGAAGGGCACCAGGGGATCCGGAGTGGGATACCTGCCTTTTCTCATAGAAAGTGCCGGTGAGATGGAGGCCTATTGGACGGTTCGCCATTATGGACTGGATCCGGAGAAGGCCTGGCACATCTGGCGGTATTCCTTCCCTTGGAGCCGCCGGAGAGATGTGCAAACCCTGTCCGTGCAGCTGGAGGCTGCGGATTCTCATTTGCTGGGCACGCCCTTTCAAATCCAGCCGGGAGAGCGGATCGAGGTGACACATCCCATCACAGGAAAGGTCTTTCCTGTCACTGCCTTAGAGCTTCAACAGGAGACTATGGGGGATTCCGGATTCCCCGGTTTGGAGGGATGGGAGGTTCCCACCCACTGCTGGAAGCTGAGCTATACCTTGGAGCTTCCGGAGGAGGCCGGACCTCGGTGCAATTTTACTCTAGAGGACACCCAGGAAGGCGATCAGATGCGCCCCAAGCTTCCCAAAAAGGGGGAGACCAGAAGCGGGGGAATCGCCATGGCCAGCTCGGTGGGAATCATTGGAGGTGTGGACGGCCCCACAACCATTTTCATGGGAAAACCCCAGCAACCTCAACACTTGATGGCCTATTCCGGTCTCCGCTTTGAGCCTGTGGAAACCGTCACCTGGATGCCTGTTTTCCGGGAGAAACCGGCGGAGGATATCACCATTACCCTGTCAAGAAAGAACTGAGAAAACAGGGGAGAGAAAATATTGGAACATTTCGTCCCTTTCCTTCATAGACATTGTAACAGCAATGAGGAAGGGAAGTGGCAGTCATGTTTTCCCAGCTTTTCGAGCTGATCTCCCATGTGATCTTTCTATTTCTCCACGTCACAGGAGGAGGGACATTTCCACGGGCCCTATCCGCTGCCCAGGAGCGGGAAGCTCTGGAGCGTATGGCCTCCGGGGACAAGAGCGCCAGACAAAAGCTGATTGAGCACAATCTGCGGCTGGTGGCCCATATAGTCAAGAAGTACTATGCCGCCCAAAACGATCAAGAGGATTTGATCTCCATCGGCACTATTGGGCTGATCAAGGCCATTGATACTTTCGATCCTGGGAAGGGGATTCGGCTTTCCAGCTATGCTTCCCGGTGCATTGAAAATGAGATCTTGATGTACTTTCGCAGCGGGAAGAAATCGGCCCAGGATGTCTCTCTCAATGAGCCCATCGACACGGATAAGGACGGCAACGCTCTGACGATTCTGGATACCATGGCGGTGGACGACACCATTCTGGAGAGCATCGACGTGAAGATGAAAAGCGAGAAGCTGTATCGCTATCTCCAGTCGGCCCTCACCTCTCGGGAGCGGGAGGTGGTCTGCCGCAGGTACGGACTGCTGGGGTATCTGCCCCAGCCCCAGCGGGAGGTGGCCAAACGGCTGGGAATCTCCCGCAGCTATATCTCCCGCATTGAAAAGAAAGCCCTGGAGAAACTCCGCCGAGAGTTTGACCAGGGCACATAAAAAAGGGCTGTTGCAATCTGCAACAGCCCTTTTGCAATGTCGGTTCTTATGCTTGTTCCGGGGTTTGTTCCGGGACGGAAGATTTCTTTTCCGAACCTCCCAGGCACAGCGCCAGTACCACAGCTACTACAGCTCCGCAGAGCTTTGCCGCCACTACAGCCGGAAGCATATCCGGTTCGGTGCTGACCACAAAGGCCATGTGAGCGGCCAATACGCTGGTCCCGCTGACCAGAAACGCACCAGCGCCCACCTTGCCCCGATTGTCCATAGTTTCATACATGGAGAGGGTGGGCAGGGGACTGACCAACCCCACCAGCATACCGGTGAGGCTTTGAGGCTTCATGTCCAGGCGCTCACCCAGCCACGCGAAGGGACGCACCAGCAGGCGCCGCAGCAGTTCGGCAATGGGGAGACTGCCCAGCAGCACCACCGCGATGGAGGATACCGTAGCCATGGCGTCCTCCAGAGGAGCCATACCGGGAAGGGGATTCCAGCCGGTCATATATTCCACCGCAGCCAGCACCAGGCCGATGGTCACCAGCCAGCGAATGCCCTCAGCCAGAACGCAGAAGCCCTTCACCATCTTTGTAGGAGCCTTCCACAGTCCTACCAATAACAGCAGGGACAGCACAAAAATGGGGAGATTCTGATGCAGACAGTCCAGCACAGATACTCCGCACAGCAGGCCGCCCACCACCAGTCCCACAGGCATAGCCACCAAGCCAAGCATGATGCCTTTGGCAAAAAAGGGACGGTCGTCCTGAGAGATCATCCCCATGCCAACGGGAATGGTAAACACAATGGTGCAGCCAAAGATTGCCGCCACCACCAAACCGGCGTAGCTGCCCAAAATCTCGTTGTGAGCCAGCTCTTTGGAAAGCTGATAGCCACCCATATCAATGGCCAGCAGGCTGCCGAACATGGCGGGGTCCACACCGATAAGCCGGTAGAAGGGGACAATTACCATTTCCAGCCATTGGGCCAGTACCGGTGTCAGACAGATCATCCCCGCCATGGAAAGGGCCATGGAGCCCATGAGCATAAAGCCTGTTTCGAACTTGTCGCCAAAGCCCCATTTGTTGCCCCGCAGACGGTCCACACCGCCCAGAACAGCGCCGACCGCCATGACGATCATCAATATTTGGTTCACGGCGATCTCCTTTTAGAAGGCCACAAAATTCTGGCGCATCATAGCCTCGATTTCGGGGATGGTGCGGGGGGTCATGGCGGAGAGATTCTCGCAGCCGCCCTCGGTGACCAGACAGTTGTCCTCCACCCGGAAGCCGATGCCCCACTCCTCGTGGTAGATGCCGATATCCACGCAGAATACCATGTTGGGAGCGATGGTCTCAGGAGTCAGCACCGCATCGTGAACGTCATAGCCCACATGATGAGCACCGCCGTGCCACATGTATTTGCCGATGTTGTTCACGTCGTCCAGCACGCCGGCGTCCTTCAGCAGCTGAGCGCAGTAGCGATGGGATTCGCCGCCCACATCCTTCATGGCCATGCCGGGCTTGATGATGCTGAACATGTGGTTGGAGGTCTCCAGAGCGATGTTGTAGAGCAAAGTCTGACGCTCGTTGAACTTGCCGTTGCAGGGCCAGCCGCGGGAGACATCGGTCATGATGTAGTCATGCCAGGCGCCCACGTCATTTAAGACCATGTCGCCGTCCATCGCCTGGCCCTTATAGGAGTAATAGTGAATGCAGAAATTGTTCTTGCCAGCAGAGATGATGGAGGGGAACCCAGGACCCTGGGGGCCATACTGACCCAGAGCATAGTCAAACACAGCCTTGTACTGGTACTCGTACATGCCGGGCTTGGAGGCCTTCATCATGGAGGTGATGCCGGCGCAGGTGATCTCCTCGGCCCGGCGCATGGCCTCCAGCTCACAGGGCTGCTTGATCAGCCGCAGAGAGCGCACCAGGGTGTTGGCGTTTTCAATCTTCAGGAAGGGATAGTCGCTGGCAGCCCGCTTCAGCAGCAGATGGGCGGGTTCATCCCGGTCGGTGGGGGAGACCCGGAACAGATCCAGATACAGGTGTTCAAAGCGGCCGCTGGTGGCCAGCTTGTGAAGATCTCCTTCGAAGTCCGCCACAAAGCCCACAGCTTCAATGCCGGAGGTGTCCGCCGCCTGCTGAGGCTTGATGCGTTCGCCGTTCCAGCGTTCCAGCATCATGTCGGGGGGCAGGATGTAGACCTTTTCGGTCATGGTTCCGCTGTTGTCCTTTTGGGCGATGAAAGCCAACTCTTTTTGATCCAGCCCGGTGAGATAGAGGAAGTTTCGGTTGGTGTAAAAAGGATAAAATTCATCATTGGTCTTGCGAACCTCCATGCCCGAGAACAGCACCAGAAGGGAGTTGTTCTTCATCTGGGCATAGAGCCTTTCCCGATTTCCTTTAAAGTATTCCTTTGTCATAGTTCCTCCTATTCTGCCGCACCGCGGCCGCATCGTGTTAAGTAAGTGACATGCGGTTACCACCTATAGAGTTCTTGTTGTGTGGTCCACCGTACTCGATTGTATTCCAAGTGTTGGGGAAATGCAACAGGTTTCCGCAAAAATTTCGGCAGTAACGCCTTGCCTTGCGCTCCTGAGGCAGGGGTGGTATAATCCCGATAGGACCCCCGGGAGAGTAAGCCCTCCTCCGGGGAATTTTGCGGAAATAGAGGGGGAACTTCATGAACGAGAAAAAATACCTTGTGTGCGAGCGCCGCAGTGTGTTTGCTCTGCTGACCCTCAGCGCCGGTATGATGGGCGCTTACACGTTTAATTTGCGGGGCGGCGTGTTCTGCAATGCCCAAACCGCCAATGTGGTTTTGATGGCCATTGCCTTTGGCAAAGGCAACTGGTCCGGCGGCGCCTATTACCTCATCCCGATCACGGCCTATTTGGCCGGAGCCTTTTTGTCGGAAATCCTTCCTTCCCCGGTGCGGAGATTGGGCTTTCTCCGGTGGGATACTTACTTGGTGGCTTTTGAAGTAGCTGTTCTGTTTCTCATAGGGTTCATTCCTCTTTCATGGCCTCACCATGTGGTGCAGGTGCTGGTGAATTTTATCGCCTCCATGCAGTACAACACCTTCCGCCAGGCGGAGGGGATTCCCATGGCTACCACCTTCTGCACCAACCAGCTGCGTCAGGTGGGCATTGGCTTTGCAAAAATGGTCCGCAAAGGTGACCGGGAGGCTCTTTCCCGCGCCCTGTTTTTCCTGGGGATGCTGGGTTGTTTCTTTGCAGGTGGTGTTGCCTCCACCGTGTGCTGCTGGCTGTTTTCCGCCAAAGCGATCTGGCTCAATCTGATTCCCTTGGGAATTGTACTGGTGCGCTTAATCCGTGCGGATCTTATTGAGGAAAAGGAGCTACTTTCCCAAAAGCCCTCGGGCCATTAAAACTCTGCCAAGGATCTTGCTTCCTGTCCAGATCTGCGCTATACTAAAAATAAATCGTTTCGCGTTGGGAGGCGTTGAAAATGAAGAGCATAAACTTGGGCGGCAGCGGTCTCATGGGGTCCGCCATTGGATTGGGCTGTATGCGCATCAGCTCTATGAGCAGGGAGGAACTGTCCCGCCACATTCACACCGCATTGGACTGCGGCGTCACTTTTTTTGACCACGCCGACATCTACGGCGGCGGAGAGAGCGAGCGGCTCTTTGGCAGTGTGTTGGCCAGCGAGCCCGGTTTGCGGGACCAGCTGGTGCTCCAGAGCAAATGCGGTATCCGCCCCAATATGTTGGACCTGTCCAAGGAGCATATCTTGGAGAGTGTGGACGGCATTCTGCAGCGCCTGGGCACGGACCGCTTAGATGTGTTGCTGCTTCATCGGCCGGATGTCCTGATAGAGCCGGACCAAGTGGCAGAGGCCTTTGACCGTCTGGAGCAAAGCGGCAAAGTGCTGCACTTTGGAGTGAGCAATTTCACATCCCGGCAAATTGAGCTGCTTCAAAGCGGGTTGAAACAAAAGCTGTTGGTCAATCAAATGCAGTTTGGCATTATGTGCCCTGGACTGGTTGCCCACGGTTTGGAGGCCAACACTCAGATGCCTCATGCAGCGGACCGGGACGGCGAGGTGCTGGATTACTGCAGGCTCAAAGGGATTACAATCCAGGCCTGGTCGCCCTTCCAGTACGGCTTTTTTGGAGGGACCTTCCTGGACAACGATCAGTTCCCTGAGTTAAACCAGACCCTCCAAGAGGTGGGCGACACCTATGGTGTGTCCAAGGGGGCTGTGGCCGCTGCGTGGATCCTGCGGCATCCGGCGAACATCCAGGTGATCCTGGGCACAACAAAGCCGGAGCGCGTCCGGGATATCGCCGCCGGCTCGGAGATCAGGCTCTCTCGGGAGGAGTGGTACCGGATCTACCTGGCTGCGGGGAATAAGATTCCATAAGGCTGGTCCTGTGTTAAGCATACTTTAGGTAGTAAAAAGAGGTTGCCAAAATGGGGAGTTTTCCCTTTTTTGCAGGCCGTTGTAAGAGCTCTTGCAATTTTGTCGAAATAGGTGTATACTTATAAACAACAATTTAATAAACGGGAGCTTGTATTACAGGCTGAGAGGAAGGTGTGACCTTCGACCGAGAACCTGATTTGGATAATGCCAACGTAGGGATGCCTGATATAAGGATATTGGGAAGAGTGCTGTCTATGAAAGGAAGTTACCAAATCGGTGACTTCCTTTTTTGTTTTTGGAGGTGTTTTTATGGTAAAGATCAATGGCGAGGAATTGGATGTTGCAGGAAGGACCGTAGCGGAATACCTTGCAGCGACAAAATATGATCCAAAACGAATTGCAGTGGAGCGCAACGGAGAGATTGTCCTCAAATCGCAGTATAGCGAAACCGTTTTGAAGGATGGTGACAGCGTAGAGGTTGTCAGTTTTGTGGGAGGTGGTTAATGGGGATGCCAACGAAAGAAGAATGGGAGAAGGCATTAGCCGATCGTCACGGAGAGGAGTTGCAAGAGAAATTTGCTTCGGCAACGGTTGCAATCTGCGGACTTGGTGGACTTGGCTCAAATATAGCCATATCCCTTGCCCGCTCAGGGATTGGAAAACTGATCCTCATTGACTTTGACCGTGTGGATATCACCAATTTGCACCGTCAGCAATATAAGGCCAGCCAGATTGGCATGAATAAAACCGATGCTCTTTCTGAAAATCTCCGAGAGATTACCCCCTATATTGACCTTGAAGTCCACACCATCCGAGTGACGGAGGAAAATGCGCTTCAGCTGCTGCAAGGAGCAGAGATTATCTGCGAAGCCTTTGATGATGCGGAGGCTAAGGCGATGCTGACAAATCTGGTGTTGGAAAGGATGCCTGGCAAATACTTGGTTGCCGCTTCAGGCATGGCAGGAATGGGCAGTGCAAATGCCATTCAAACGAGAAAAATCACAAGTAAGTTTTATTTGTGCGGAGATGAAAAAAGTGACGTACAATCGGAAGGTAGTCTGGTTGCTTCCCGGGTTATGCTGTGTGCGGCACATCAAGCCCATGCCGTGCTGAGAATTCTTGCAGAATAATTTGAAGTTTTATGAAAGAAGGTACTAAAAAATGAACCACGATAAACTTGTCATTGGCGGACACGAGTTCAACTCACGCTTTATCCTTGGCTCCGGAAAATATTCCATGAAGCTGATTGAAGCGGCAGTAAAGGATGCCGGTGCTGAGATCATCACCCTTGCAGTTCGCCGTGCAAACACCAAAGAACAGGAGAGCATCCTGGACTACATTCCCGAAGGGATCACCTTGCTCCCCAACACCAGCGGTGCAAGAAACGCAGGGGAGGCTGTCCGAATTGCTCGTCTTGCCCGTGAGCTTGGCTGCGGCAACTTTGTGAAAATTGAAATTATGCGCGACTCCAAGTATTTGCTTCCGGACAATCAGGAAACCATCAAGGCAACCGAGATTCTTGCCAAAGAAGGCTTCGTGGTGATGCCGTATATGTATCCTGACCTCAACGTAGCCCGTGACCTTGTAAATGCAGGTGCTGCTTCGGTGATGCCTCTTGCTTCTCCCATTGGTTCTAACAAAGGACTGGCCACAAAAGAGTTTATTCAGCTCCTTATTGATGAAATTGATCTGCCCATCATTGTGGATGCCGGCATCGGCAGACCGTCTCAAGCTTGCGAAGCCATGGAGATGGGCGCCGCTGCTATTATGGCGAATACCGCCCTGGCAACTGCCGGAGATTTGCCCATGATGGCCTCTGCTTTTAAAAATGCCATTGAAGCAGGCCGTAAAGCATATCTTGCCGGTTTGGGCAGAGTGTTGACTCGTGGTGCATCGGCTTCCGATCCGTTGACCGGTTTCCTCAGAGATTGAGGTGAATGCTATGGAAAATCAATTTTTTGTAGATTCTGAGTATTTGTCTGCGGAAGCGCTTGCGAAAAAGCATCGTCTGGAAACGGATCCGTCCTCCCGGAAAAATCACATGGAATATCTGCCGGGGATGGAAGTGATCCAGTCGGATGTTTGTGCGAATGTAATGGCACAGATGAACTCCTACGAGTATTCCAAATACACAGCTGCTGATGTGAAGGCGGCGTTGGAGCACGACACTTGCAGTATCGAGGATTTCAAAGCCCTTCTCTCTCCTGCGGCAGAGCCGTTCCTTGAGCAGATGGCCCAGAGAGCGCGCCTGGAAACCAGCAAGCATTTTGGGAACACGGTCTATCTGTTCACCCCGCTTTACATAGCCAATTACTGCGAGAATTACTGTGTGTACTGCGGGTTTAACTGCTATAACCATATCAAGCGAATGAAGCTTTCTATGGAGCAGATCGAAAAAGAGATGAAGGTCATTGCCGACAGCGGTATGGAAGAAATACTCATTTTGACCGGTGAGAGCAGAGGGAAGAGCAATGTGGAATATATCGGTGAAGCGTGCAAGCTGGCAAGAAAGTATTTCCGCATGGTCGGCTTGGAGATCTATCCGGTGAATACCGATGAATACAAGTATCTTCACGAATGCGGTGCGGACTACGTAACGGTATTTCAGGAGACCTACGATACCGATAAATACGAACAGCTTCATTTGTTGGGCCATAAGCGTGTTTGGCCGTACCGGTTTGACGCACAGGAGCGTGCACTTCGTGGCGGCATGCGGGGTGTGGCGTTTTCGGCTTTGCTGGGCCTTTCAGACTTCCGCAAAGATGCTCTGGCCAGTGCGCTGCATGTTTATTACCTGCAGAGAAAATATCCTCACGCAGAGATGTCGTTGTCCTGCCCTCGACTCAGACCGATTATCAATAACGATAAGATCAATCCCTTGGATGTTCACGAAAAGCAGCTTTGTCAGGTGCTTTGTGCTTACCGCATTTTCTTGCCTTTTGTTGGGATTACGGTGTCCTCCCGTGAGAGCGCCGAGTTCCGAAACGGAATTGTGAAGATTGCGGCAACCAAGGTTTCCGCCGGTGTTTCCACCGGTATCGGAGATCATGAAAGCAAGTACACAGGGAAAGAAACTGACGATGTTCAGGGCGATGAGCAGTTTGAAATTGATGATAACCGCAGTCTTGACAAAATGTATCAAGATATGGCCCAGGAAGGCCTGCAGCCTGTCTTGAACGATTATCTATATGTGTGAGGAACAGAGAATGAGAAAGTTCGATCCAAGTTTATATTTTATAACCGACAGCACCAACTACACAGAGGAGGAATTCCTTTATCGAGTAGAGCAGGCGCTCAAAGGTGGCGCAACGCTTCTTCAGCTTCGTGAAAAAAACAAGACAACACGGGAATATATCGACCTTGCCCAAAAGGTACACACGATTGCCAAAGGGTATCATGTGCCGCTGATTATTGACGACCGTGTAGACGTAGCTCTTGCCGTTGATGCAGAGGGTGTTCATGTGGGCGCTGAGGATATGCCCATTGCAATGGCAAGAAAAATCATGGGTGCTGATAAAATCGTAGGAGCCACGGCGAAGACGGTTCCATGGGCGAAAGAGGCCTATGAACAAGGCGCCGATTATCTTGGTGTGGGCGCCATCTATCCCACCACGACCAAAGTGAAAACCGTTTTGACGTCCACCGATACACTTCGGGATATTTGCAATGCTGTGCCGATTCCTGCAAATGCCATCGGCGGACTGAACAAAGACAACATTGACGTTCTTGCAGGGATTCCCATTGCCGGGATTTGTGTGGTGTCCGCCATCATGAAGGCAGATGACCCCAAGACGGCGGCGGAGGAATTAAAGGCAAGGGCTCAGGAGCTTGGCTTATGTTAAAGGGAGCTCTCTTCACCCCTGACGGAGACAGGGAGATGCTCCTATGACAGGCACAAAAATAGGCAAGCGGCAGATTGGGGGCACCACCTTATGCCGCTATACAAAACGATGCTGAGAGTGAAAGGAGACCTTTTATGAAAATGAAAACAGCATTGACCATTGCAGGGAGCGACTGCAGCGGAGGCGCCGGGATTCAAGCAGATTTGAAAACAATGACAATGAATGGTGTTTATGCCATGAGTGCCATTACAGCCCTCACGGCCCAGAACACCACCGGTGTAAGAGGAGTGCAGGAAGCAACTCCAGATTTTTTGCGTCAGCAGATCGATGCAGTATTTGAGGATATTCGTCCCGATGCGGTTAAGATTGGTATGGTAAGTTCCAGGGAGCTTATCCAAGTCATTGCTGAAAGATTGAATTATCACAGGGCAGAAAATGTGGTTGTGGATACTGTTATGGTCGCAACAAGCGGAGCAAGACTGATCAGTGAAGATGCCATAGATACCCTCAAAGAAACTCTGATCCCCCTGGCAGCCATTGTGACACCCAACATCCCTGAGGCAGAGGTGTTGGCTGGCGTGTCCATCCGAGGGGAAGAGGATATGATGCAGGCAGCTAAAAAGATCGGCGATACCTACCACTGCGCAGTTTTGCTCAAGGGCGGTCATAGCATTAACGATGCCAACGACCTTTTCTATCAAAAGGGTGCCTACCGTTGGTTTCAGGGAAAACGCATCCACAATCCCAACACTCACGGTACAGGATGCACCCTGTCAAGCGCCATTGCCGCAAACCTGGCAAAAGGATATGATCTGGAAGCTTCTGTTCAGAGAGCGAAAGAATATATCTCCGGCGCCCTTGCAGCGATGCTGGACCTGGGACAAGGTTCGGGACCGATGAATCACGCCTTTGATCTGACCGGTCAGTTTTCAAAATAAAATATGCTTGAAAGGAACCCAGAAAAATGAGAAATTACACAACCCAAATGGACGCCGCAAGACAGGGGATCATCACCCCCGAAATGAAAGCTGTTGCAGAGAAGGAATATAGAACGGAAGAGGAAATCCGTGATCTGGTGGCAAAAGGTCAGGTTGTTATATGCGCAAATAGACTCCATACTTGCATTGAGCCCAATGGCATCGGTTCTATGCTCCGCACCAAGATCAACGTCAACCTGGGAGTCTCCCGAGATTGCAAGGATTACGATATCGAGATGGAGAAGGTTATGGCAGCGGTTCACATGGGCGCGGAAGCCATTATGGACTTGTCCTCCCACGGTAACACCCAGCCCTTCCGCAGAAAGCTTACCAGCGAATGCCCTGCCATGATCGGTACCGTTCCCGTGTATGACAGCGTGATCCATTACCAGAGAGACCTTGCAACCCTTACCGCAAAGGACTTTATTGATGTCATTCGTCTTCATGCAGAAGATGGCGTTGACTTTGTGACCCTCCATTGCGGCATTACCCGCAAGACCATCGAACAGATTAAAAAGCATAAGAGAAAGATGAATATAGTTTCTCGTGGAGGCTCTCTGGTGTTCGCGTGGATGTGTATGACCGGCGAGGAAAACCCCTTTTACGAGTATTACGATGAAATTCTTGACATCTGCCGTGAGTACGATGTGACGATTTCACTGGGTGATGCTTGCCGCCCCGGTTGTCTTGCGGACGGAAGCGATGTGTGCCAGATCGAAGAGCTTGTACGCCTTGGTGAGCTGACAAAACGCGCTTGGGAAAAGGATGTCCAGGTTATGGTGGAGGGCCCTGGCCACATGCCCATGGATCAAATAGAAGCCAATATGAAGATGCAGCAGACGATCTGCATGGGCGCGCCCTTCTATGTGCTGGGTCCCATCGTTACCGATATTGCCCCTGTTTATGACCACATCCCCGCTGCCATCGGCGGTGCCATTGCCGCCGCAAGCGGTGCTGCTTTCCTGTGCTACGTAACCCCTGCTGAGCATCTGGCGCTTCCCAATGTGGATGACGTGAAGCAAGGCATTATTGCATCTAAAATTGCAGCTCATGCCGCAGATATCGCAAAGAAGATCCCCCACGCAAGGGATATCGACGACCGTATGGGCGATGCCCGACGCAAGCTGGATTGGGAGGAACAGTGGGAGTGTGCTCTTGATCCTGAAACGGCAAAGCGCATCCGGGATGAGCGAAAGCCCGAACATGACGATACCTGCTCCATGTGTGGTAAGTTCTGCGCAGTCAGAAGTATGAACAAAGCGTTGAACGGTGAGTACATTGATATTCTGTAAAGTGAGAGGATGAAACGCCGTATGACAGCGGATAAAAGCATGTGGATGCTTTTTCAGTGACACCCGGATGGCTCCGTGGCAATTTGACTCTCTGTGAAAAAATAGAGGCGCCGCTTTCCCATAAGCGGCGCCTTTCTGTTATTTATTCCATTCTTTTCGCTTTGCCCGTCTGACACGATTGATATGCCGTTCAAAATCTCCGTTGGAGATCAGTTCTGCTAATACGAACTGAATATAGGTGGGGACTGTGCATGAGTAGAAACCCAATCGGTCATCAAACGTGGAAACAAGGTGCTTTGGCAGCACCATATATCCCACGCGGAACGAGGGAGAAACGGTCATTGAAAAGGTATTCATATAAATCACATTGTCATGGGAAGTGTGGGAAAAGAGCGTTTCCTCCGGCTTTTGAGAAAGTGAAAATTCCGATTCAAAATCATCTTCCACAATAAACCGCCCCTGTTGTGCTGCCCAGCGCAAATATTCGTGGCGCTTGGACGCGGAAGCCGTAACTCCGCTGGGATAGCTTCGATAGGGGGAGATATGCAAGACATCGGCGCGGCAATTTTGGAGTGCAACCGAATCAATGCCGTCGTGGCCCAAGGGCAGTTTTTCAATTTTCACCCCAGAAGAGCGGTAAACCTGTTCTATTTTTTTATAGGAAGGAGCTTCGATGGCATACACCTTGTCTCTTCCCAGCAGAACTACGGTCAAATTGTAAAGGTACTCCGAACCGGAACCGATGATGATTTGATCCGGTTGAGCATAGATTCCTCTGCTTCTGGCGAGGTAGCGGCTGATTGCCTCCCGAAGTTCCAGCGAGCCTGTATTTGGCGAACGATCTAGAATGGATTCGCCAAAATCGCTCATCACCCTGCGCATTGTTTTTGCCAGCACAGAAAATGGAAATTCCAAATATGTGGTGCTTTCAGGATGATTGGTGTGATGGATTGGATACGTTTTTTCATTTACAGAAGCTACAAAACCGTCGTCAGCGCGGAAGATAACGAAATAGCCGCTGCGTTCCCGAGCTTCTATATATCCTTCATCAGAAAGCAAGGCGTAGGCGTGCTCGACAGTCACAGTGCTAACGCCTACTTCGTCAGCAATGATTCTTTTTGATGGCAGCTTGCTGCCAAAGGAATATATCCCCTGAATAATATCCTTTCGCACTTGTTTGTACAGTTGAAGATAAGCGGGGGTACCGGTCACGGTATCAATTACATATTTCATCTGGTGATATAAATTTCTCTCTTTCTGACCATTTTAATATCATCAGATCTAGTATATAGTGACGTGGTAAGAAATTCAATAGGGAGAGTGATGAAACTTGGAGAAACTATGTGAGCAGGCAACTGCTGTGATGAAAGAACTTGGTGAAAAGGCGGACCTGAAAGCAGGAGCTATCGTTGTGATCGGTTGCTCCACCAGTGAGATCATTGGCTCTAAAATTGGAACCAATTCCAGCCCCGATGTGGCGGGTGTTGTTTTTGAGGCCATTTATGACTATGCCAAGAAGGCAGGATGGCACCTTGCTTTTCAGTGCTGTGAGCATTTGAATCGAGCCATAGTGGTGGAAAGAGAGACCGTACCAACAGCAGAGATCGTCAATGTGGTTCCTCGGCCAAAGGCAGGCGGTTCCATGGCCACACAGGCATATCAGCATTTTAAGGATCCTGTGGTGGTTGAAGAAATCAAGGCGGATGCCGGCATCGACATTGGATTTACGCTGATTGGAATGCACTTGAAAAAAGTTGCCGTGCCTGTGCGCTTGGACAACCATAAAATTGGCGAAGCCACCGTACTGGCAGCACGTACCAGGCCGAAATTTATCGGCGGCATTCGAGCAGAATATAATCAGGATTTGATGTGAGAGAGGCGTAACAGATGAAAGAGAAAAACGCAACTCAAAAAATCGTTATCACATCATTGCTTGCGGCGTTGACCTGTGTGGCGACAATCATCATTAAAATTCCGTCACCCTTAAAGGGATATTTGAACTTGGGCGACTGTGTAGTTTTGCTTTCCGGATGGACGTTGTTGCCTGTGTACGGATTTTTGGCGGCGGGCCTGGGTTCTGCCTTGGCGGACTTGTTTTCGGGATACGTTGTGTATGCGCCTGCAACCTTTGTCATCAAAGGTTTGATGGCGCTGGTTGCATACTATGGCTTTCGGTTGTTACATAAGAAGCTCGGCAGCCTACCTTCCAGAGTGATTGCGGGAGTTGTTGCCGAGGCGGTTATGATACTTGGCTATTTTGTGTTTGAGGGTTTCCTATATGGTTTTGGACCATCTGTCGTGAATATCCCGGCAAACGGTGTTCAGGGAATTGCAGGACTCATTCTGGGATGTATACTCGTCAAGGTGTTTGAAAAAACCAACCTCATCCAATGACATCCCTTTGAACAAAGGAAAACGGTGTAACCCTTGGGGTTACACCGTTTTTTACATAAGACTGTTCTAGAAAAGAGAGGTCTTTTTTACGCCTTGTCCCTGGGCTTGGCCAGAAGGGCGGCGATATATCCAAAGAAAACAGCTGCGGCGGGTCCTGCCGCACCCGCGGG